>ENA-ORUI01002731-ORUI01002731.1-human-gut-metagenome-genome-assembly--contig:-NODE-2731-length-14058-cov-3.206456_pt1 | contig 14058 bp, 11 predicted proteins | sample MGYA00242078_ERZ509205 | MGnify/ENA primary metagenome ERZ509205 (study PRJEB26280, sample SAMEA2338828) | human gut metagenome | biome: human gut; feature: human-associated habitat; material: faeces... | reverse complement strand
CCGCACTTACGAATATCTGGGACAGATGCGTGCATCTACCAACCCGCTTGCATACTGTGAAGGCGGTTTCTACGGCGGACATCTGAAACCGAATGAAAAGATTGGCAAGATCCTGAAGCCTATGACAGCTTCCTTCGGTATCACAGCGTTAAATGAGCTTCAGGAACTTTACAATGGCAAATCCATTGCCGAGGATGGGGCGTTTGCTCTGGAGGTCCTGAAATATATCAATGACAAGGTAAATCAGTACAAGAAGGAAGATGGTTATCTTTATGCGATCTACGGAACACCGGCAGAGAGTCTTTGTGGCCTGCAGGTAGAGCAGTTCCGTAAGATGTATGGAATCATTGAGGGCGTTTCTGACAGACCATATGTGAGCAACAGCTTCCACTGCCATGTAACAGAGGATGTAACTCCGATCGAGAAACAGGATCTGGAGGGACGTTTCTGGGAACTCTGCAATGGAGGTAAGATTCAGTATGTACGTTATCCGATCGGCTACAATAAGGAAGCTATCCGTACACTGATCCGCAGAGCCATGGATCTGGGATATTATGAAGGAGTGAACCTTTCTCTTGCATACTGTGACGATTGTGGTCATGAGGAACTGGAGATGGATGTATGCCCTGTCTGCGGTTCCAGAAATCTGACCAAGATCGACCGTATGAACGGATATCTTTCCTACAGCCGTGTCCATGGAGATACCCGCCTGAATGAGGCGAAGATGGCTGAGATCGCTGAGCGAAAATCTATGTAAATATTGGCTGTCCGATCAACTGTGGAACAGTGATCGGACAGCCAGACAATATAAAAATATCCCGCAGAGCTGCCGGTAAGACCAGCAGCCGTCTGCGGGATATTTTTATGTAAAGTGAAATTTTATAGTTCACTTTGTATTCTGAGTCCGTAAAATGATCATTTAATGATAGTTCCGGTCTTCTCACGGTAGCCGTCTTTTGCATGGGCCATGTCTGTGATGATGGTACGGCGTCCGGTTCCCTTCTCCACGAAGGAAACACCTGCTTCGATCTTAGGAAGCATGGAGCCTGCCGCAAACTGTTTGCCGGCAATATATTTCTTGGCATCTTCTGTGGAAATAGTATCCAGATAAGATTCGTGATCCGTATTATGGTCAAGGCTTACTTTCTCGACGCTTGTAAGGATCATCAGAGTGTCGGCGTTCAGTTCTTCTGCAAGAAGTCCTGCTGCCAGGTCTTTCTCGATGATGGCGCTGGCACCATTCAGCTGAGTTCCCTGCTCAAGAACCGGGATTCCGCCGCCGCCTGCGGCAATGACGATCTGCTCTGCTGCAGAGAGGACCTTTACGGTTTCAATCTCTACGATCTTCTGTGGCTTCGGTGCTGCAAGGATACGTCTGTACTGACCCTCGCCCACCTTTGTGACAAAGTTTCCTTTTTCTTCTTCAGCCTCGGCCTCTTCTGCGTTAAGAACACGTCCAATGATCTTTTCCGGCTCTGCAAATGCTTCATCGTATGGATCGATGACAACCTGTGTCAGAACTGTGCTGACCGGTTTGTAGATTCCTCTGGAGATAAGCTCAGCACGGATGGCGTTCTGAAGGTCATAGCCGATATAACCCTGGCTCATGGCGGAACATACGGACATTGGTGCAAATGTATAATCAGGATGTGCCTTACCGAATTCATTCATTGCGGTGTGGATCATCCCTACCTGCGGACCGTTGCTGTGGGAGATCACTACGCGGGTTCCCTCCTCTACCAGATCTGCGATTACCTTCGCTGCGAGTTTTGTAGCTGTTTTTTGCTCTGGAAGTGTGGTGCCAAGTGCCCGGTGGCCTAATGCAACTACTACGGTTTTTTCGCTCATAGGAAATACCTCGTTTCTCTTAAAAATTGGAATGAAATCAGTTACTGTATTCAGTAACGAGTACATCGAAAACGATGCACGAGTATTATATTTTATTATAAAAGACCTATGTGGGAAATGCAATAGAAAATCGAGTGTTTTCCGAGACAGGAAAAACCGCCTGATCCAGTCAGACGGTTTGCTTCCTACTATTTTTTGAGGGGGGAGATAGAGAGTGGTTTTTCATCTATCCAACACCTATTATATAGAGAAAATATGTTTAAAATATGTCGTTAATCTAAAAGAAATGGAAAATTTATAAAGAAAGTTTAAACAAACTTTATAATTTTTATATCCGGTTGCGCATGGTCTGAAAATGTGATACATTGAAAAAGTCTTGATCCTGCATTCTGCGGGATCTGTTCACGCATCGTTTCGATGCAGAAATCCATTTTATTTTATCGAAAAAAATATTGATCATGCACCATTTGCCGGGGAGGGATGCCTTTGTCTGTGGAAAAGTAAGCTTCTGTAAAAAAACATGTGTATAAGAAATGCCAGATCAGGCAGAAATGAGGAAGAGCCATGAAAAACAGAATATGGAAACAGATGAAGAAAGCCGGAATTGTGACAGTGCTGGCAGGAGCCATGCTGGGAGGAACAATAGAACCGGAGCTGACTCTGGGAGCAGATTTTTTGCCGGGACAGGCACCGTTTATCGATCAGAGTGTGTTCTGGAAAGACATAGAATCCGGACAGGCGGAGCTTGGAATCCGGATTCGCGGCCTGAATGAATGGCTGTCCGGGAGAAGGTTTTCGGAGGATAAGGAGAAAAATGAGAAGTGGGACGATGAACTTCAGAAGATTGAAGATTCATCGGTGGAGCAGGAAGAAGAGATAGAACCGGAGCTGCCGGAGGATGACTTGCAGCAGGAAGAAGAGCCGGAGCAGGAGCTGCCAGAGGATGATTGGCAGCAGGAAAAGGAGCCAGAACAGGAACTTCCAAAGGATGAGGATGACTTGCAGCAGGAAGAGAAGGCAGAACAGGAATTGCCGGTGGATAAGGTTGTGGAAGGAATCGGAATAGAAATGGAGGAAGCATATGAGCACGTGGAGCAGCTGGCATCCGGGGAAACAGTACAGCCGGAGGATGAAGAGCAGGAGAAAACGGGTCCGCTCACACCGGAAGGAACGGCGTCCGGAGAAGAAAATTTAGGTGACGAAGAGGAATATGAGTCTGAGGAGATTCAAAAACTGACGCTGGTCACGTATATTTCGGAGTATTTTGTTCCGGAAACGGATTCTGTCCCGAAAAATATGGCTGCACAGCAGATTTCTGTAAGGAGCCAGAGCGGTGAAGCTACAGAGATCACAAAGCTGGAAAGCGTGCTGAACGTGGAGCAGAACGGGCAGGATGAGATCTTTTTCCGTATCCCGCTGATTCTGCGGCAGGAATACCGTTTTCCGGCAGAGAAAAGCAGTTATCCTGTGACTCAGGAGGAACCGCTTCAGAAGGACTGTACCGGTGCGGGAACCTTTCTCATGACAGAAGAAAACGGGGAAGAGCTGGTGATCGCAGAGGGAATCTCGCCTATGCTGGACGTGGAGGCTGCTGAGGCTGATATGGAATTGTCGGTAATTGCACAGAATGAAAAAATGAAAGCAGGGCAGACCATCCGTTATCAGGTAGAGATAGCCAATACCGGAAAGCTGGATCTTGCAGATATCCGTCTGACCAGCAGCCTTTCCTGCCCTAAGATCCGGCAGCTGTGGGAAGATGCAGAAGGCCTTCTAACAGAAGGGGCTGTGGCGGAATTTGCAGAATTAAAAGCCGGAGAGAGCAGGAGCTTTTATGTACAGGCGCCGCTTCTGGATGAACAGGAAAAAGATCTGGAGCACCAGGTGGAAGCAGAGGCCAGGGTGAAGGACAGAGCGGATGAAGTGATCCGGAAGAACGCCTCCACTATAAATGGTCTGGAGGCACTGAAGGCGGATCTTTCTGTAAAGAAAACTGCAGACAAAGAAACCGCTGCACCGGGTGAGACTGTGACCTATCAGATCTGTATCGTGAATACCGGTGAAAAAACGCTTCATTCGGTTGTGGGAACGGAGCGCTTTCAGGCAGCAGGGATCCATGCACAGTTTCTGGAGCAGGAAGGTGTAACGCTCAACAGCAGCCGTACAAAGGCAATGATCCAACAGATCCCGCCAGGAGAGGCAGTTTCTCTTCAGGCTGTGGTGAAGATCCCGGGAAAAACAGCGGATCAGAAGCTTTTTAACCAGGTGACGGTCACAAGCCAGGAAACCGGAGAGCGATTGATGGAGGCCTCCGCTTCTGTCATGGTAAAAGGAGAGGTGGCTATTACGCCGGAAGAAGGGCTGCCTTTGCAGGGAGATGACCAGGGTCCGGCTTCCGGTCAGATACAGATGGCAAGAACTGCGTCCACACATCCGAAGACCGGAGATGATACCAGGAGGGATTTGTGGACGCTTCTGGCAGTGACAGCTTTGGTGACTGTGCTGGGCGGCATCTGGCTCCGGAAAAAATATGCGGATATTTATGGAAAAAGCTGATGTTACTGAGAACGGAGTGAACAGTAACAAGCTGATATTTTACAAGGCGGCCGTACCTCAAAGAAACGTTGAAAACAGGGGGGAGGTGTGCTATTCTATATGGTATGTACAGAAAATAAGAACAGTATATTTCCCGCCTCCGGTGTGCTGCCCGTCAGACCGGAAAAAGGGAAGATGGAGGAGAAAAATGAATCTTTTATCCTTATTGGAACATCTTGAATACAAATGCCTTCAGGGAAGTACAGAGCAGGAGGTTTCTTCTGTTGTATATGATTCCCGCAAAGTAGAAGAAGGGAGCCTTTTTATCTGCATCAGAGGTGCGGTCGTGGATGGACATAAATTTATACCTGATGTTGTGGCAAAGGGTGCGAAGACACTCATCGTGGAAGAAGCGGTGGAGGCACCGGAGGATGTGACAGTGATCCAGGTAGAGGATACCCGTTACGCCATGGCCTTTATTTCAGCAGCATGGTTCGGACATCCGGCAGAAAAGCTCAAAACCATCGGTATCACCGGAACCAAAGGAAAAACAACTACAACCTATATGGTGAAATCGATCCTTGAGAATGCCGGATATAAGGTTGGTCTGATCGGAACCATCGAGGCTGTTATCGGGGAGAAGCATATCCCGGCAGCCAACACGACACCGGAATCCTATATGGTACAGAAATATTTTCATGATATGGTAGAAGCAGGCTGCGATGCGGTCGTTATGGAGGTTTCCTCACAGGGACTGATGCTTCACAGAACCCAGGGATTTGTGTTTGATTTTGGAATTTTCACAAATATTGAACCAGATCATATCGGACCGAATGAGCACAAGGACTTTGATGATTATCTGCACTGCAAATCCATGCTTCTCAGACAGTGTAAGGTTGGTATCGTAAATCGTGACGATGAACACTTTGACCGCATTATCGAAGGCCACACCTGTAAACTTGAAACCTATGGATTTTCCGAAAAAGCAGATCTCCGTGCAGAGGGCGCCAGACTCGTTGGAAGAAAGGGCTATCTGGGAATTTCCTATCATGTTAAGGGACTTATGGATTTTCCTGTGGAGATCGATATTCCAGGTAAGTTCAGCATTTACAATTCTCTGACTGCCATTGCCATTTGCCGCCATTTTAAGGTATCCGAGGAGAATATCATCAAAGCTCTGAAGGTGGCCAGGGTTAAAGGCCGTATTGAGATGATCAAGGTATCTGACGAATTCACACTGATGATCGATTACGCACATAATGCCATGGCGCTGGAGAGCCTTCTCGGAACACTGAAGGAATATGATCCGCACAGACTGGTATGCCTGTTTGGCTGTGGCGGAAACCGTTCCAAGCTGCGCCGTTATGAGATGGGTGAGGTTTCAGGAAAGATGGCAGATCTGACCATCATTACTTCAGATAATCCGCGAGATGAGGATCCACAGGCCATCATCGATGATATTAAGATCGGAATGGCAAAAACAGATGGAAAATATGTAGAGATCCCGGATCGTAAAGAGGCGATCGCCTACGCGATCCATCATGGTGAGCCGGGAGATATCATCGTCCTTGCCGGAAAGGGCCATGAGGATTATCAGGAGATCAAGGGTAAGAAATATCCCATGGATGAGCGTGTACTGATCCGGGAGATCCTGGAAGAAGATCAGAAAGCGTAAATGGATGATCTATGCAGATGTGATCATTGATATTTCTCATGAAAAGCTGGACCGGGATTTTCAGTATCGTGTACCTGAGGAGCTGGTGCAGGCAATAAAACCCGGAGTTGTGGTCACAGTGCCCTTCGGAAAGGGAAATACCCTTCGGAAAGGCTATGTGACCGGGATCTCCGGAACGGCAAAATATGATGCGTCAAAGCTCAAGGAGATCCGGGGAGTGTCCACAGACAGTGAGACAACAGAATCCCGGCTGATCGCACTTGCGGCCTGGATGAAGGAGACCTATGGCTCCACCATGATCCAGGCACTGAAAACAGTTCTGCCTGTAAAAGACAAGGTCCGTGCAAAAGAGAAAAGACTGATCCTTTTTACAGGGAAAAAGGAAGAGGGGCAGGCACTTCTTGGCAAGCTGGAAGGCAGCCGCTTTAAAGCACGTGAGCGGTTCCTTCGGGCAATCCTGGAGGCCGGGAGCCTGGATTATACCTATGCCTCCAAAGAGCTTGGGGCAGGCATTTCCGTTCTTGATTTTTTTGAAAAAAAAGGTCTGATAACTATTGAAAGTCAGGAAATGTATCGCATTCCCGAGGGGATCGGCCTGGTGAAGGAGAACATGGAGCTGAGTCTGAACCAGGAACAGCTTTTGGCGGCAGAGCAGATCTTTCGGGAATGGCAGGAGCCGGACCCAAGGCCTGCACTTCTTTTCGGAGTGACCGGAAGTGGAAAGACCCAGGTTTATATGCGCCTGATCCAGAAGGTACTGGAGGAGGGAAAACAGGCGATCGTGCTGATCCCTGAGATCGCGCTTACTTATCAGACAGTTAGGCGCTTTTATGCCATGTTCGGAGATAAGGTTTCGGTTCTGAACTCCAGACTTTCCCAGGGAGAACGTTATGATCAGTTCAAAAGAGCAAAACGTGGTGAGATCCAGGTGATGGTAGGACCCAGATCCGCACTGTTCACACCGTTTTCAGATCTGGGACTGATCGTTATCGACGAAGAGCATGAACCCACCTACAAAAGTGAGAATACGCCAAGGTACCATGCACGTGAGACTGCCATTGAGAGGGCACGAATGGAACATGCCCGTGTGGTCATGGGATCAGCCACTCCGTCATTGGAAGCCTACAGTCATGCCTGTGACGGAGAATATCTTCTGGTAAAGTTAAACGCACGTTATGAGGAAAGGCCTCTTCCACAGGTATCAATCGTGGATCTTCGGGAAGAATTAAAGAAAGGAAACCGCTCGGTACTGAGTCTGGAGCTGAAGAGGGATCTGGAGCAGGTCCTTGAAAGAAGAGAACAGGCCATGCTGTTTCTGAACCGGAGAGGATATGCGGGCTTTGTTTCCTGCAGAGCCTGCGGTCACGTTATGAAATGTCCCCACTGTGATGTATCTCTAAGTGAACACAATGGCAATCGTCTGATCTGTCATTATTGCGGCTATGAGACTGTGAAACCGGAAATCTGTCCGTCCTGTGGTTCACCGCACATTGGTGGATTTAAGGCAGGAACCCAGCAGATCGAGAAGGTCATTGAAAAAGAATTCCCGAAAGCCAGGGTACTTCGAATGGATTTTGATACCACAAGGACCAAGGACAGCTATGAGAAGATCCTGGCTTCTTTTGCAAAGCATGAGGCAGATATTCTGGTGGGGACCCAGATGATCGTCAAGGGACATGATTTTCCGAATGTGACTCTGGTAGGAGTGATTGCAGCAGATCTTTCGCTGAATATGGATGACTATCACTGTGGGGAGCGTACATTCCAGCTTCTGACTCAGGCAGTTGGACGTTCCGGCAGAGGGAATCGGCCGGGGCAGGCGGTGATCCAGACATATCAGCCGGAGCATTACAGTATCCAGGCTGCGGCTATTCAGGATTATAAGAAATTTTATAAAGAAGAAATGGGGTATCGGATGCTTTTGGACTATCCGCCGGCAGCCCATATGATGACTGTTTTTGGTGCCTGCCAGGAGCTCATATGATGGCAGTGCTAGGCGCATGTGAACAGGAAGAATTACTTACCCAGGCCATGCATTATACAGCACTCTTTATACGCAGAGTTTGTACGGATGCAGAGCTTCACATGATCGGACCTGCAGCTGCATCGGTAGGTAAGGTAAAGGATGTTTATCGTCAGGTGATCCATCTGAAGCACAGGGATATCTGCTTTCTCACAGCAGTCAGAGAGAAGCTGGAGAAATATATAGAGATAAATTCCGGATTCCGGAAAATATACATTCAATTTGATATGAATTAAAGGAGAAGAAAAATGGCACTTAGAACAATCCGTGTACAGGGGGATTCTGTACTGACAAAAAAATCCCGGACAGTAGACAAAATGACACCGAGGATCGGGGAACTGATCACAGATATGCTGGATACCATGTATGATGCAATGGGTGTTGGCCTCGCTGCACCACAGGTAGGAATCCTGAAACGTATCGTTGTCATCGACGTAGGTGAGGGCCCGATCGTGCTGATCAATCCGGAGATCCTTGAGACAAGCGGCGAGCAGACCGGTGACGAGGGATGTCTGAGCGTTCCGGGAATGGCAGGACAGGTAACACGTCCGAACTATGTGAAGGTAAAAGCACTTGATGTAAATATGGACGAACAGATCTACGAGGGAGAGGGCCTTCTGGCAAGAGCGTTCTGTCATGAGATTGACCATCTGGATGGAAAAATGTATACAGAACTTGTGGAGGGAGAACTTCACAAGGTAACTTATGATGAAGAAGACTAAAGGCGGGATACTATGAAGATTATTTATATGGGAACTCCGGACTTTGCGGTGGCGCCTCTTGCAGCACTGGTAGAGAACGGATATGAAGTGGAGGCTGTGATCACACAGCTGGACAAACCGAAGGGCAGAGGCAAAACTATGATGCCTACTCCTGTAAAAGAAGAAGCACTGAAACACGGGATCCCGGTACTGCAGCCGGTGAAGGTAAGAGATCCTGAATTTGTGGAAGAACTGAAAAATCTTGCACCGGACATCATCATTGTTGCGGCATTCGGGCAGATCATTCCAAAGAGCATCCTGGATATGCCGAGATTCGGATGTATCAATATCCATGCGTCTCTGCTTCCTAAATATCGTGGAGCTGCACCGATCCAGCAGGCGGTGATCGACGGTGAAAAAGAATCCGGCGTTACTATTATGCAGATGGGAACCGGTCTGGATACCGGTGATATGATTTCCAGGATCGTGGTTCCGCTTGCCAAAGATGAGACAGGTGGAAGCTTGTTTGATAAGCTCGCACAGGCAGGTGCAGAGCTTCTGGTACAGACTTTACCGTCCATTTTTGACGGAACTGCAACCCGCGAGAAACAGCCGGAGGAGAGTCCAACACCATATGCTGCCATGATCTCCAAAAAAATGGGGCTTCTGGATTTCAGCAAAAATGCGGAAGAACTGGAGCGTCTGGTAAGAGGCCTTGATCCATGGCCAAGCGCTTTTACCTTTATCAATGGAAAAACATTGAAGGTCTGGAAGAGCTCTGTTCTGGAAAAACAGGCACAGGAAGCACCGGGAACTGTGATAGCCGCTGACAAAGGAGGAATCCAGGTAGCATGCGGCCAGAAGGTACTCGTGCTTCATGAAGTGCAGCTGGAAGGCAAAAAACGCATGGAAGCGGATGCGTTCCTTCGGGGATATCAGTTGAAACCAGGAGACATGTTCAGAGATTCCAGGGAGTGATGAGTTATGTACGGATATGGTTATTACGGATGGGGAATGGACCCCACGATTCTTTTGCTCGTGATCGGAATGCTTCTTTCTCTTGCGGCATCTGCGAAGCTGCGCAGTACCTTTGCAGTCTATAAAAAGGTCCGGAGTCATTCAGGTATCACCGGTGCGGAAGCTGCACAGAGGATCCTGAGAGCGGCTGGGATCACAGACGTACAGGTGGTTCCGATCCGCGGAAGTCTTACGGATCACTATGATCCGAGAACGAAAACGGTTTCCCTTTCAGAAGATATTTATGGAAGAAATTCTCTGGCGGCTGTGGGGGTGGCAGCACATGAATGTGGCCATGCGATCCAGGATGCGATCAATTATGCACCACTGAATATCCGTTCAGCCATTGTACCTGCCGCAAATATTGGTTCCCAGCTTTCATGGCCGCTGTTTATCGCAGGACTGATCTTTTCCATTGATCCGCTGGTAACTCTGGGAATTGTTTTGTTTTCACTGGCAGTACTGTTTCAGCTGGTGACACTTCCGGTTGAGATCAATGCGTCTTCCAGAGCGCTTAAAATGCTGGAAAGTACAGGTATCTTAGGTGCAGATGAAAAAAAGGGTGCAAGAAAAGTACTTACAGCGGCAGCGCTTACCTATGTAGCAGCTCTGGCGGCATCTATTCTGCAGCTTCTGAGACTGATTATCCTTGCAGGAGGTAGAGATCGTGATTAGCAGCGGAGTAAATACCAGAGAACTGATCCTTGAGATCCTGTTACAGATCGAGGAGGAGGGTGAGCACAGCCATATTGCGATCCGGAATGCGCTTTCCAAATATCAGTTTCTTCCGAAACAGGAACGTAGCTTTATTACAAGAGTATGTGAGGGAACCCTGGAATACAGGATCTATATTGATTATGTCATCGATTCTTTTTCCAAGGTTTCTGTAAACAAGATGAAACCGCAGATCCGTGAGATCCTGAGAAGTGCGGTATATCAGCTGAAATTTATGGACAGTGTTCCGGACAGTGCAGTATGCAATGAAGCGGTAAAGCTGGCACAGCGAAAAGGCTTTTATAATCTAAAGCCCTTTGTCAACGGGGTGCTCCGTACGATCGCAAGAGAGATCGGTGATCTGGAGCTTCCTTCCAGGGAAGAAAACGAAGTCCGTTATCTTTCTGTGAAATATTCCATGCCGGAATATCTGGTAGAAAAATGGAAAGCAGCCTACGGAGTGAAGACTACGGAGAAGATCCTGGAGGATTTTCTGACAGAAAGACCGATCACAGTACGGTGCCGTACTCATAAGGCGTCTCTGAGAGAAATCGTCACCAGTTTGAAGTCTCAGGGAGTGACAGTAGAACAGGCTCCTTATCTTCCCTATGCACTGAAGATTTCCGATTACAATCATATTTTGACACTTGAGACCTTCCTTCAGGGAAAGATCCTGGTGCAGGATGTAAGCTCTATGCTTGTAGCGGAAGCTGCAAGTCCGAAAAAAGGTGACCATATCATCGACATGTGCGCTGCACCAGGTGGAAAAAGCATCCATGCGGCAGACAAAATGGGGGATTACGGAAATGTGGATGCCAGAGATGTAAGTCAGTATAAGGCAGATCTTATCAAAGAAAACATCCACAGGACCGGAGTGATCAATGTGGAAGCCAGAGTTCAGGATGCAACGGTATATGATCCGGATTCCGAACAGGCTGCGGATATTGTGATCGCGGATGTACCGTGCTCCGGTTATGGAGTTATCGGCAAGAAACCGGAAATCAAATACCGGGCAACTCCGCAGAAACAGGAAGAGATCGTAATGCTCCAGAGAATGATCCTGGATAAGGCTGCAAAGTATGTGAAACCGGATGGAACGCTGATCTTCAGCACATGTACCATTGCCCGGGAAGAAAACGAAGAAAATGTATTATGGTTTTTAAAGAATTATCCGTACCGGCTGGAAAGCCTGGATCCGTATATTCCGGAGGAACTGCACTGTAAATCCACGAAGCTTGGCTATCTGCAGCTTCTGCCGGGAATACATAAGACAGATGGATTCTTTATTGCCAGATTCAGAAGGAAATAACAGAAAATGACAGATGTAAAATCCATGACCATGGAGGAATTGAAGGAATTCATGACAAAGATCGGTGAAAAGCCTTTCCGGGCGAAACAGATCTATGCATGGCTTCACCAGCAGCTGGTTACCTCCTGGGATGAAATGACAAATCTTTCCAAAAGCCTCAGGGAAAAGCTTTCGGCTTATCCGATCACAGCACTGACCCAGGCAGATGTAAGGATCTCAAAAATTGACGGAACCAGAAAATATCTGTTCCAGCTGGAAGATGGAAATGTGATCGAGAGTGTTCTCATGCGGTATCACCACGGAAATTCTGTGTGCATTTCTTCTCAGGTGGGTTGCCGTATGGGATGCAGATTCTGTGCATCTACCATCGGAGGACTGACCAGATGCCTGAAACCGTCCGAGATGCTGGATCAGATTTACCGTATCCAGGCAGATACCGGCGAACGTGTGGCCAATGTAGTTGTGATGGGAACCGGTGAGCCGATGGATAATTATGACAATCTTGTCCGTTTTGTCCGGATCCTTACCGACGAAAACGGTCTTGGGATCAGTCAGAGAAATGTGACGGTTTCTACCTGTGGGATCGTGCCGAAGATGTATGATCTGGCTGAAGAAAAGCTTCAGATCACTCTGGCACTTTCCCTTCATGCTCCAAATGATGAAAAACGACAGGAACTGATGCCGATCGCGAATAAGTATTCCATGGATGAGGTTCTGGATGCCTGCAGAAATTATTTTGACAAAACAGGCCGAAGGATCACCTTTGAGTACAGTCTTGTAGCTGGCGTCAACGACAGTGAAGAAGATGCGAGACAGCTGGCAGGCCGTATAAAAGGCATCAATTGCCATGTAAATCTGATTCCGGTCAATCCCATCAAGGAACGCTCCTATGTGAGGTCTACTCGACAGGCTGTGGAGAATTTCAAAATAAAACTTGAAAAATACGGAATTAATGTTACTATTAGAAGGGAAATGGGCAGCGATATCGACGGTGCCTGTGGACAGCTAAGAAAAAGTTACATGGAAAAAACAGAAAGCGAGAAGTGACATGAGGATATACTCAGCTACTGATGTAGGGCAGAAGCGGAAGATGAATCAGGATTACGTGTTTGCATCTGAAGGTCCGGTTGGAAATCTGCCTAATCTTTTCACAGTCGCGGACGGAATGGGCGGACATAACGCCGGTGACTATGCATCCTCACATGCAGTACGGATCCTTGTGGATGAAATCCGTGAAGATGCGGATTACAATCCTGTGAAGGTTATTCGTCATGCGATCGAAGCTGCGAACACGGAGATCAGAAACCGTGCGCAGGAAGACGAAAACCTCCGGGGCATGGGAACCACTATGGTGGTGGCGACTATTGTAGATCAGTATGCCTATGTAGCCAATGTGGGTGACAGCCGTTTATATGTGATCCAGGACGGGATCCGCCAGGTCACCAGAGATCATTCCCTGGTACAGGAAATGGTGAGAATGGGCGAGATCAGCGAAGCGGAAGCACGGAATCATCCGGATAAGAACATCATTACAAGGGCACTTGGCGCAGAGAAAACGGTGGATGTGGATTTCTTTGATCTGAAACTTGAAAAAGGATGTACGATCCTGATGTGTTCAGACGGTCTCAGCAATATGGTTGAAGATGAGAAGATCCAGGAGATCATATCCGATCCGGAAGCAGATATTGATCAGAAGGGCAGTGCGCTCCTTCGGGAAGCAAATCAGAATGGTGGTAAGGATAATATTGCAGTCGTACTGGTAGAGCCATTCACGAATGAGGTGGAAGCATGTTGAAGACGGGAATGATCATAGCCGAGCGCTATGAGATCGTAGGAAAAATCGGAACTGGCGGAATGGCAGATGTCTATAAGGCTATGGACCATAAGCTGAACCGTTTTGTTGCCGTGAAGGTCCTGAAACCGGAGTTTCGGGAAGACACCACGTTTATAAAGAAATTCAGAAGTGAGGCCCAGGCGGCAGCTGGTCTTACACATCCGAATATCGTCAATGTATTTGATGTAGGAGATGACGGTGGTGTTTATTACATTGTTATGGAACTTATTGAGGGTATCACTCTGAAGGAATACATCTCCAAGAAGGGAAAGCTTTCCATTAAAGAGGCTACAAGTATCGCAATCCAGGTTTCTATGGGTCTGGAGGCGGCACACAGCCATGGTATCGTTCACAGAGATGTGAAACCTCAGAATATCATTATTTCCACAGATGGAAAGGTAAAAG
>ENA-ORUI01002728-ORUI01002728.1-human-gut-metagenome-genome-assembly--contig:-NODE-2728-length-14092-cov-10.123887_pt1 | contig 14092 bp, 10 predicted proteins | sample MGYA00242078_ERZ509205 | MGnify/ENA primary metagenome ERZ509205 (study PRJEB26280, sample SAMEA2338828) | human gut metagenome | biome: human gut; feature: human-associated habitat; material: faeces... | reverse complement strand
TTTCTTGGTATGATAACGAGAACAGCTACACATCTCAGATGGTTCGTACAATCAAGTACTTCTCAGAGTTAGCTTAATTCTTGTACCCACAAGAACAGTATATCTCAAGACTACTCAAGGGGCGCGGTCTTAATTGAACCGCGCCTCTTTTTTAAAACATGGCTATTTCTTTTGAATATCTGTGAATTGTAGAATTAATTATATTTTTTAATATGCACAATATGGCGTGGCCACATGGCTTATGCCTTGAAATAAGGGAGGACATATTATGTCATTAAACAAGAAATCAATTGATGATATCAACGTAAAAGGCAAGAGAGTTCTCGTTAGATGTGACTTCAACGTTCCACTTAAGGACGGAAAAATCACAGATGAGAACCGTATCAACGGAGCTCTTCCAACAATCCAGAAATTAATCAAGGACGGGGGAAAGGTTATCCTTTGCTCACACCTTGGAAAAGTTAAAAACGGACCAAACGAGGGTGAGTCACTTGCTCCTGTAGCTGCAGCTCTTGAGGCTAAGCTTGGACAGAAGGTTACATTTGTAGCTGACTACAACGTAACAGGTGAGGCTGCAACAAAGGCTGTTTCAGAGATGAAAGAGGGAGATGTAGTTCTTCTTCAGAATACACGTTTCAGAGGCAAAGAGGAGACAAAGCCACAGGAAGCCGGAGATGCATTCGCAAAAGAGCTTGCTGACCTTGCTGATGTATATGTATGTGACGCTTTCGGTTCTGCTCACAGAGCACATGCTTCTGTAGCAGGTGTTACAAAGTTCATCACAGCTAAGGGTGGAGAGAATGTTGTTGGATACCTTATGCAGAAGGAAATTGACTTCCTTGGCAAGGCAGTAGAGAATCCTGTACGTCCTTTCGTAGCTATTCTTGGTGGAGCTAAAGTAGCTGACAAGCTCAATGTTATCGACAACCTCCTCGAGAAGGCTGATACACTTATCATCGGTGGTGGAATGGCATACACATTCCTTAAAGCACAGGGCTATGAGATTGGTATCTCAATGCTTGATGAGACAAAGATTGATTACTGTAAAGAGATGCTTGCAAAAGCAGAGAAACTTGGAAAGAAGATTCTTCTTCCTGTTGATGCAGTTACAATCAAGGATTTCCCAAATCCAATCGATGCTCCTGTAGAGACAGAGACATATGATTATGACAAGATGCCTGCAGACCGTGAGGGCTGTGATATCGGACCTAAGACACGTGAGCTTTTCGCTGACGCTGTTGCATCAGCTAAGACTGTTGTATGGAACGGACCAATGGGTGTATTTGAGAACCCAACACTTGCAGCAGGTACACTTGCAGTAGCAGAGGCACTTGCTAAATCAGATGCTATCACAATCATCGGTGGTGGAGATTCAGCTGCAGCAGTTAACCAGATGGGACTTGGCGACAAGATGAGCCACATCTCAACAGGTGGCGGTGCTTCCCTTGAGTTCCTTGAGGGCAAGGAGCTTCCTGGCGTAGCTTGTGCTGATGATAAATAAGCCGAAAGCAGCTTAATGAAATCAAGCCGCAGGCAAAAAATATTTGTATACAAATACAAGGAGATATAAAATGGCAAGAAAGAAAATTGTAGCCGGCAACTGGAAGATGAACATGACTCCAAGCCAGGCTGTTAAATTAGTAGAAGAGTTAAAACCACTCGTAGTTTCAGATGATGTTGAAGTTGTTTACTGTGTACCTGCAATCGACATCGTACCTGTTGTAGAAGCATTAAAGGGTACAAATGTTGCTGTTGGAGCAGAGAATATGTACTTCGAGGAGAAGGGTGCTTACACAGGAGAAATCTCAGCAGAGATGCTTCTTGATGCAGGCGTTAAGTATGTTATCATCGGACATTCAGAGAGAAGAGATTACTTCAAAGAGGATGACGCACTTCTCAACAAGAAGGTAAAGAAGGCTATCGAGGCTGGACTTACACCAATCCTTTGCTGTGGTGAGACACTTGAGCAGAGAGAGAGCGGTGTTACACTTGACTGGATCAGACTTCAGATTAAGTCAGATCTCGCAGGTGTTGCTGCATCAGATGTTGCAAACATGGTTATCGCTTACGAGCCAATCTGGGCAATCGGAACAGGAAAGACAGCTACTTCTGACCAGGCTCAGGAGGTCTGCGGTGCAATCCGTGAGTGCGTAGCTGAGATCTATGATCAGGCTACAGCAGATTCAGTTCGTATCCAGTACGGCGGATCTGTAAATGCAGGAAATGCAGCAGAGCTTTTTGCAAAGCCTGACATCGACGGTGGATTAGTTGGTGGCGCTTCACTCAAGGCTGATTTTGGAAAGATCGTAAACTACAAGTAATTATTAAATCATAATTTAATATTTGATTTGACAATCACAATAACTAAATGTCACTAAATTCACCAGCTTAGCTGCATTTAGTGGCATTTATTATGTAATGAAATTTTTTGCGGGCTTGCATATGTCACTGTAATAGAGCATTTTCAAGCCTCATATGAAGAATAGAGGAAATATAAATGAGTAAGAAACCGGTAGTATTAATGGTACTTGATGGTTACGGCTTAAGTGACCACAAAGAGGGAAATGCCATAGCTATGGCAAATACCCCTGTTATGGATAAATTGATGGCAGAGTGTCCTTTTGTAAAGGGCGCAGCTTCAGGTCTTGCAGTTGGACTTCCTGACGGACAGATGGGAAACTCTGAGGTAGGACATATGAATATCGGCGCAGGCCGTATCATATATCAGGATCTTACAAGAATCACAAAGGCAATTGCTGATGGTGATTTCTTCAAGAACAAGGTATTACTTTCTGCAATCGAAAACTGCAAGAAGAATGACTCCGATCTGCATCTTTGGGGACTTCTTTCAGATGGTGGAGTTCACAGCCATATCGAGCATCTTTACGGACTTCTTGAGCTTTGCAAGAAAGAGAATTTTGACAGAGTATATGTACACGCATTCCTTGATGGTCGTGATACACCTCCTGCATCAGGCAAGGACTACATCGAGCAGCTTCTCGCCAAGATGAAGGAAATCGGTGTAGGAAAGATTGCATCTCTTTCAGGACGTTACTATGCAATGGACAGAGATAACAACTGGGATCGTGTGCAGAAGGCTTATGATTCACTCACTAAGGGTGAAGGCGTAAAAGCTACATGCCCTGTAAAGGCTATGGAGGAGTCATACGCAAATGACGTTACAGATGAGTTCGTGCTTCCTACAGTTATCACAAACGAGGATGGCACACCGGTATCTGTTGTAAAGGACAATGATTCTGTTATCTTCTTCAATTTCCGTCCTGACCGTGCTCGTGAGATGACAAGAGCATTTTGCGATGATAAGTTTACCGGCTTTGAGCGCCCATTCCTTAAGACAACATTTGTATGCTTCAAGGATTATGACGAGTCAATTCCTAACAAGCTTATCGCTTTTGAGAAGGAAGAAATCCAGAATACATTTGGTGAGTATCTTGCAGCAAATGGCAAGAAACAGCTTCGTCTCGCAGAGACAGAGAAGTATGCACACGTAACCTTTTTCTTTAATGGTGGAGTAGAGGAGCCGAATATCGATGAGGCGCGTCTTCTTGTAAACAGTCCTAAGGACGTTGCAACATATGACTTAAAGCCTGAGATGAGTGCTCCTGAGGTTGGAATGGATCTTGTTGAGGCTATCAAGTCAGACAAGTATGATGTTATTATCATCAACTTTGCTAACCCTGACATGGTTGGACATACAGGTGTGATTCCGGCTGCTGTAAAGGCTGTTGAGAGAGTTGATTCACTCGTAGGTGATGCAGTGCAGGCAATCAAGGATGTGGATGGAGTATTATTCATCTGTGCTGACCACGGAAACGCAGAGAAGATGATTGATTATGAGACAGGAAAACCTCATACAGCTCATACAACCAATCCTGTTCCTTTCATTCTTGTAAACGCTGACCCTTCTTACAAGCTTCGTGAGGGCGGATGTCTTGCAGATATCGCTCCAACACTTCTTGAGATTATGGGACTTCCACAGCCAAAAGAGATGACAGGAAAGTCACTTATCGTTAAATAAAATTTGTATTATATAAGCTCCGGCGCAGACAAAGGGTTTGAACCGGAGCTTTTGTTTTGATATATTAAAGATGTAATAATAAACATAAGGAATACTTATAAGTGACATAAAATTATTTAAAAAAACTTATAATATACGTTGACTTTACAAATTGAGCTGGTATATAATTTAAAGGTAGCATTTGATTTGTAAAATAAATTACACATAAGATGGAGGACAATCATGCAGGAATTTAAACCATTCAAAGAAGGAAAAGTAAGAGAAGTATATGATAACGGGGACAGCCTTATTATGGTCGCAACAGATCGTATTTCCGCTTTTGACCATATTTTAAAGAATAAGATTACAGACAAGGGAGCCATCCTCACACAGATGTCTAAGTTCTGGTTTGAATTCACAAAGGATGTTGTTCCTAATCATATGATTTCAGTAGACGCAAAGGATATGCCGGAGTTCTTCAGTCAGGACAGATTCAACGGAAACAGCATGCTCTGCAAGAAGCTTGAGATGCTTCCAATCGAGTGTATAGTTCGTGGATATATCACAGGAAGCGGCTGGGTAAGCTACCAGGAGAACGGTACAGTCTGCGGAATCAGACTTCCGGAGGGACTTGTTGAGTCTGATAAGCTCCCTGAGCCTATTTATACACCATCTACCAAGGCTGATCTTGGAGATCATGATGAGAATATCTCATTCGAAAAATCAGTAGAAGTATTAGAGAAGATTTATCCTGAGAAGGGCAGAGAGTACGCAGAGAAGATTCGCGATTATACAATTGCTCTCTACAAGAAATGTGCAGAGTATGCTCTTACAAAGGGCATCATCATCGCAGATACCAAGTTTGAGTTTGGCTTAAATGAGCAGGGTGAGGTAGTGCTTGCCGATGAGATGCTCACACCTGACAGCTCACGCTTCTGGCCACTTGATGGATATAAGCCTGGACAGGGACAGCCTTCATTTGACAAGCAGTATGTAAGAGACTGGCTCAAGGCAAATCCGGACAATGACCTTCTTTTACCTGATGAGGTTGTTGTGAAGACTGTAGAGAAATATAAAGAGGCATTTGAGCTTCTTACAGGAAGCAAATTCAGCCGCTAATATATTATTTATTCCGCGTTACTATTTCGCAATTATAAACGGAGATATTATGAACCAGGACAATAACATAAATCAGTATATAAATACTTGTATAGATACAAAAAGTCATACCGGTACAAAATTAAAAAGGTGTTCTGATATTGACGAGCATAACCATGTATTTGATGAGCTTCATGAGGAGTGTGGTGTGTTCGGCATGTATGATTTTGATGGAGGAGATGTCTCATCCACTATCTATTATGGTCTTTTTGCACTTCAGCACAGAGGACAGGAAAGCTGTGGTATTGCAGTGAGTGATACACACGGACCAAAGGGAAAGGTGACAACACACAAGGGTATGGGCCTTGTAAATGAGGTATTTACTCCTGATATCTTAGAGCCTATGAAGGGCGATATCGGAGTGGGACATGTGCGCTATTCAACAGCAGGCTCATCAACACGTGAGAATGCACAGCCGCTCGTATTAAATTATGTCAAGGGCACACTTGCCATGGCACACAACGGAAACCTCATAAATGCAAAGGAGCTTCGCAAGGAGCTTGAGTATACAGGAGCTATTTTCCAGACCACAATCGATTCTGAGGTTATAGCTTATCATATCGCCAGAGAGCGTCTTAACTCAAAAACAGCGGAGGAGGCGGTCAGACGTGCCTGCCAGAAGCTTAAGGGAGCCTACGCGCTTGTTGTCGAGAGCCCGAGAAAGCTTATTGCAGCCAGAGATCCATTTGGTTTTAAGCCTCTTTGCATAGGAAAGAGAGACAATGCATATATCGTTACATCTGAGACCTGTGCGCTTGATACAATCGGTGCAGAGTTTGTCAGGGATGTAGAGCCGGGAGAGGTTATCACCATCACTCCTGAAAAGGGCATTGAGTCTGATATGACTATGGCACTTGCCCCTGAAAAACAGGCCAGATGCGTGTTTGAATACATTTATTTCGCAAGACCTGACAGCCATATTGATGGAGTAAGCGTGTATGGCAGCCGTATCAAGGCTGGTAGATTCCTTGCAATGGATTCACCGGTTGAGGCTGATATCGTGACAGGAGTACCGGAGTCAGGAAATGCCGCTGCTCTTGGTTATTCACTTGAGTCGGGCATTCCATATGGCACAGCATTTGTCAAGAATGGTTATGTCGGCAGGACATTTATCAAACCTAAGCAGTCAAGCCGTGAATCAAGTGTGCAGATAAAGCTCAATGTATTAAAGGAGGCTGTTAAAGGCAAGAGAGTTGTTATGATTGATGATTCAATTGTGCGAGGAACAACCTCAGACAGAATAGTGCGTATGTTAAGAGAGGCGGGTGCCACAGAGGTGCATGTGCGCATCAGTTCACCGCCATTCTTATGGCCTTGCTATTTTGGTACAGATATTCCTGCAAGAGAGCAGCTTATCGCTTACAACAGGACTATTGAGGATATCAGACAGATTATAGGTGCAGATTCTTTAGGCTACCTTGGAATTGACAGACTTCATGAGATGGTAGAGGGACTGCCAATCTGCATGGGCTGTTTCACAGGAAAATATCCGATGGAGCCACCGAAGGATGATATCAGAGGCGAGTATTTTGATAAAGAAATAGACCTCGAGAGAAAAATGCTTAATCGCTAATAAAGGAGAGAATATGAGTACAGACAGATACACAAGTCCTCTTTCTGAGCGCTATGCCAGCAAAGAGATGCAGTATATTTTTTCGCAGGATATGAAATTTACCACTTGGAGAAAGCTCTGGATTGCTCTTGCAGAGACTGAGATGGAGCTTGGGCTTTCACAGGATGGCAAGCCGGTTATCACACAGGAACAGATTGATGAATTAAAGGCACATGTGGATGACATCAATTATGACGTGGCAAAGGAGCGTGAGAAGCTTGTGCGTCACGATGTAATGAGCCATGTCTATGCATATGGACAGCAGTGCCCTAAGGCAGCAGGAATTATACATCTTGGAGCAACCTCATGCTATGTAGGTGACAATACAGATATCATCATCATGAATGAAGCATTAAAGCTTGTTCACAAAAAGCTTATAAGTGTTATTGCAGAGCTTGCAAACTTTGCTGATAAGTATAAGAATCAGCCAACTCTTGCATTTACACATTTCCAGCCGGCACAGCCGACAACAGTTGGAAAGCGTGCCACACTGTGGCTGAATGAGTTTATGCTGGATCTCGAGGATTTAGAGTATGTGCAGGGCACATTAAAGCTCCTTGGCTCAAAGGGCACTACAGGAACACAGGCCAGCTTCCTTGAGCTCTTTAACGGAGACAATGAGACAATAGACAAGATAGATCCAATGATCGCAAAGAAGATGGGCTTTAAGGATTGTTATCCGGTGTCTGGCCAGACATATTCCCGTAAGGTAGATACAAGAGTAGTAAATGTGCTCGCAGGCATCGCTGCATCAGCTACAAAGATGTCAAACGACATCAGACTGCTCCAGCATCTTAAGGAAGTAGAGGAGCCGTTTGAGAAGAATCAGATAGGCTCATCAGCCATGGCATATAAGAGAAATCCTATGAGAAGTGAGAGAATAGCATCTCTTTCAAGATATGTTCTTGCAGATGTAATGAATCCTGCAATTACCTCGGCTACACAGTGGTTTGAGAGAACACTTGACGATTCAGCAAACAAGCGTCTTTCAATACCTGAGGGCTTCCTTGCAATAGACGGAATACTTGACCTCTGCCTCAATGTGGTGGATGGACTGGTAGTATATCCAAAGGTTATTGAAAAGCACTTTATGGCAGAGATACCATTCATGGCAACAGAGAACATCATGATGGATGCTGTAAAGAACGGTGGAAATCGTCAGGAGCTCCATGAGAAGATCAGACAGCTCTCAATGCAGGCAGGAAAGACAGTAAAGGAAGAGGGAAAAGAAAATAACCTCGTAGACTTAATCGCTGCAGATCCTGCATTCGGATTGACAAAAGCTGATATCGAAAAGAACCTTAAGCCTGAGCTTTATGTGGGACGTGCACCTCGTCAGGTAGATGTATATCTGCGTGATGTAGTTAATCCGGTGCTTGAAGCGCATAAGGATGAGAGTGGAGTAAAGGCAGAGATTAACGTATAATATCGAAAGTATAGATAACGGTAATTTGCTTGTGTTAACATATTTATCTAAATGAAAAGCCCTGGCATATAAATCTGTTTCAAGGTTTATATGCCGGGGTTTTATATATCCGTCAAGTATCATTTTCCTCGAAAGCTGTATATCTCATCCCATACCTTTTCGCATGCACTAAGCAAAAGGCATGATAATATCATAATGTATTTTCTTGTAAAATAAAATGGAAAAATGTATAATATTAAAAAATGGTTTAGATTATCAAAAGAAGAGAGCAAAAAAGGAAGGATACTAGTGATGAAAAATTTTTTTAATGAATTCAAAAAGTTTATCAGCAGAGGGAATGTCATGGATATGGCAGTTGGTATCATCATAGGTGGTGCATTTACCAGCATAGTCACATCCTTGGTCAATGACATTATAAACCCTATACTTGGAGTGTTTGGCGGCATGAATTTTGACCAGCTTTCGGTAAAGCTCTTTGGAGAAGCTACATTGTATTATGGAAAGTTTCTTACCGCAGTAGTCAATTTTCTTATCATGGCACTTATCGTATTCTGCATTGTAAAGGCTATGAATGTGGCAGGAGAGAGATTTGGACGCAAAGAGGAAAAAGAACTTGACACAAAGGAGTGTCCATACTGCAAGAGCAAGATTGCCATTGCGGCAACAAGATGCCCAAATTGTACATCAATGATTGGGACAGCAGATGAAAGTGAAAAATAGCGATACATTTATTGCGTGAAACTAATAAAATCCATTGCATAAAGTATGAAAATCTGTTACATACAGTATAAAACTCTTGACTGTGCAATAAAAACGTAGTATATTAGTTCTGTTATTTAGAATTGAAATTAGGAGGTCTTATCGTGGCAACTTTAAAAATTGTTTTATCGGTATTATTTATAATCGTCAGTTTAGTAATTACTATAGTTATTCTTTTCCAGGAGGGTAAGTCAGCAGGACTTGGCACTATTGCCGGAGTTGCTGATACATATTGGGGCAAGAACAAGGGACGTTCAAAGGAAGGACGTCTGGTTAAAGCGACCATTGTATGTGTTGTTCTTTTCTTTATTATTTCAATTGCTTTAAATATGGGAATATGGTAAATACTTAGACTGTCGAGAAATCGGCAGTCTTTTTTATCGCATCAACATCCAGATGATGAAATTCGAGGTTTTCGTTGCATGTTGATGTGATATAAAATCAACATTCATAGGATGAAAATGTCAATGGAGGAAATTTTATTTAAAGCCTGTGCATTTGAAATCAGATGGGGCAACGAAAAGGAGAGATAATGAGCAATATAGATAAATATGAAACACGAAAAAAGATGGTCTATGACTTCATGTGTGATGACATGTATGTTCCGATGAAAATCAAGGAACTTTGCATAGTACTCGGAGTAAAAAAAGAGGACAGACCACAGCTTGAACAGATTCTTTTGGATTTGCAGGCAGAGGGAAGGATAACACTCTCAAAGCGCGGGAAATACTCAAAGTCGGAAATTAAAAAGACAGTCGGCGTATTCACAGCGCATCAAAGGGGATTTGGCTTTGTCACTGTGGAGGGAGAGCCGGATGATATTTTTATCCCTGCAGAGTATGTAAATGGTGCGATGCACATGGACACTGTTGAGATTACAATCTCACCTGTCACAACAGGACGCCGCAAGGAGGGAAAGGTTGTTTCCGTCATAGAGCGAGGCATGAAGCAGGTAGTCTGCACCTATGAGGCAAGTGATAATTTTGGTTTTGCAGTGCCTGACAATACCAGATTTGGCACAGATATTTTTATACCAAAGGAACGCTCAAAGGGTGCTATGTCGGGCCATAAGGTAGTGGTTGAAATCACAAGCTATGGTAAAAAGGGCAAAAAGCCGGAGGGCAAGGTCGTTGAAATAATCGGACATATAGATGACCCGGGTACAGATATTCTTTCTATAGTAAAGGCTTATGATCTGCCTGTGGATTTTTCAGAGAAAATCATGCATCAGGTGCAGAATGTGGCAAAGGATGTGACACCTGCGGATATGGCGGGCAGGATGGATTTACGCGACTGGATGATGGTCACGATAGACGGAGAGGATGCAAAGGATCTTGATGATGCCGTGTCTTTATACATGGATGGCGACAATTATGTACTTGGAGTACACATAGCAGATGTGTCGAATTATGTGCAGGAGCACAGTGCCCTTGATGTGGAGGCACTTAAGAGAGGAACATCGGTTTATCTTGTAGACAGAGTAATTCCGATGCTTCCGAGAGAGCTTTCAAATGGCATATGCTCCTTGAATGAGGGATGTGACAGGCTGGCTCTTTCATGCATTATGACAATAAATAAAAAGGGTGAAGTCATCGATCATAAGATTGCAGAGACAGTCATAAAGACAAACCGCAGGATGACATACACAAATGTAAAAAAGATTCTTGCAGATAAGGATGCCGCTGTGATTGAAGAATATAAGGAGCTTGTGCCTATGTTTGAAAAAATGGCAGAGCTTGCAGCAATTCTACGCAAAAAGAGAATGAAACGAGGTTCTATAGACTTTGATTTTCCGGAGACTAAAGTCGTGCTCGATGAAGATGGTCATCCGATAGATATAAAGCTGTATGACAGAAATGTGGCAACAAAGCTCATTGAGGATTTTATGCTTATAGCAAATGAAACTGTGGCTGAGGATTATTTCTGGCAGGAAATACCTTTTGTATACAGAACACATGACAAGCCGGACTCAGAAAAAATCGCAAAGCTTTCCACATTTATCAATAATTTTGGCTATACGCTTCATATTGGAGCTGATGAGGTACACCCAAAGGAGCTCCAGAAGCTTTTGATGAAGGTGGATGGCACAGATGAAGAATCCCTGATAAGCAGACTGACACTGCGCTCTATGAAACAGGCACGATATACAACAGCATGTACAGGACATTTTGGACTGGCGGCAAATTATTATTGTCACTTTACATCACCAATCCGCAGATATCCTGATTTGCAGATACACCGTATCATCAAGGAAAATATCCGCGGCAGGATGAATGATAACCGTAGGGAGCACTATGAGTCTATACTCGATGCTGTTGCAAAGCAGGCAAGTGAGACCGAACGACGTGCAGAAGAGGCAGAGCGTGAAACAGTCAAGCTTAAAAAATGTGAATACATGTCAAATCATATTGGTGAATGCTTTGAAGGAGTTATATCAGGTGTCACGGAGTGGGGCTTTTTCGTGGAGCTTCCAAATACAGTTGAGGGACTTGTGCGCGTGACAGACCTGACAGATGATTTCTATGAGTTTTACGAGGATACCTATGAGCTAGCCGGTTCAGCCACCAATAAGAGATACAAGCTTGGACAAAAAATCAAGGTTGTTGTGGACAGTACTGACAAAATTATGCGTACAATTGATTTTAAACCGGCGGAATAATATGACAATAATGACGAAATTTTTAATGATTTAACAATACTTATTTGATTAGCTGTTATTTGTCGGTTATTGTGCGAAAGATTTATTGAAAAAGATGTCATAATATATTATATAGTGTAAATAAACAGAAATGTGAACCAGCGGTTTACAATAATTTGCGTTTTAGATATTGGCAATTGTAAAAAAATGTGTTAATATTGTAAAGCAGTTTGAGGAAAGGAGATACCGACATGGCTAAGGAACCAAAGAAATTAATAGCCAACAACAAAAAGGTCTATCACGATTACTTTTTGCTTGAGAAATACGAAGCCGGTATTTCACTTGCAGGAACTGAGGTGAAGTCACTTCGAATGGGAAAGGGCAGCATAAAGGAGTCGTTTATCCGTATTGAGAACGGTGAGATTATCCTGTATGGCATGCATATCACACCATATGAGAAGGGAAATATCTTCAACAAGGATCCACTCAGACCTAAAAAGCTTTTGCTCCACAAGAAGGAAATCGAGAAGCTTTCATCAAAGATGAAGGAAAAGGGTTTCACAATTGTGCCGGTGGAGGTATACTTTAAGGGAAGTCTGGTCAAAGTAGAGATAGCACTTGCAAAAGGTAAGAAGCTTTATGATAAGAGAGCAGACATAGCCAAGAAGGATCAAAAGCGAGAGGCGCAGAGAGATTTCAAAATCAGAAATCTTGGTTAGCAAAAAATGAATATGGGCTAGTAAAGGTTTCGACGGGGCCCACAAGGTCCAGTGGACCTTGGCTTTGGGCGGACCGAAGCGGAGCGGAGAACATGGAGCGTAGCTGCATGTACCCCGCAAAAAATTAAATATGGGCTAGTAAAGGTTTCGACGGGGTACATGCAGCTGGAGAAGCGAGTCGTATGGCGATGCGTTAAATGGCCAAATTAAAATTAAACGCTGAAGATAATTTAGCATACGCTGCCTAATGGCAGCAGTCTGACCTAGAGCACTCACACTTTAGGACCCAGGCTTCGACTATGTGAGAAACGACGTTGGCAAAGCTTTGAGCCATCGGGCGTATCATGAAGCTACTGAAACCACAAGGTTGTTTGTTATCGTGTGGCAGAGGGAATGTTAAATAATAAACTACACTCGTAGAAGGACAGGGAATTGTATTTCGGACACGGGTTCGACTCCCGTCTAGTCCACTAAAAAGGTGCTTAAATAAGCACCTTTTTATTTTAACAATTCTGTGATATTGATTACAAGATTATCATAAATACATACCTGTATATCATCATCAAAACGGTATTGATCTGACAATTCTTCTTTTTCCAGATCGAAAACATTCACAATTTTAGTAAGTGGATTCACAATCCAGTATTCCCGTACACCTGCACAATTTTCTGGTGAATCCGGTTTGGCGGTGTCAAATGAAATTATAGCATAATATTGTGAGTGTTATTTTAGTGGAAAAATTACGAAAAAAGTGATAGCATGATAACATAGAAAATAACCAAAGATGAAGGAGAAGAAATGTTTCGACTGGTGGCAGATATTACAGAATTAAATATTGATCAGGTAAAGCTTCCGAAGATTCCGGGACTGGGTATGCTTATGAAGCTTCCAAATAAACAAAAAATTTCCATGATTGTCAGTGTTTTGAATGCGCAGAAAGGTCAGTTCCTTCCAAAATGGCAGGAGGCAGTGAATCAGAAGTGGGGGCAGTTGCAGCTTTTGGATTATCAGGTGGAACAGCCGGGGGACGGAAGCTGTCTGGCGCGCATCCGGATTGATGTGGGAAATGCGGATTACGATAAAGCGATTGATTCGGTCATTCCGCATGTGTTTCAGGAAAAGGATGCCCATACGGTGCTCGGCGAGGATTATGCCGGATCTGGAAACCTGCAGGAAGTGATGCAATTTATGCACAATGCACCGACGGCGGCAAAGAAGGAATTTTACATTGTAAAGACATTAAGCGTGGAAAAGGAAACAATTGCAAGAAACTTTGAAAACAGTGCGGCTTCCCAGGGAGCGGTACTTCGAATTGGAAGTCTGCGTTTTTTCCTGAAACAATCCTAAAAAGGCAAAGGAACAAAAGATGTTAGGAAATACAAAAGGTAAAATGATTAATCAGTATGTGCCGGATTATGTACTCTATGATCTTGAGACAACCGGTACTTCGAGTAAATATGACGAGGTTATTGAAATTTCGGCTGTCAAAGTAAAAAACGGCGTTGTTACAGAAGAGTTCAGTCAGCTTGTGAATCCGGGCAGACCGATTCCCAGCGCGGCAAGTGCAGTAAATCATATCACGGATGATATGGTGGCGTTTGCACCAATGTTTGATTCCGTATTGCAGCAATTTCTTGCTTTTATCGGAGATGATGTGCTGGCAGGACATAATATCAATCGTTTTGATATGAAATTTTTGTATCGTGATTGTGAACGGTATTTCGGTCAGACACTAACCAACGATTACATTGACACACTGAAA
>ENA-ORUI01002727-ORUI01002727.1-human-gut-metagenome-genome-assembly--contig:-NODE-2727-length-14099-cov-4.014312_pt1 | contig 14099 bp, 10 predicted proteins | sample MGYA00242078_ERZ509205 | MGnify/ENA primary metagenome ERZ509205 (study PRJEB26280, sample SAMEA2338828) | human gut metagenome | biome: human gut; feature: human-associated habitat; material: faeces... | reverse complement strand
ATAACGTTTTATAATATTCTCCATACGGATTACTGGTTCACTCACGATCATTCTGCCTCCGTACTCATCATGCCTTCTGTGTCAAGTGCCTGATTGGAATATATCTGTTCCGGAGTAAACACCTGACCTTCGGTGACAGAAAATGTATTATCGTAGATCAGCTGGTCGCCCTCTTTCAGATCGCCGCCTGTCACTTCTGTATAATAGTCTACCTCTTCACCGACTTTGATATTTTTCCGGACTGCGGTTGCTGTTCCATCTTCATTTGCTTCCGCTACCAGAACATAGGAATCTCCGTTGTCATCCTGCCGGATCAGATCATATGGAACTGCAAGCTGTGTGCCTCTGTCTTTGATCACAATTTTGGCTTTTGCACTCATTCCAACCAGAAGTTCTGTGTTGTCGATCGTGATCTCAGCAGAATAACCGCTTGAGGTATTGGTATCTGTACCATTTGTGTTGGTGGACTGATTTTTTACTCTGACCACACGTGTTACCGTACCTTTGATTTCTTCATCCCCTGTTGCATCCGTTGAAACGGTTGCAGGCATTCCTTCCTGGATCTTTAAAATGTCAGCTTCCTCAACATTTACGATCACTTTTAAGGAAGATGTATCCTCGATCGTGATCATGGTCGTTCCTGCTGTGTTTTTATCTCCGACTGATACATTGACGGCTGTGACAACTCCACCGATCGGTGCAGAAAGTGTACAGTCTGCAAGCTGCTTCTGTAACTGCTCCAGCTGGTCTTTTAAATCTCTGGTCGTGCTTGTCTGGTATTTTTGCATGTCAACGGTATTCTGGGCAGATGCAACGCTTCTGTCTGTGTTTTTTAGCACAGATGCATAATTGTCGTTTGCGGAATCCAATGCATTTTGTGCTGTCTCCAAAGATGATTTAAAAACATCTAATTTTCCATCATACTCAGAAGTATCTTTGTAGTTGTTTTTCAGATAATAAATATAATCCTCACACTCTGATACCTTTTTCTTATATTTATCAACATCAGCCTGTGCTTTATCGATCGTCTTCTGTGCTGCATCCAGTGCATCCTGCTGATCCTGTTTGTTCTGGGTAAGACTGTTCTGCTTCTGTGCCTCATCGTTTGCTGCAACAGCATTCGCATTATTAATATTTGTCTTTAACTCTGCAATCTGTTTTTCAATATCCTTCTGATCCAATGTCACAAGCGGATCACCCTCTTTTACAATGTCACCCACCTGAACGTTCACGGCTGTAATCTCTGCTGCTGCAAGGGACATGACATTTGTCTTGCTCTGTCCTGCAATCGTTCCCTTCAAAGAAACTGAATCGGATAAATCCCTTTTCTCTACCGGTTCTACCTCAACCATATTCGCTGCTGTCTCAATCTGTGAAGTCATATTTTTAACAGCGCTGCCGATCAATACAATTACAATAGCTGCAATTATTAAAACGATCAACCATACTTTCTTCTTTTTCTTTGGTACTTCAGCCACTTCTGTCTCTAACTGCTCACTTGCATAGGCTGCACACAATGCCACCGCTGCCGGTTCTGTACAACCTGTTGCAAGCTGCATTTCACTATTCAAAATTTTACAGAATAATTCCCGCATGATCTCCTTTTTTTCCTTGTCTTTTTTGACCTATGGCAAATTATACCATATTGTTTTCAGAAAAAAAGGGGATTAATGCAATCTTAATATTTCTTTCACGTTTCTTTATGAAAAGGAATGATTTCTAAAAAAGGTCTAAAAAATTATCTGGCATTTTTCGTTCCTTTTGCTGCTAACTAACACAAGTCCCGCCAACAGCAAAACCGGGAAAAGAATTGAGGCTCCAATTCCCACGCGCAGATTATTGGAAAACGCACTCGAAACAAATCCCACGAGTGTCGGTCCGCCGGAACCGGCACAAATGCGATCAGCAGATAAGAGCCAATGCAAAGCAGCGTACTTAATTTCATAAACTGATCCAGATCGAATCTGTCTCCATATTTTCCATAAATCAAGCGGGAAGTTCCCATTAAAATAGAGAATGCCATCGGTCCCACCAGATCACCGATCGTTTTGGTGATTCCAAGTCCCTGCTCCGCAAACGTTGATGCCCACTGGCTCACCGCCTGCTCGGATGCACCGGAGCACACCATCATGATCATTAAAAACCAGAATACTTTTTCCCGGAAAAGTTCTCCCATGGTCATGCCCTTCTCGCCCTCTTCATGCAGACTGTAGATTGGCACTTTTGTGAATAAAATCATATTGCAGACCGGAATGATCACCCACAACAGTGTGAGGATTTTCCAGTGTTCCGTTCCAAACAGTGCGAAAAACACCGTGGAAAATAAAACAACACCGGTACATCCCCAACAGTAAAAGGAATGAAGGAGACTCATTGCTTTTTCCTTATTATCTGTAGGGCAGGCTTCCACCACAGGACTTACCAGCACCTCCAGCAATCCGCCTCCGATGGCATAGATCATAACTGCAATGAGAAGTCCCACAAACGGATTTCCCAGGCACTCCGGCAATACTGTGAGCAAAATCAGACCTGCAGCCGCCATTGCATGTGCCAGGATCATAGATGCACGATAACCTATTCTGTCCACAAATCCAATCGATGCCAGATCTACCAGCAACTGGATCCCGAAATTAAAAGTAACCAGAAGTGTGATCTTCTGCAGCGAAATCCCGTAACTGCCCTGAAATGTCAGAAACAGCAGAGGAACAAAATTGTTCACAATGGCCTGCACTACATATCCGATAAAACAGGCCTGCACTGTTCTGTTGTAATTTGTTTTCATCCGATGTTATATCCTCCAATCTGAAATTTATTAAGCTGACATCATTCAGACATTGATCCACCAAACTTCTATATCTCCACAGTTCTAATAGATTTCTATCCGTCAATAATGACAGTGTATCACAGATTCTCTCCTTTTTCTTTCATTATCTTTTGAAAATCCCATAAATTTTTATATTATTTTGACTTTTTCCCTATAACAATTCTATAAAATCCAAAAAGTAATAAACCCCATCCGATTCCAAATATTTCCCGCAAAAAAAGATGTGCACCATACCATTTCTGACACCATACACATCTCAAAACAAACAATTCTTATCTTCTGTACTCCGCAGTCAGGTCTTTAATAACCTCTCCTGCAATAATCAGCCCGGCGACAGACGGCACAAACGCCACACTGCCCGGAATATCTCTGCGCTCCGTACACTTATGCACAGCACCCGGAGGACAAATACAATTCGATCTGCAGCTGATTGCCATATCTTCAATCGGTCTGATCGGCTGTTCTTCCGAATAAACAACCTTCAGTTTTTTCACACCACGCTTCTTCAGCTCTCTGCGCATAACCTTCGCCAGCGGGCACACCTTCGTCTTATAGATATCTGCCACCCGAAATGCACTGGCATCCAGCTTATTTCCGGCACCCATACTGCTGATAACAGGAGTCCCTGCCTCTTTTGCACGCATGATCAGTTCAATCTTCGCAGTCACTGTGTCCACAGCATCTACCACATAATCATACTCACTAAAATCGAAATCAGCAGCATTCTCCGGAAGATAAAAACAGTTATGGATTCTCACATCTGCTTTCGGATTAATGTCCAGGATCCTGTCCCGCATCACCTCTGTTTTATATTGACCAACAGTTTTCCTGGTGGCAATAATCTGTCTGTTAAGATTCGTCAGGCATACTTTGTCATCATCGATCAGATCAAAGGCCCCTACGCCGCTTCTGACCAATGCTTCACATACATAACCTCCAACTCCTCCGATTCCAAATACTGCCACACGGGCATTCTCCAGTTTATCCATCGCTTCTTTTCCAAGAAGAAGCTCAGTTCTCGAAAATTGATTCAGCATAATCTCTCCACTTTATCCTGTCCCACTACATTCTCTACCTGCTGTTCCTCTACTGCCTCGTCTCTTATCTGCATATTCTTATTTCCCGTGACATACGCAGCCCTGCATGCCAGGATCAGAAGCACGATAAACAGAAACCAGAGCCAGATTTTTCTTTTATTTTTTATGACTAACCGTTTCATAACCTGCTCCACTATTCTACTGTGCAGACGCGGATCAGGTTTGTTCTTCCCGGAATTCCAAGCGGTACACCACCGGCAAATACAATAGTGTCGCCAACTTTTACAAGTTTATGCTTCTGTGCTGCTTCGATTGCTCTCAGGCAAAGGATCTCAGAACTGTATTCTTCTTTGATCAGCATCGGGTAAACACCCCAGGACAGATTCAGCTGGCGAAGAACTCTCTCAGAGCTTGTACATGCACCGATCAGACATCCTGGTCTGTGTTTGGACATCATATGAGCTGTACTTCCGGATTTTGTCACTGCAAGGATTGCACTGGCCTTCAAGTCGATTGCGGTCAGACAGGTTGCATGTGCGATTGCATTTGTAATATCCGGATTCTCATTTCTGTCTGTTTTCTTAAAGATTGTATTGTAATCAATATTCTGCTCCATATGTTCTGCAATACGGCTCATCATCTGAAGTGCCTGTACCGGATATTTACCAGCTGCGGTTTCTCCTGAAAGCATAGTTGCACTTGTTCCCTGGAAAATCGCATTGGCAACGTCTGTAGCCTCTGCACGGGTTGGTCTCGGATGAGAGATCATGGAGTCAAGCATCTGTGTTGCTGTAATAACCGGTTTTCCTGCTGTGTAAACTTTCTGGATGATTTTCTGCTGGATAACAGGTACATATTCCGGCGGGATTTCAACACCCATGTCACCTCTGGCGATCATGATGCCATCTGCTGCTTCAATAATCTCGTCGATATTGTCAACGCCCTGCTGGTTCTCAATCTTTGCAATGATCTGAATCTCTTCACCACCGTTTTCTTTCAGGATTTTTCTTACTTCGCGGATATCGTTTGCAGTACGTGTAAAAGATGCTGCAACGAAATCAAATCCTTCCTGGATACCGAAGAGAAGATCATCATGGTCTTTTTTACTGATGAATGGCATCTTCAGGTTTGCACCCGGAACATTGACACCCTTCCTGTCGCCAATCACACCTGCATTAATAACCTTGCAGACAATGTCCTTTCCTGCGATGTCCTGAACCTCCAGGTCTACAAGTCCATCATCAACCAGAATATGTCCGCCCGGTTGCACATCCTTATAAAGCTCTTTATAAGTAATGCTTACGCACTCATTAGTTCCTTCAATATCTTTATTTGTAAATGTAAAAATCTGTCCTTCTTCCAGAGAAACCTTGCCATCCTTGAAGCATCCAAGTCTGATCTCCGGTCCCTTTGTATCAAGAAGTGCTGCAACAGGTCTGTCATATTTCTTGCGAAGTTCTCTCAGTTTCTGGATACGGCCTCTCTGCTCATCGTGAGGTCCATGTGAGAAGTTGAAACGTGCTACGTCCATTCCCTCTCTCACAAGCTGCTCCATAACATCGCCCTTATCAGTAGACGGTCCCATTGTACAGATAATTTTGGTTTTTCTCATTTAATCTTTCCCTCCAAACTGTCAACTCAATTTTATCTATTTTATTCCTGTAAAATAATGTAATAAAATTTTACCTGTTTCTATAAATGAAAACATTAAATCAAATAAAAATTACCATTATTGAGACTATCTGTCAATATAGAATTTCGACTTATTTTTGTTGATATTTGACAAAAAAATAACATACTTTTGTTGCAAATATCACATATATTTTTGCTGATCCGACAGTTGGAAAATTTTTCACTCATTCTTATCAGAATCCAAAATCTGCATAGTCTTCCGGCAGAAATCTGTGATAAATGATATGGCATCCTTCATCTTTAAAACAATAATAATAAGGATCTGATCCGTCATCAAAGCGGATCATCACATCAAACTCCTCGTTATCCATTGGTTCAGTAATGATTTTATCTGAATAAGAATGGAACAGTTCTTTAATTTCCTCTATCGTACATCCATGTCTGCCAACCAGTTCGATCAATGCCTTGATGAATTCATTCTCTTTCATATTATTATGTACATATTCGGAAGCTTTTTCCGAAACAGTGAAGCAGAAACGATCTCCTCTGTGTGATACTGTTACTTCACCAAATTTCTCTTCTATATAAGAAGGAAAATCTTTTAAAATCTCCATCATGCCTGCAGCATCCGTCTCATTGCCAAAGAAATGATTCAGAGAACTGAGCGGATAATAAAGGCGAATCTTCTCCTTCATATATCCAAGCTTCGCCTGTTCCTCTTTAATCACATCAATCAGACTGTTTTCTAATCTGTTATAGTTCATTTATTTTCCCTCCTGAAAATCTGTTCTTTTGCTTTTTCTGGTTAATATTTTATCAGACATTGCCCGAAAATCAATGCATTTCTTTTTCAATTGTACGCCCGTCAAAACAATTTCAATGTTTTCTTTTTCATACAAAAATAAAGACCTTGCGAAACTGTTCTTTTTTCCCTCTGACAAATGACTCTGACTGGATAAAACAAAACAGATAAAACCAACCACTTCGTTGCTTTTTTAACCAAATAACTGCTTGATTCGGTTAAAAAAACAGCGTTCCGAATATTATTTATATCCGAAACGCTGTCATTATTCCAATTATTTCATTATGTATTTAATCCCAGTTCTTACGTCCGTAACGAAGTGTCACATCATAGATTTCCTTCTGGAGTTTCTTTGTAAGATCTCTCTTCTTGATTCTCCACTTCCAGTTCGTACCAACTGTAGATGGTTTATTCATTCGGAATCTGTTGTCCAGTCCCATATAGTCCTGCATTGGGATAACGCAGACGCGCGCAGCACTGCGCATGATCAGACTGATGAAACATTTATACAGTTCTTCTTCCGGTGTTGCATGATCACACAGATAATCTCTCGCCAGTTTTCTCTCAGCTGCTGTGATGCTCCTCCACCATCCCACGATAGTTTCATTATCATGGGTTCCTGTATATGCCACGCAGTTCTCTGGATAGTTATGTGGCAGATAATCACTGGCACATCCGGAATCTCTGGAGTCAAACGCAAATTCCAGAACCTTCATTCCCGGGAAGCCGCTCTCATATACCAGATGACGTACGGAATCTGTCATATATCCCAAGTCCTCTGCAATAACCTGCTTCCATCCAAGCGCCTGTTCAATCTTACGGAACAGATCAATTCCGGGACCCTTTTCCCAGTGTCCGCCTCTTGCATCTTTATCTCCGTATGGAATAGAGAAATATTCATCAAATCCACGGAAATGATCGATTCGCACAACATCATACAGTCTGAAGCAATAACTCATTCTGGAAATCCACCACTGATATCCTGTATTTCTGTGATAATCCCAGCGATATAACGGATTTCCCCATAACTGACCGGTTGCAGAAAATCCATCCGGAGGGCATCCTGCTACTGCCAGTGGTACATTATCCTGATCCAGCTGGAACAACTCCGGATGTGCCCATGCATCAGCACTGTCCATGGCAACATAAATCGGAATATCTCCAATGATCTGGATTCCTTTTGAATTTGCATAGGATTTCAGTTTCATCCACTGCTCATAGAACTTAAACTGCATATACTGCTGGAATTCAATATCAAAATAGAGTTCTTCACGATAATAATCCATGGCATTGTTCCAGCGGAGTCTGATATCCTCAGCCCATTTGGTCCATTCTACACCTTCGAAACGGTCTTTTACTGCCATAAACAGAGCATAATCTGACAGCCACCAGCTGTTCTCTGCTACGAATTTCTGATAGTCAGGATTCTTGCTGATATCACTGTTCTCGTATGCTTTTCTCAGAAGAGGATAACGGCCTTTGTAGATTTTTTCATAATCTACCTCATCAGGCTTCTTTCCCCAGTTAACTTTCTCGCAGTCTTTCTTATCAAGAACTCCTTCTTCCACAAGTGTATCCAGATCAATAAAATATGGATTACCTGCAAATGTAGAGAAAGACTGATATGGAGAATCTCCATAGCTGGTCGGTCCCAATGGCAGAATCTGCCAGTAAGTCTGTCCGGCTTCCTTTAACCAGTCCACAAATTCATATGCACTTTTGGAAAAACATCCGATACCATAGTCTGATGGAAGGCTGCTGATCGGCATTAATATTCCTGCTGCTCTTTTTCCCATGATTCTTGTCTCCTTCGCCATTCTTCACTTTTACCGCCTATACTTTATCTAGTACATATAAGCAGTTTTTCTATACCTTATGCGCAATTGTTTTTTTTATTATATCTATTTTTTGTGCAAATTGCAATACAACTTTCATGTTATTCATTTTTTCGTGAAAATTACTAATCATTGCTTAGTTCTTTTCGTCATCTTCCATATTAAACACCAATCATTTCCACTCAGAGAATTGTCGTCAAGCGGATATTCACAATCTGCTTCGCTACGCAGCTCTATACCGAATAACTGCTCCGCATTTCATCAGAAGGAGCTTATTTTTTATCCATATCAAAAACTTATAATTACAATGCAATATTTCTATTTTACGTTTCATTTCTGATATGATAGGATGTGTTCGGTTAAAAAATAACAAAGTAACACTCCAACTTATCTGTTAAGAAACGTTTATCATTAACTACCATCAGAAAATTTCTTATACAGATATCTTCGACATCTTAAGCTATACACATCAAAGACAAAGAAAGAGGTAAGAAAATGGAAGACAACAAATTATGTCTGGAAAAGCAGCCTTTAAACCAGGAAATGCTTGACAAAATCGATGCTTACTGGCGTGCAGCTAACTATCTGTCTGCCGGACAACTCTATCTTCTCGACAATCCGCTTCTGAGAGAGCCATTAACTATGGATCAGATCAAGAAAAAAATTGTTGGTCACTGGGGAACTGTACCGGGACAGAACTTCGTTTATGCACACTGCAACCGTGTCATCAAACGTTATGACCTTGATATGATCCTGCTTTCCGGTCCTGGACATGGCGGAAACTTCATGATTGCCAATACCTATCTGGAAGGTTCCTACAGCGAAGTTTATCCTAACATCAGCCAGGATGAGGAAGGTATGAAGAAAATGTTCAAACAGTTCTCCTTCCCATGCGGAGTCCCAAGCCACTGCGCACCGGAAACACCTGGTTCCATTAATGAAGGTGGCGAGCTTGGTTACTCCATCGCTCATGCTTTCGGAGCTGTATTTGACAACCCGGATCTGATTGCAACTACTGTTGTAGGTGATGGTGAAGCTGAGACTGGTCCTCTGGCGACATCCTGGCAGTCCAACAAATTCCTGAACCCGATTACTGACGGTGCTGTACTTCCTATTCTTCACTTAAATGGATATAAGATCAGCAACCCGACTATCTTCTCCCGTCTTTCTCATGAAGAACTTGAATGCTTCTTCAAGGGCTGTGGCTGGAAACCATATTTCGTTGAAGGTGACGACCCAATGACAATGCACAAGAAGATGGCTGAAACAATGGACACAGTAATCGAAGAAATCAAAGCGATCCAGAAGAACGCCCGTGAGAACAATAATCCGGAACGTCCGGTATGGCCAATGATCATCCTTCGTACTCCTAAGGGATGGACAGGTCCTAAGGTTGTTGACGGACTTCAGATTGAAGGTTCTTTCCGTGCTCATCAGGTTCCGATTACTATGGAAAAGCCGGAACATCTTGAACTTCTGAAGGAGTGGCTGGAAAGCTATCGTCCTCAGGAACTGTTTGATAAAAACGGACGCCTGATCCCGGAACTGGCTGAACTGGCTCCTAAGGGAAATGCACGTCTCGGTGCCAACCCACATGCAAATGGCGGACTTCTTCTGAAAGATCTTCGTCTTCCGGACTTCCGCGATTACGGTATTGAAGTACAGCCTGGCAAAACAAAAGCTCAGGATATGATCGAACTTGGCGGATACATCCGCGACATCTTCAAACTGAATGAAGAAAACAAGAACTTCCGTATCTTTGGACCAGATGAAAGCATGTCCAACCGTCTGTACAAAGTATTTGAATATCAGAAACGTGACTGGAACGCAGAAATGCTTGATACTGATGACTGCCTCGCAAGAGACGGACGTATTATGGACAGTATGCTCAGTGAGCATATGTGTGAAGGATGGCTGGAAGGTTACCTGTTAACAGGTCGTCATGGCTTCTTCGCAAGCTATGAAGCTTTCATCCGTATCGTTGACTCCATGGCAGCCCAGCATGCAAAATGGCTGAAAGTTTGCAATCAGCTTTCCTGGAGACAGCCTATCGCATCCCTGAACTTCATCCTGACATCCAACGTATGGCAGCAGGACCACAACGGATTTACTCATCAGGATCCTGGATTCCTGGATCACATTGCCAATAAGAAAGCAGACGTAGTTCGTATGTACTTACCACCGGACGCTAACTGCTTACTCTCCTGCTTCGATCACTGCATCAAGAGTAAGAACTATGTCAATGCAATTGTAGCTTCCAAACATCCAAGCTGCCAGTGGCTGACCATGGAGCAGGCTGTTAAGCACTGCACACAGGGTATCGGTATCTGGGAGTGGGCAAGCAATGACTGTGGTGAAGAACCAGACGTTGTTATGGCCTGCTGCGGTGATACACCTACACTTGAGATCATGGCTGCAGTTACTATCCTTCGTGATGAAATGCCGGAACTTAAGATCCGTGTTGTTAACGTTGTCGACCTGTTCAAACTGGAATCTGACCACAAACATCCACACGGCTTAAGTGACGCAGAATATGATGCAATCTTCACAAAAGATAAACCTGTCATCTTTGCATTCCATGGATATCCAACACTGATCCATGAGCTTACTTATGAGCGTCACAACCACAATATCTCTGTTCACGGATATCAGGAAGAAGGTACTATTACTACACCATTCGATATGCGTGTACAGAACCAGATTGACCGTTTCAATCTTGTAAAGGATGCCATCATGCATCTTCCACAGCTTGGAAACAAAGGTTCCTTCTTAATCCAGAAGATGAATGACAAGCTTGTTGAGCACAAACAGTATATTGCTGAATATGGCCAGGATCTGGAAGAGATTCGAAACTGGGAGTGGCATAAATAAATCCGTCTAACAGATGATAAATTCCTTATAAATATAATAAGTCATCAGGATTCACATCATGTGGATTTCCTGATGACTTTTCTATTTCAGCGGTTCTGTTCTTTCCGTTCTGCCAAAAACTTCTGGAATGCTTTAGATGCAATACTTTGAGGATATTCTGTATCATGGATCAGAATAATGCTTCTCTCCGGAAGTGTTTCATTTACATCTATCTCAAAAACCTTTCCGGATTCCAGATCATCTCCGGCAAATTCTTCTGGCAGGAATCCGATTCCCATATTATACCGTACTGCCGGGAGAATCATATCTGTAGTCGCCAGCTCTACATCCGGCGAAAACTGCAGTCCATTTTTTGAAAAATACTCATTCAAAAATCTCCTGCTGATTGCCTCGGAAGTCAGGCTGATCCATGGATAGGCTGAAAGTTCCTCCAACGAAGTCTTCCTCCCCTTCAGCTCCGCAAAACGACTGCCTCCGATCAGAATTTCCCTATACTTTCGCACTACTTTCATTTTCAGTGGCTCTGCTAACTGTAAAGAAGCAGATACAACTGCAAGATCTACTTTACCCTCTTTTAAGGCATTTACAGAATCTGTAGTGCTGTTATTAAGAATTTTAAAATGCACATTCGGGTATTGAATATTAAAGTCTCTGACTGCCTCGAACAAATAACAGTGCAATGCTGTCTCTGTTGCACTGATATAAATGGTCCCGTTCTCAAGGCTGATCAGATTATTAAGATTATCCTCGGCTTTGAAAAACTGAGCACAGCCTGCTGCTACATACTGATAGAAAATCTTTCCCTCAGGAGTCAGTTTCATGCCACTTTTGCTTCTGGTAAACAGTCTGCACCCTAATATATTTTCCAGATTATGTATCGTCCTGGTCACAGCCGGCTGGCTGGTCTTTAATACTGATGCTGCCTTTGTCAGATTCTCATATTTTGATACGTAATAAAAAACTTTATAATATTCAAAATTTGCGTTCATTTTGTTCTCCGTCTGTCATTGTCTTATGTACAGTAACATATTTTACGCGCCTATTCTATCACAATTCTTTTTTCTGTACAATCTGATATGTCCAGAGTGTGTATTACTGTTTACTTCGTTATGTTACTGTTCACTCCGTTCACAGTAACGTAGCCAAAATTCATTCCAGATTGCCTGCGGCAATGGAATTTTGGCTTGTATGTCTCGGGATTTTGGCATATTCATGCCAAAACACCTCGCGGGATAGTGGAATGTGAACAGTAACACGTGTGTTACTATTATCAAAAATAATCTCATTTTCTTCATTGCGTTTTTTTGCACAATACAATATAATAATTTCAGAGTTTATTTATGCAAAAAGACGAAAGGATGTACATATGAAACACAAAAAAGACTGGTATAAAGATCTGGTGATCTACCAGATTTACCCAAGAAGTTTTAAAGATGGCAACAATGATGGAATCGGTGATCTGAAGGGAATGATTGAGAAGCTGGATTATCTGAAGGAGCTTGGCATCAATGCAGTATGGATGTCTCCTGTCTATGCTTCTCCGAATGTGGATAACGGTTACGATATTTCTGATTACTTCGCGATCATGGAAGAATTCGGAACTATGGAAGACTGGGATGCTTTCCGCGACGGTGCGCATGAACGAGGTATCGCCATTATCATGGATCTGGTTCTGAACCATTCTTCAGATAAACATAAATGGTTCCGGGAATCAAAGAAATCCCGCAATAATCCTTACAGTGATTACTATATCTGGCGTGATCCTGCACCGGACGGAGGCGCACCCAACTGCTGGATGTCCGTATTTGGCGGAAGTGCCTGGGAATATGTTCCGGAACGTGGACAATACTATCTCCATTTCTTTGCCAAAGAACAGCCGGATCTGAACTGGGATAATCCGGAAACTAAAGAGAAAATTTTTGATATTATCCGTTTCTGGAATGAGAAAGGTGTTGACGGATATCGCATTGATGCCATCAGTTATCTTGACAAAGGACTGGACGGACGTGCAGATATGAATGAACCCATTGGTACTGTAGCGTGTGTAAATCTGGAGGGAACCCACCGCTACATCCGTGAAATGGTTGCAGAAACAATGACTCCCGACAATCTGATGAGTGTAGGAGAAGTTAATATCAACAATGAACAGGATGCCATCAACTATTCCAGCGCAGCAAGCAAAGAATTTAACATGGCTATTCCATTTGTCCCTCCGATTGTTGAAATCCAGACATGGTCACCAGAGAAAATAAAACGTGATCTTAAGAAAGATTATGAAATCCTGAAAAAAGACGGATGGTGGGCAAGATTTTTAAGTAATCACGACAAACCGCGTCAGGTTTCCCTTTACGGAAATGACAGAGAATTCTGGTCAGAATCTGCAAAAATGCTGGCATGTTATCTGCACACACTTCCCGGTACCCCCTTTGTTTTCCAGGGCGAAGAATTGGGAATGACCAATGTTGCCTTCCCATCTATCGATGATTACAATGACATTGATACCCGCAATTATTATAAAACCATGATCGAACAGGGAGCTTCTCCTGAAGAAGCACTGGCAGAATCCAGAAGTATCAGCCGTGATAATGCAAGAACGCCTATGCAGTGGAACGACAGTCCAAACGGCGGATTTTCTGAGCATACTCCGTGGCTGGGTGTCAATCCAAACTACAAACTCATTAACGCAGAAAGTCAGATGAATGATGACTCTTCCGTTTTCAGATTCTACCAGAATCTTATCGCACTACGCAAAAAACACCCGATAATGGCTCATGGAGATTTCAAACTCTGCTGCCCGGAAGATGGTCCGGTAATTGCCTATACCAGAAGTTACCAGGATGAAACATGGCTGGCAGTGCATAATTTCTCTGCATCCATGCAGAAATTCCATTATGGCGCTGAAGATATTGAATTACCGTGCAACACTCCCGTAATCATTTCCAATTACGGAGAAAATGAAGTTGAATACAGAATTGGAACACTTGTACTCAAACCTTACGAAACCGTAGTATTCCAGTTACATTAAGCAATTTCATCAATACAGACAATCACGACCACCGGCTTAGCCGGTGGTTTGCTTTGACCCTATAAGGGTCTAT
>ENA-ORUI01002723-ORUI01002723.1-human-gut-metagenome-genome-assembly--contig:-NODE-2723-length-14121-cov-2.646808_pt1 | contig 14121 bp, 10 predicted proteins | sample MGYA00242078_ERZ509205 | MGnify/ENA primary metagenome ERZ509205 (study PRJEB26280, sample SAMEA2338828) | human gut metagenome | biome: human gut; feature: human-associated habitat; material: faeces... | reverse complement strand
CGGCCATTCAGGAAAGCACGCTGTGTAAATTCCCCGGGTTCAGCCAGTCTGGCTCCCTGTGAAAGAACGAGCTGCAGGATCAGACGTGTGACATAGCGCCCGCCGTGGCAGCTGATTTCAACGATATCCTCTTTCGTATAGGTGCGGGGAGCCCTGAAAACAGTTACAAGTACTTCATCGACTTTTTCTTTGCTGATCGGATCGACGATATAGCCGTAAGTAACTGTATGTGAAGGTTTATTCTGCAGTGATCCCGAAAAAATTTTGTCTGCGATGGAAATGGCTTCATCACCGCTGACCCGGACAATAGATATGGCACCGTCCTGTGCAGCTGTTGATATTGCCGCAATTGTATCTTGCAACATACAGATTCCCCCTTTTTTCTAGTATGTATAATTGTACCACATTTGCATCAAAGTGCATCATCAGGTAAAAGAGAACTTTCATGAATAAGAGAAGATGAAGTGTTTGCGATTGACAAGAGGGGAAGGCATGCTATAGTAAAAAACAGAAAAAGTTTTGAAGGAGGAATGAAGATGACAGTCATTTATGAGAAAACACAAATAAACGAAGTGATCGAAAAGCTGAAAGAGGGAGAAGTGATAGCTTTTCCTACCGATACGGTATATGGGCTAGGTGTCCGTTATCATGATGAAGAAGCACTTGCGAGACTGAAACAGGCAAAAGGGCGTCCGGAGAACAAGCCGATTCCGACAATGGTCGCAAACAAAGAGCAGCTGGCGGCAGTGGCGCATCTCAATGAAGATATCGAAAAGATTGTATCCGCATTCCTTCCAGGCGCATTGACACTGGTCATGAATAAAAGTGAAAATGTTCCCGAGTATGCGACAAACGGGTTAGATACGATCGGTGTCCGCATGCCGGATGATCCTTTTGTATTAAAGCTGATCGAAGGCGTGGGGGTTCCGATGCTAGTGACAAGTGCAAATCTCAGCGGAGAAGCGACAGGAACGACATTTGAGGAGGTCATGGCACAGCTGGATGGCCGTATTGACGGCATTGTCAAAGGAACGTGCGGCTGTCTCAGTGCGAGCACGATCATTGATGTAACCAAAGAGCAAGTCAAAGTGTTGAGAGAAGGGCCGATCAGCAGAGAGGAAATTGAAAAAGTACTGGCAAAATAAACATGTATGAAACTTGAGCGATGATGAAGCTCAACATTTTTGTTATGCTTAAAGGAACAAAGGCATATGATAAAAGATGACGACCAAAACAAAGGAGGATTTAAATGGATTTATTTTCATTATTTAAAAAGACTGATATAAATGAAGGAGTACGTTTGTTTTTGGATACCCGGCCGGCTGTTTTGCTGGATGTAAGGACGAAAGAAGAATACGCGCAGGGTCATATCAAGGGCAGCATAAACATTCCGTTGCAGGAAATCGAAAAAGCACAGCAGACCGTGGAGAATAAAGAGCTCCCGTTATTTGTGTATTGCCGCAGCGGATCCAGAAGCGCACAGGCAGTAAAAGCATTGAAAATGATGGGATATGAAAATGCAAGGAACATTGGCGGCATCATTGGCTATGAAGGAGAGCTGATTCGCTGATCTTTGCTGTTTCTGTTGATCTTGCTGTTGCAAAAGCAAAAATATGCCCGGGCTTTTGTATTTGACATTTCATAAATAAAAGAGTAGGATAGAGAGGAACAAAAAACTTCAGGGGTCGAGTGAAATTCTCTACTGGCGGTATACTCCGCGAACCTTCGGGCCGAACCGGTGCAATTCCGGTAGCGACAGTTAAAGTCTGGATGGAAGAAGATTTTTTGAATATCTTTTTTATCGTTATATCCTGAGAGGTTTTTGTGATCATCCTCTCTTTTTTTGTGAAAAAGAGAGGTGCTGATGAAAGGGAGGAATTATTATGTCAGCAAACACTATGGTCTCATCGAAAACATCTCGCGTGCAGTGGATCGCCAAGGTATCTGTTCTAGGTGCACTCGCCTTTATTCTGATGCTGTTTGAAATTCCGCTGCCATTTGCACCATCCTTTTACAAGCTCGGTTTTGATGAAGTGATCGTGCTGCTTGGCGGATTTGCCTTAGGCCCTCTGGCCGGTGCCGCCGTTGAGACATTGAAGATCATCCTGAATCTTGTATTCCAGGGAACAGACACGGCTTTTGTCGGAGAATTTTCCAATCTTCTGATTGGTCTGTCACTGGTGCTTCCAAGTGCCTTCATTTATAAAAAGAACAAGACAATGAAGGGGGCATGGATCGCTTTGATGATCGGTGTCGTTTCTATGGCATTGATGGGATGTCTGGCCAACTATTTTATTGCCCTGCCGGCTTATTCTTATTTCTATAAGCTTCCTATGGAAGTCATCGTCGGAATGGGAACTGCCATTCTGCCGTTGGTCAAAGATACATTTACGTTTGTCCTTTTCATGACACTTCCGTTTAATATTGTTAAGGGTGTCGTTGTCGCTTTATTGACTTGTGTTTTATATAAACGTGTTTCACCGCTGCTGCATCGATGAACCGCCGCTTTGCGGTTGACAAACGCCGTAAAAATAGGTAAAATTGTGTCGCAAATGAATATGAGACAGTGAAGGATATAGTAGCGGATGCAGAAGTGCAAAGAGAGCTTTCGGCAGCTGGGATGAAAGCCATGGAGCATCGACAGGCGAATAAAAGATCCGGAGTCAAAACGTGAAGCTCGCGGCATAAGAGCGGCTATGAACATAGTCACTAAGATGAACAGAGCGATCTGTTCATGAATTAGGGTGGTACCACGATGATTCTCTCTCGTCCCTATGGGATGAGAGTTTTTTTATTGATCAGATAAAGGAGGAGCATGCATGGAAAAACTGACAGAACAAGAACAGATTCGTCGTCAAAAAATGGAAGAACTGCGTGAACGAGGCATCGATCCTTTCGGACACGCATACGAGAGAACACATCGTTCCGGAGATATCCGCCGGGAATTCGGGGAATGCAGCAAAGAAGAGCTGGAAGAAAAAAATGTAACGGTTAAGATCGCCGGCCGCATCATGACGAAGCGTCGCCAGGGAAAAGCGGGCTTTATGCATATCCAGGATCTGGACGGACAGATCCAGATTTATGTACGCAAGGATGAAATCGGTGACGATGCTTACGAAATTTTCAAAAAGAGTGACATGGGAGATATTGTCGGTATCGAAGGTATCGTAATGCGCACCAATCATGGTGAGCTGTCAGTGCGTGCCAAAGTATATACGCATTTGACAAAGGCACTTCGTCCGTTGCCGGAGAAGTTCCATGGCCTGACAGATAAGGAAGAACGTTTCCGTCGTCGTTATGTTGACTTGATCATGAACGAGGAGTCAAAGCGCATAGCATTGACACGTCCGAAAATCATTCGTGCAATTCAGCGCTACCTGGACGGAAAAGGACTGGTGGAAGTGGAAACACCGGTACTGCAGCCGATTCTTGGCGGTGCTGCTGCACGTCCGTTCATTACACATCACAATACATTGAACATGCCTTTCTATCTCCGCATTGCCACTGAGCTTCCTTTGAAGCGCTTGATCGTCGGCGGACTGGAAGGTGTGTACGAAATTGGCCGTCTGTTCCGTAATGAGGGTATGGACGCTACACATAACCCTGAATTTACGACAGTAGAAGCATATGTTGCTTATTCTGATCTGAATGGAATGATGGACCTGATCGAAGGGCTGATGGAATATGTCGCAACAGAAGTCTGCGGTACAACGGAAATCGAATACCAGGGTAAACAGATTTCGTTAAAGGCACCGTTCAGACGTCTGCATATGGTGGATGCAATCAAAGAAAAATGCGGTGTGGATTTCTGGAAAGAAATGAGTTATGAAGAAGCCTGTGCGCTGGCAAAAGAACATGACATTGAAGTGGAAAAGAAACACAACAGTGTCGGCCACATCATTAACCTGTTCTTTGAAAAATATGTAGAAGAAACATTGATCCAGCCGACTTATCTGTACGGACATCCGGTATCTATTTCACCGCTTGCCAAAAAGAATGCAGATGATCCACGCTTTGCGGATCGTTATGAGTTATTCATCAACGGTAAAGAATATGCCAATGCATTCTCTGAGCTGAATGATCCGATCGATCAGAGAGAACGTTTCGAGAATCAGCTGAAACTGCGTGATCTCGGTGACGATGAAGCCAATGAAATGGATGTTGACTACGTAGAGGCTCTGGAATACGGACTTCCTCCGACCGGAGGTGTCGGCATGGGTATCGACCGTCTTGTCATGCTGCTGACAAATCAGGATACAATTCGCGAAGTGCTCCTGTTCCCGCATATGAAGCTGATCGGCGGTTCCAAAGGTGCTCAGAAAACGGTGAAGACACAGGAAAGTGCACCGGTGACATCTGTAAAGGAAATTGATTTTTCCAAAGTCGAAATCGAACCTTTGTTTGAAGATATGGTTGATTTTGAAACATTCAGCAAATCAGATTTCCATGCGGTGAAGGTCAAAGAATGCCGTGCTGTTCCAAAGAGCAAAAAGCTGCTGGAATTTGTTCTGGATGACGGTACAGGCAAAGACAGAACGATTTTAAGCGGAATTCATGATTACTATGAACCGGAAGAACTGGTTGGAAAAACATTGATCGCTATCGTAAATCTGCCTCCTCGCAAGATGATGGGCATTGATTCCTGCGGTATGATCATTTCAGCGATCCATCAGGAAGACGGTCATGAAGGACTGAACCTGCTGATGGTCGATGACGCTATCCCGGCAGGAGCTAAACTGTACTAAAACGAAGTAAAACTTCAAGCTGAAAGAAAAAATAGAAAAAACGGCCTAAAAAAGCATTCCATAGATCAGGAATGCTTTTTTCATCGCCAATCCGAAACAGATTGGCGATGAAAGGGGTAATATTGTAAATTGAGTAATTGAAGAACGTGAAATGATCAGATAAAGCTCTCCTCATTGTTCTCTAACCAAATGAATATTTTTGACAATAAATATCATCTACTTCAAAAATAATTGACTCAATATCATTAATATTCATTGAATTATTTAAGAATTTTTCATTGATAATAAAATTGTAAGTAAATTTTGGCCCAGTATCCAAGTTTTCATGCACATTCCATGGTATTCTTCTTGAATATTTTTCATTCTCTGACAGGAACGTAACAGTTATTGAATGATCTTCTAAAGATATATTCCGCTTTTCATCATAATATACAGGTGAAAATAATTTTAAATAATCTGATGACCTATACCCTATATAATTAAGCGTGACTGAATAATCAAACTCTTTGTTTTTTTGAAAGGATGCAATAACTTTACAATCATTATCAAATTCATGGATTTTTTCAATTAATTCCGTTTCTAATGGTTCTTTAAATTCAAATATGAACTCTTCTTCTGTTAAATATTGGCTGATATCATATTGGGTCGGATTTCTATACAAGTCGTCAAAATCAAAATGCTTAGTATCTTTAAAATTTGTACATCCGGTCATAAGACACATCAGCAAAAAACATGTAACAATTTTCTTTATTATTTTCATAATAACCTCCTTTAAACTGTTTTCTGTATCACATCCCCATTCCTCAATTCTACGGAAATCTTTTGACAGGTTATCATTCTTTTTTCTAAATAGAGCAGTTCATCATACATTGATTATTTAAACACGGCAAAATAATGCTTAATCTTTTTGAAAATCATTATTTATATTGATGCGTTTCCTTTTCTTCACATTCAATGTATCATATTATTCGTAATATATAAATATATGCCGGATTCATTTTTTATCGCTATGGAGCGGTTTTTAATCAAGGTTCACTGAATAAAATGATTAAACATATTAGAGGGATTGTAATTTATCACAAATTGAACATGCAAATAAAGAAAATCTGAGTGATGTTACATTATTACCTAATTTTACTTGTCATACGTTACATCATAGTTGTGTTACCAGACTTTGTGAATCAGGTGTTAACACTAGACACATTATGGAAGTGTTAGGACATGCGGACATAAAGCTACTATGAATATCTATATGAGTGGAACCAAAGAATTTAAAGAAAAGGAGTCAGTTAAGTTTGAAAATTATGTAAATCTGTTAAGCAGTTGACGTAATAAAAAAAGAATAGAATATAAATGAGGATAGGAAACCATCTCCTACTTCAAATATTATCCGCTAGCTAGTGTGCGGGATATAAATGGCCAACGCTTAAATATTCACCGTTAATTCGTGTACGGGATATAAAAGACGAATGGTTGAAGAATGCCTCATTTGACAAATGTACCGACCTCCAATCGTTAAAATTTTTGGACTAACTTTTTTGGGCGGTATAAATGCATTCATTTTTGAGCGTTTTTGTTTAGATCATGATTACGGATAAAAATCAAGGATCAATCATCATTGTTCTCCGTCGGGATGAATATATTGCAGTAATATCTAGCCATATTGAATAAGCATGTTTTCAATTGATATCGGCCAGTGTTCAGGAAAGATTTCATATTCCTATTGACATTACATTTCAATGAATATATGATTAGCTTAGAGATAATAATTATATTATTCGATAATGTTTTTATTCAATAAAGAAGAAAATGCAAAGTATATAAAAAATGGGAATTATGTCATTAAGAAAAATCTTACATTGCGCTACACACTCATCATAAAATGTTTTGCCAGGCTTTGCTTGTGATTTCTAATTAAGGAGGAGTCTTGAATGAGAAACACTTGGTTTAATGAAACATATTTGTCCGGTATGGAAACTGTTGTTGTGACGCTAACTTTATCTCGTTTAACTGCGAGTTCCGATAATATATTTGTCGTACTGATCCCTGTCTATTATTTAAGTTACAGAGCATGTATTATGATATATAAACGAAAACATAAAAACAAATGATCATTCAAAAATAACTTTATTGTGATAAATTAAGCTGTTGTGATGGATTTCATAACTGAATTGAAAAGAAATATGGATGATTGCTTGAACTGATGGTTGATATACGTTGATTTGCAAAACGAAGAGCATGTCATTAATATTTATCTTCATTTCGCTGGTGATATCAATATTGAATTAATATGCTCCCTTTATAGTAAACAGACTGGATGATGACACTGTTGCTATAAGGAGGAGCATATTTTATGGGCGCTCCAAAAATAGTTGGGGTTAGCTGAATTTGATCTTCGAGATTACTTGAGGGCGGCATATACCCTATTTCGTTGAGAGGGTCTAAAAGGCTCATCACTTGTCCTAGGTGATGGGCTCCTTTTTGTATAAAGAAAATTACACGATATGGAATGAACCTGATTTACTGGAATCAATTTCATCCATAAAATCATCTGTTTTTCACTTTATAAACCACACACAGTTCAAATTACAAAAAAAGATGTGCTCATGTTGAATTCCTGCTGATAAGATCGTTTATGCATCTTCATTCTTATCTGTTTTCAACTATTTGCACATCATTTTTTTTACTTTATTTTATTTTTCTTGTAGAAGATCAATGATCCAATAACTGCTACTAAAACAATGGCGAAAGCAATCCGTAGAACAGTTGAACTTTCAGATGAAGTGATGGCTGCATCATCTTCTTTCTTTTCTTCTTGTTTGAAAGCATCTGTATCATTTGGTTTGTTCTGTTCTTTTTCTGCACTGGTGATTTCATCATTCGTTCCAGTAGATGTGTTGTTATCTGGCTGTGTATTGATTGACTCTTGACCAGTAGTTTCTTCTGGTTTGTTTTGTTGTGTCAACAGCGTTTTTTGAATCATTCCGGAATATTTGTCTTTAAAGGTGATATCAAAGATCCATCCCTGATCGATCTTGCGTGTCTGTACATCATAATCGACACCCTTTTGCAGCATTTTTCCTTGGAATTGAATTTTCAGATCCTGCAAGGAGGAAAGATGAATGGTAACATCTTTTTCCGTAAGCTTTCGTGCTGTAACTTCAAAAGTGAAAGATTCACTTGTATAAGCATCATAATAGGCATTGCCTTCTACACTGACCTTGACGTACCATGTACCGATCGAATCGGGAAGATGTGTGGTAAAAATGCCGTTAGGATCTTTGCTGAAGAGTAAACGAGGTTTTCCAAATTTCGTTTTTACATTGAATTTCGATAGATCATTTCCCCAAACAAAAGCGGAAAGGTCCATCGATACTAATTGATTCTGTCCTTTTGCGGAAGAAATTTCAATAGGAATCTGTTTGATCGTCTGATAGTTTATCGTATCATCTGGGATATAAGACGCATGGAAGGTGAGGGTTCCGATATCTGTTATCATCTGCGAAGGCTGTTCCCATACAAATCCTTTTGGCAGAGCGATATCTTTTAAAGAATCACCGTAAGCAGCGTGTAATGCTGTTGGTATTGTATATGTTGGGAGTGCTTTGTGGATATCGACTGTCACTATTTCGCTCAATCCTTGATAAAGCTCTGAATCGGCAACCGACACTTTGATATACCAGTGCCCGGCATTTGTCGGTAATCCTTCTTTATAGCTTCCTTGTAATGAACTGCTGTAAGAGGTTGTCGGTTCACCATAAAGGGCTTTTCCAAGCAAGGTCAACTTTTCACCATAGGTCACATTAGCGATGCTCGGCTTGACCTGCCAGCTATTTTGCAGTTTATTGATGGTGAATGCGAATGTTTTTGAAGCCCCATTGTAATTAGCATCTTCGTCCAAAATGATCACAACGCGATAATTTCCCGGTAAGATCGGATCTTCCTGGCAACGTTCCCATGTTGAACCATTCCATTTTTCATAGTAGGTCTCAATAGTTCCTTTGCTGCCGTTTGTATGGTATTGAATTTCTTCCACGCTTTGCCCATCATAGTCCTTATCCAAAGAATCTGTATCGATTAAGATCTGGCTTTCTGCTTTGTGAATAACAAAAGCAACAGGTTCACTGACCAATTCAGTATAAGAGGCTGTTCCGTCTACCTTTGCTCGGACATACCATGTTCCTGCATTTGGATTTTGTGGAAGTGGAGCATAGCCGCTGTCTTTATCCTGTGAATACTCAAACGTAACACTACCGTATTTGCTCTGTGCCTGTGGTGTGGATGCCGTTTGCCCATAAGTCCAGTCAGAGATGCTGAGGTTTTTCAACCAGTAGTTGTCTACTGGTGAAATGGTAAATTGAATCGGATTACTTTCCAGTTTCTTATAATTTGTGTGTTCATCTACGATTGCTTTGATATAGTAAGTACCGGCTTCATTAGGTACTTGTTCCTCATAGTTACCACTGATCGATGAAGAGAAGACATAACGCACGGAGCCAAATTTTGCTTGTGCGCTGTAATCCAACGTACCACCGTATGGTGTATCATTGATCGTTAATTCCTTGATCCAAGTGTTATCCGCTTGCTTGATCTGGAAAGCTTTGGCATCACTCAACAGTTCGGTATATTTGCTCGTTCCTTTTACGTAAGCTTTGCAATAATAGGTACCAGCATCTTTTGGCAATAATTTCGTTTCAACCTCAAAAGGTCCATCGATTGAGGTGCTGTAAAGATATGTGACCGTACCAAAACTAGAGGAAGCACTTGGTTGGGGTATCTGCCCATAAGAGATATCTTGGATGGTTAACTCTTGTGTCCAGGAATTCTCTAAAACTGTTTGCAAAGAAACGTGCAGGAAAAAAGGTTCTCCGTCTACGTTTCCGCAATTATAATCATAGGAAATCGCTTTTCCAAGTGTATAATTCGAAATAGTCGTTCCGGTGATTTCGGCCTGTTGCACATTACTGATCTGACTTGCTTCGATACCTGGAAAGAGAGAGGAAAGGTCAAAGGATGTCTTATCCACAGTAATTGGCACAGTTTGCGTTTTGTTTAGGTATATTTGTTTTAAATTACCATTGCTTGGTAGATGCAAATAACCAAGATTGACTTTATCACCGGAAAAATCAGATAACTTTGTGTTTTTGCTCAGATCTAAATATTGAACGTTGGTATTATCTAAACTTAGAAAATACAGGTTGACGTTGTTTGATACATCTAGTGCAGAAAGCAGCGTTTGATCGCAATTGAGATAACTCAGGTTTGTCAGGTGAGTCAAATCAATGGATGTCAGTGGATTGCTGCTGATGTTTAGTACTTCTAGTGATACATTGTTCGTTAAATCGATTTGAGAAAACTGATTGTCCGATGCCAACAAGGTTTGTAGTTTAGATAAAGCTGAAACGTCTAATGTCGTTAGATACATATCAGAACAATTCAGCTCTTGCAAGTTTGTCAATGTGTTGATTCCATTCAACGATTGAATCTCAGTTCTTCCGCTTAAATCGATGGTTGTGATTTTGTTGATCTCTTCCTCATTGAAAGTTCCATCTTCATCTAAATCAAATTGTTTCATAAACGTTGCTAGATTTTTGTCCGGAAATGTCTCGTTGATTGAAAGGTTGCTCATTTTTTCATCACTTGACAGTGTATCTGCTTTTATGTGACTTGACGGAAAAATGTATGTCGTTATCATCAGTGTCATCATAAAGACAATTGCATGTTTCTTTTTCATAGGTCCCTCCTGATAAATCTGAGGGATAGGATATCATAGGGGTCATAGAGAGTCAATTGATGTCACCCTTTTCTATACTGGTAATTATTGGGTATATTTTCGGTGCTAAAAAAGAATATGTATAGATGCATATTCTTTTCAGCTTGTTGATAAAGTGGTACTGATATAAGTAAGTATCGCTTTTCTTTTCCTTAAAATATCTAATTAGAGAAGGGAATGCGGATTTTTTTGATTCTTGCAGGTGTGACGGAGAAAAAAGATTACCATGCTGACATCTGCAGAGCGGCAAATGATTTTTCGACGTCTTTCAAAAGAATAATTTGCGGCATTTACGCAATATTTTATAGCTCATTTTACAAAGTAGTAAAAAACACAGCTTGGCATGTTGATGCATGCAAAGCTGTGCTTTTTTTGCAGGAGACAGGATTAAGATGTATGAAATAATTCAAAGCAGTATTTTAGAAATGACTGCAAAATCGGATGATCATTATCTCGATGGAAAAAGATGCCAAAAGAGATGGTTTCGTTAATATCCTGAACGGGGATGTAGCAAAGCTGAGGATCACGCAGTGAAGCTACATCGTAACAGATCGTATAACCGATCTGTGCTTTGATCAAGGTCAGGGCGCTTTCGATATTGGGAGCAAAGTATTGCTGATTGGCCGGGGTTCTGCTGAGTATCTCACTTTGACAAGCAAAGAGCTGACTTGGGATTTGCTGCGGACTGCAGGCAATGAAACTGCCTGTAAGCTGCTCTTTTTTCAAGGTTTTCCATTTCGCAAGCGGATGGGCAGAAGAACAGATGCAGACAATAGGAGCTTTTACAAGTTCTTTAAATCTTAAGGACTGCAGCACTTTTTCATCTTCTAAAAATCCGAAGGTTGCATGAATCTTTTTGTTGTCGATCATATTTGAGGAGGCAAGCGGAGGGAAAAAATGAATAGAGGGGCGCACATTCGGAAACTTCTGTTTCAGTTGTCTGAGAGCGTCCGGGAGCAGATTTAATTCAAGGCTGCTGTGGCATCCGATATCAAATGAAGTGTAGTGTGTGTGTTTGCTGAGTCGTTCCTTGGCCTCAAATGTTGTCTTTAAAATGTATCTGGCATCAGCTAAAAACAGCATTCCTTCTTCTGTCAGTTCAACGCTTTTGCTCGTACGTTTAAATAACTTAACACCGAGCTCATTTTCCAATGTCTGAATTTGATGGCTGACCGCCGGCTGTGACACATGAAGGCTTTCGGAAGCTCTGGAAAAATTTAAATGCTCCGCTACGCTTACGAAGCATTCTAACTGTACCGTATTCATAAGGATCACCTCAATTATTTTATTTTTCTATAAAATGTTTTTATAGATTATAACATCTTTGAATTTCACATTCAATGCGCATGGCGCTACAATCACTAACGAACAGAGATTAACATGCAAACTGTTCGATTGAAAACAAAAAGGGAGGTGCGGTATAAATGAATGATATTTGCGAGGAAGAGTTACTGGCTTTGATGAAAAAAATCAGTATTCGTCTGGAAATACAGCTGGAACAAAATCTTCGTGAAGATGATGTGAGCGGAGTTCAGGTTTATCTGCTGGTCCATATCCTGCGGCGTCATAGAAACGGTACGTATATCAGTGAACTATGTCGCGAAGAAGGTGTTTCTAAAACGACAATGTCGCTGCTGATCAAAAAGCTGCGTGAAAAAGAGTATCTGGTTTTTCAGGAAAATGAAAAAGATGATCGGAAGAAACGCATCCTTCCGACAAAGAAACTGCTTGCGGCAGCACCTGTTTTTCTTGAACGGGCAGAGCGGATGGAACGTGAGATCTGTAAAACATTGAGCAAGGAGCAGCGCCGGCAGCTTAAGATTATTGAAACTGAAATATTGAACCAGTGCAGGGAAATGGAACTGCAGCGAAAAAAACAGGAGGTAGTCGAATATGAAAACCGTTTTGGCACAGTTGAAACAGTATAAGAAGGCTTCCTATCTAACGATGGGATTTACAACGCTGGAAGTTATTATGGAGGTTCTTCTCCCTTTTGTCACAGCTATGATCATTGATGAGGGAATACAGAAAGCCGATCTGTCGGCAATTTTGAAAATGGGGCTGCTGATGGTCATGATGGCAGCAATCAGCCTGTTTTCCGGAGCGATGGCCGGCAGATATTCCGCAAGTGCTTCTTCCGGGTTTGCCTGTAATTTAAGAGAGAGCATGTATATTCGCATACAAGATTACTCTTTTTCCAATATCGATAAGTTTTCCACAGCAGGTCTTGTTACCAGGATGACAACCGACGTGACAAACCTGCAGAATGCGTTTCAGATGATCATACGTGTGGCAGTCAGAGCACCGCTGATGCTTGTTTTCAGTATGATCATGTGCATTATCATAAATAAAAAACTGAGTTTGATCTTTTTCATCGCACTTTGTTTTTTAGCAGTTATTTTATCATTTATCATGAAGAAAGCTTCCGTTGTCTTCCGTGAAGTGTTTGACCGTTATGACGATCTGAATGCAAGCGTTCAGGAAAATGTAACTGCGATCCGGGTAGTGAAGGCATATGTCAGAGAAGAACATGAGAAACAGAAGTTTCAAAAGGCCGCCAGTCATCTCTATCGCCTGTTTGTCAAGGCGGAAAGCCTTTTGGCACTGAATAATCCGGTGATGATGCTGGTCGTTTATACCTGTATCACTTTTATATCCTGGTTCGGTGCACAATACATCGTTGCCGGCAGCATGACGACCGGAGAAATTACGTCATTGCTGACTTATGTCATGTCTATTATGATGGCACTGATGATGCTGTCTATGATTTTTGTCATGATCACGATGAGCACAGCCAGTGTACAAAGAATTTCCGAAGTGCTGAATGAGCAGCCGGATCTTCATGATCCGCAGCAGCCGTTGACTGAGATTGAAAACGGCAGCGTTGATTTTGACAAAGTAAGTTTCGCCTATAAGAAAGGAAGCGGTGAAAATGTGCTTCAGGATATCGATCTGCATATTCATTCCGGAGAAACGATAGGTATTATCGGCGGTACCGGATGCGGGAAATCGAGCCTGGTCAATTTGATCAGCCGTCTTTATGATGTAAGTGAAGGTACGGTTCGTGTCGGCGGGAAAGATGTCAGAAGTTATGATATGGAAGCATTAAGAAATAATGTCGCAGTTGTGCTGCAGAAAAATGTCCTGTTCTCGGGAACGATCTATGACAATCTGCGATGGGGCAATGAAACGGCAACTGACGAGGAATGTGTGGCTGCCTGCAAGGCTGCCTGTGCAGATGAATTTATTGAACAGCTCCCGCAGAAGTACGATACCTGGATCGAACGCGGCGGAACAAATGTTTCCGGAGGACAGAAACAGCGTTTGTGCATTGCAAGGGCTCTCCTTAAAAAACCGAAGATCCTGATTCTTGATGATTCTACAAGCGCTGTCGATACCGCAACGGATGCCAAGATTCGTAAAGCATTCAAAGAAGCAATACCGGGAACGACAAAGATCATTATTGCCCAGCGTGTATCCAGTGTGGAAGATGCCGACCGTATTATCGTAATGGATAACGGAAAGATCAACGGTATAGGTTCACATGAAGAGTTGATGAATACTAATGAGATTTATCGCGAAATTTACGAATCGCAGAAACAA
>ENA-ORUI01002721-ORUI01002721.1-human-gut-metagenome-genome-assembly--contig:-NODE-2721-length-14133-cov-10.010371_pt1 | contig 14133 bp, 17 predicted proteins | sample MGYA00242078_ERZ509205 | MGnify/ENA primary metagenome ERZ509205 (study PRJEB26280, sample SAMEA2338828) | human gut metagenome | biome: human gut; feature: human-associated habitat; material: faeces... | reverse complement strand
CCACCTCTTTCGAGGAATTGGTGAAGATCATGGTAGAGAGCGATATGGCCAAGGTCGCTGCCGAAGATGCTGGTCAGAAGATTCGCTGCAACTTGGCAGAGTATCTGGAGAAGGGTATCGTGAAGTAAAGTTTGCGATACACTTCTAAAATGTTTTGAATAAAAATCCTGAGCATTGTCTTTATTTTGATGTGTTGAAAAATATAAAGACAACGTTAAAGGATAAACTTTATACTCTTCTTCCTGAGTTATGGGAAGATGAAGAATAATAAAAAATGAAATTTAAATTCAGTCAAATCATGGTATAACCTCCACTGGCATTAGCTGGTGGAGGGCTAAACCTCATATGCTTATGGGTAATGTGAGGTGATACCGATACTTGAATTATGCTTGTTTTGTGGATTAAAATTCTTATTTATGGCTTTTAAATATCAAGTTGAAATTGACCATTTTGTTAGTCAAGGTGCAGAATTGCCAGCATTGCATGTGATAACAGACAAGGAAAGTTTTAGGTATGTATTTGCTAATTCGGCTCAACAAAATCATATTCCACCTCACAAATTACATCCAAATAGATTGGAGCAGCAAATAAAGATAGGGAAAGTGGATTTAAGTGGCTTTGCTTTGTCTAATTTGGAAACCGAGAAACAGGCAATGTCATTTTATAAATATCTGCACAAAATTTGTAAAAATGCCCGTAAGCAAATTGGTGATTCTCTTTCTTTTGGAGTTCTGACTAAAACAGATGGGCTAATTACGGATACAGATGTAAATGGCCATTTTGACTTATATGAATCTGATGTCTGCGATTTAAACCAAACTTTTAAACTTGTCAAACCATTATGATACAACTTCAAGGAATAGAAGGATGTTTGTCCATTGTTGAATTGACAAAAGTCTCCGATCTCATTTACTTCGATGGACCTTTCTTGTCTCATTACGTGCATAAGTCTGGTGATAACTATCTGTCTTATTGGGTAGATTGTGATGATGAGTTTCAACGATGGTTGGTCTTTAGAGTTGGAATAACCTCATTGCAGAAGTATGTTGATAAGAAAATAAGTCTTTTGGATGTCATAAGACAACTTGATGATGGTTTTGTTTATCTTGTTGATGTAGATGTTAACGGACGAACGACAACGCCAGAGATTCTTTTTTTGAACCAATTACCTGATGATTACCTGCCTGAAGTAGACTCTTACTATGATTTTTCTATGGAAAGAAAATCTGATGTAGAGTCTTTGTCTTTGGCTAATAATTGTGGTATGCTTGAAATCCATTTTACTGGTTCTGATGTAAAATATGGCAATATGCCCTTTGATAAATATACCAAATGCTTAAAAAAAATAGAAGATTTACGACATTGCTGTGCCGATAGCTTTATAAAAAAAGTAAAGGCTTCTGATACATATAAACGCTTAAAGTCTGAGGATAAAGGTAGAGTACTTGATGAACTTCGTTTGAATACAAATTTCCAGTATGTATATTCATTAGCTGGGTCTGTGCGTGTTTTACTGCGTCCACAAAATCTCCAAATATCTTTTGAACAAACTTCTGCCGATGATTTTGCAAAAGAATTAATAAGATTATTTAAGTCAGGTTTTAATGTAGAACAATTGCGTGAATATGCAAGAGAATATGGACAAGAGGCTTTAGGGAAATTTAATGAGCTTCTTGACTTACTTCTAAAGAACAAAGTGGATTTGGAGATAAGTTGGACAAATACTAAGCAAAATGTATATGTGGGGCAGAAAATATATAAAACAGACAAAAAAAGAATACTTGATAATTTGTCTCAAAGTATTGAAACGACACAGGAGCTTTCTTTTCGAGGTCGCTTTTATTCTTTGAACACAAAAAATGGTAGATTTTCATTTGAATCAATAGGTGATGAAGTAGTAGATATTACTGGAAAATTTGATGAAAACATCATCGGTATCATACAGACTCTAACCTTTGAACAAACTTATGAGATAACTGTAGAAAGGAAAATACAGAATGAACTAACGAAAACTCATAAGCCAACAGATACCATTATTGATATAAAAGATTTTTAATTATGGAAATCTTCGTAGATAAATATTCTGTCTATAGTTCCGGTGTTCTTATCCTGTCATCAGACAAGACAATTACAATGAAGATTGAAGATACAGATTTTATCTTTGATTTTGAAGACATTGAAGGTGGTTCTCCTCATTTGCAACTTGGTGAATCAAATGACCATAGTTGCCATTTAACATTTTGCAATTTTAGCAATCCTCTGGGTGTAAGCATCAAGGAACCTGTTCTAATAGCTTCTTTAAATAATGGGGACAATCTTTATTTGCAATATGCTATCATAACCGTTAATAAAGTTGTAAAAGTTTTCCAATATACTCTTTATACAAAGAAAGGCGATGGCAAATAAAATTAGAACCGAAGGTCTCCTGCAAAGTCAAGTCTATGAGAATGGAAATCTCTATAGCATTTCTATAGATGATTTGAAAGGAAATGAAATAGCCATTACACAGTTGATAAACGACTATAATACGAAAGTACAGGCAATTGAAAAATTACAACAGTCAGAAAAACGTTTGTCTTCCGAACTGCAATACCAAAATGCAAGTCCGTTTTTTGCGATAATTGCTGCATTGATAAATATTGTAGGGTCTGTAATCTCATGTTGTGGTATAAATTTCATTACGAGTAATGAGAAAGTTGTGGCGGGTTATATATTGGTAGCTTCAGGTAGTCTTTTGTTGTTTATCGGCAGTGCTTTAACTATTTGTTATAAGTATGTATATAGGTGGATGAATAAGCAAAAGAATAGCAACGGTGGTTATAGATAAGTTTTTTTAAACTAAGGTGAATGTGCTTTTTAAAACGGATTTAAATTTAAAGATATGGATATAAATAATAACTTGCAAGTACAGAGTCTCACAATAGAGACGATGTACAATTATTATAAATCTAACAAGTTAATCGTGAACAGACGCTATCAGCGTAAACTTGTTTGGACAGTTGAGGAAAAGGAGGCTTTTATAGATTCGATTTCGATAAATTATCCCGTTCCAATATTTCTTGTTGCAGAGGTTGACTATAGAGGAAGTCAAGCATATGAAATAATAGATGGTATGCAGCGTTTGAATGCCATCATGGATTTTTTGGAATGCGAATATCCTTTGGATGGAAAATATTTTGATATGGACTCTGTTTCATCAATAAAGTTGTTGAAGGACAATGGATCATTAAAGCAACGCAAGCCGATTTTGGATAGGGAAACATCTGCAAAAATCGCAGGATATTCCATTCCTTTGTCGGTAGCAAACATAAAAGAATCAAAGATTATTGATGATATATTTAAGCGTATCAATTCTTGTGGCAAACATTTATCTGCACATGAAATTAGACAAGCTGGGGCAACTAATAGATTCGGAAAAATAGTACGTCAACTTTCAGAGAGTATTAGACGAGATGTTTCTCATTCCGATGTGTTGACCCTTAACAATATGAAGCAAATATCAATAAATAACCATAAGTTGACGTATGGAATAGATATGGGAGGTATTTTTTGGCGAATGCATAATATCATCACTGCAGAGAATATTCGTGATTCGAAAGATGAGGAGTTAGTAGCTCATTTATTGGGTAGTATTCTTGTTTCTCCTCGACCTTCAGCTACAGCACATAATTTGGATAAGTTTTATTCTGATAATTCTGTATTGGAAGCAAAAATATCACAAGAAGGTGAGTCTGTTATAATCGGTCGTTTTCAAGCGGTTTTAGAAGAATTCCGAAAGATATTTGAGGCTGTACCTCAATCTTCTTTTTATAAAGTTTTGTTTAAACAGGATACAAAATATGTTCACAGAACATTTCAAGTCTTTTTCCTTGCATTATATGATATTCTAGTTAAAGAACAGTTGAAAATATCTAATTATGAAGAATTGTGTAAAAGTCTTGAGGGTTTAGGAGATAAGTATTTTACTGCCAATGCGGAAAAATATCGTTTTTCCATAGAACGTGAAAAAGGTATTGATATAGCAAAGGGGTTGATTCGTAAATTTTCGGAGAAACGTAATGGAATAGATCCTGGATTAAGTAATGGTATGACCCATATAAAAAATATTTTGAGTCGCTCAAATACAGAAAACACGAACTATGATTTTAAAATAGGATTGCATCGAATGTATAATGGAGGACGATTTGATGAGGAATGCCTAAATAAAATTCTAAGAACACTTACAGCTATGGCTAATCAAGGAAAAGAAAGTACTGGATACGTTATTATTGGTATTGCTGATGATAAGGATGATGCTAAAAAATTTGAGTCATTCTACAAGAAAAAAGCATTGCCATATAAAGATTTTTTTATTGCAGGTGTTCAAGAAGAGGCTATGAGATATTATAAAACTCCGGAATTATATCGCAATAATTTGGAAAGTAAAATTCGGAATACAGATTGCATTGATCAAAAATATAAGGATCAAATACTTCGTAATATCGATTTTGTGAAGTATAATGATAGAACTATAGTTATACTTAAAATTGTAAATGAAGGAGAAGCTGTAAAGTTTGATGGTAAATACTATGAGCGGCAAGGAACTCGAACAGTTGAAGTTGAAAGTGAAGTTCAAATGTGGAAGCGCTTCTTTTAGTTTTGTATGGTGAATTCTCATTAGAAGTGCAAAAAATATAGAGAATCAAAATGATGTGTCCTCTATTAATACTATTGGATAACATGAAAGGTAAGGGTCCATGAGGTCTCATCCCGCACTACCTCTCTGGCGAGGGCTCTGATGCCCCGCCAACCTTATAGCGCAGCGGTTAAGAGCGACGAGGAGCGGTTTCCTCTTCTTCCCTGAGGTTTCTGTCACCTACAAGGGGAACCGAAGGGGTCGTAAAGACTATTGAAGAAGACCGAGATGAGAGGTGGAGCCTTCTTTAATTCTAAAGAAGGACGGGTTGATTTTATAACAACGGTAAGGAAGGACGGGTAGGTGATGTCACTGTTAGAAGTTAGTGCTATTCTTGAATATATATCCTTAGGGCTATAATATTACTAATCAAGGATGATTTCAGGAGTATACAAAGTTTCATCTCTGTATTTTGTTATTTCTAGTTCTTCATTCTCCAGAAGAAGTGCCATGTTCTGAAGACAAGTTTTTAATCAAGAATTCAATAAATTCATCCTTGACATTAGAGATTTCTCCCTTGTCATAGATTGTAAGAAGAGTTACATTCATACCGTCCTCACTAACTTTTACATTAAGAGTTAGGATTCTTGCACCACCGCTTTTGCCTTTACCCTTGTCAGCAATGGCCATTCTTATCTTACGAACGCCACCACCAAGGTCATCTCCAACAAGAGGATTCTTATAAATTTCATCTAACCAAGCACCATAGTCAGTCTTCAATGAATGATATTTTTTAGCCAAACGTTTAAACAGTCTCTTAAACTCAGGACCATATTCAATATGCACATTCATGTCAATCCTCCATTTCTAAATCTTTTAATAAATCCCTTGCATCAGGTAGTTTTCTTCCTTCCAACTTAGCAAGTTTCACTTCCTGCAAAGCTCTTGTCAAACTTTCCTTCACAAAAGCTTGCTGCTTCTGTGTTTTTGTCAAGATTGGTTCTTTTACAACCGTAGTTGACACAACACCACGAAGCATATTAATAGCCTTACGAATGTTTTGCAGAGGCTGGTTTGAATCTACCGTTACTAATATCTGTTCCATAATCTTCTCCTTTTAAACGTTTAAAGTCTTTTTGACTATGCAAAGATACATTATTCCCCTCACATCGCCAAACTTCTTACATGATTTTAACACAAACGATACGTAAACTGATCTATCTTTTTGCATTAATACCTAACTTCATAATCAAGCCTCATTTATATTGTTCATATATCTGCCAAAAAAATACGCTTTTTGATTGAAACCACCAAGAAAATAGCAGAAAATCTACAAGCTATCAGCAAATTACTCAATGCGCCTGTCACCTTGTCCCTGCAGTCCCATCCCTTATAACCATTGGTTTTAGCAAGTCACCTCCAACGGTCCCATCCCGCACAACCATTTTAGCAAGTCTTCTCCCTGCGGGTTCATCCCCGCTAAAACAACCCTGGCGAGGGCTTTGATGCCCCGCCAACCTTATAGCGAAGCGGTTAAGAGCGACGTTTCTGTCCCCTACAAGGGGAACCGAAGGGGTCGTAAAGACTATTGAAAGGAGCGGTTTCCTCTTCTTCCCTGAGGGGAGAAGACCGAGATGAGAGGTGGAGCCTTCTTTAATGGTAAAGAAGGACGGGTTGATTTTAGAACAACGGTAAGGAAGGATGGGTAGATTTTCGAAAAATGACTGGTTGATTTTCGAAAAAATACTCAAAATAAAGAAATAGGATTGATTAGAAAATGGGGATGCCATATTCTAATCCCTCTCAATCCCCATTCTGCTAAATATCGGATAAACAATATGTTCCAAGATCCACGTCATTCTATTCTCAAAAACCTCCAACGTAAATTCCTTTTCAAATTTCTCTCTGCCAGCCTTACCCATATTGCATCGCAAATCAGGATTGGAGAGGAGAAGGAGGATTTTATCAACAAGAGCAGCAACATCATGCTTCGGAACAAGGAAGCCAGTCTTGCCATTATCGATGATACCAGGAATACCACCCTCCGTCGTCGAGATACAAGCCACACCATGCTCCATAGCCTCCAACAATACCAGAGGAAAACACTCGTTATGATAGAACGTAGGGAAGACAAAGATGTCAGCAGCATTCAGGAAAGCCTCCTTGTCCTTACCATATTTCCTGCCATGATACACCACCATGCCCTCAAGCCCACGCTTTACCACCTCAGCCTGAAACATAGCAGCATCCATCTCCACCGTTTCACCACCCACAAAGTCGCAGACAAAACGGCAGCCCTTCTCCTTCAATACCTTCAGAGAATCAAGCAGGACAACCACACCCTTGCTTATCAGAAGATTAGAAAGGAACAGGAGATGAGGCACCTTATCCTCAGGAGAAGCCATAGCAGGAGAAGCCGACACAAGCCCCTCAATAGCAGAAGAAGGAATACCATTGCCACATACGAGCACATCCCCCCTATCCACATACTTCCTCACGTCCTCATACAGACATTCCGATAGCAGGATCACCTTGATGCCCTTGAAGAACCGCTTGTACAAAACATTGTCCAGCCATTTCTCCTGTCGGGTAGCCACACCCTTATTATGATAATGCACAACCACCTGACAGCCCAGGCGCTTCAACATCTGAACCACCACAAAGTCCTTATAGAAAGCACCGCCACAAGCATTCGGAGTCACATAAACCAATTGAGGTTTGACCACCTTTATCTCATGTCGTATCTTCTTCAGGAGCTTGAAGAAATCCAAGAGCTTCCTCATCCCCACCTTCCCGATGTCCTGCAAGTTCTTTGCAGTAGTCAGGTTGATGTAATGACAATCAAACTCCTGATTAATCAGTTTGCTATCGTGGATATACTGCCCCACCATAGCTGCACCATGCACAGGCGGCGGCATGTGCATGATAAAAAGTATCTTTGGTTTCATAACATAGCCTCCTTTGAGTATATATTATTGTAAAATCGCCAAATAGGAAAACGCTTGATATTCTCTGCATCTTCTTTTGAACATAAAGAATACCATTTGTTAAATTCGTTTTTGTTCTCCAACAACAAGGATGCGCCGACCTTCAAGATTGAATCTGCTTGTTCATTAAGCAGTATAGTTTGGAGTTTCGACATTTCCGTTTCTCCTAACTTTCCTAACCTTTTTAACACCTGACAATGGTTGATGTAATGCATAGCGTCAAGAGACCGTGAAGTCTCTTTCCTCATTAACCAGCAGCTAAGCTTCTCTGCATATTCTAACAGTTCATATTTGCGTAAAGAATCTGTATCACTTAGTTTGTCATAGCACTCCAACATGTACAGCAAATCAAAATTGGCCATTTCTAATATATGAGGATTCCTATCTATCAAAATTTCATAAGAACTTATCTGATTTTCAAATGGAATATTATCACATTTCAGCCAGAGACTTTCGTTTTGCAGATAAGAGAATGGACTTACTGGATATTTTTTTCCATCTTTAAACTTATACAGAAGAGATATCTTACCATCAAAGAAATCACCAAAACGAGAGTTCCCTCTGTCATCAACACTTTCCCACAGCAGGATATTTAAATTTCCAATATCAACCAATATAAGAGAATTTTCTATATGACCTATATTCACAAGATTTCCTGTGTCTGCAGAATAAAAAATCGAATTGAAGTTAACATTTTGTTTTTCGGTAATTGCAGTTAAATCCAAAGGCTTTTTTACATGGAACCGGTGAAGTACATTTTTCAAATGATTCCAACCATTCAATCTACATTTTAAGTCTTTCACTAAATCCTGTTCTCTGACTTTTAAGTGCAAAGGGAAATCACCGATCATTAAACATTCATATTTATTTAATGCAAGAACAAACTCTGCATCCCTTATACTTTCATCAAGAGTTTTCAATGTGCTTTTAAACGATGCCTTACAATCATATTTCTTGCTATTAAGAAGAAAAGAGAATGTTAAAATGCCACCAATGGAAATAATGCATCGACCATCCTGTATATCATTTCGATATTCTTTAAAGAATATTTTATCGCCGACAGCAACATCTTTCTTTATTACACTCTGAAACGACACGGATTCTATTTCTTCTGCAATTGGTATCTCTATGTCTAAGTCCTTGTCTATTTGCGCATACATATAGGAATTATGAGATGACAAATACCCCATCATTTCTACAGGGCTCATTTCTGAAGAAGGTACTACAAAAGAGAAATTCTTTATATTTCTCTTCTTCATATCCTCTAATGTGAAAGATTTCTTTTTAGCAAAACTAACTTGTTTTTTGGAATTTACCAAGAACGCCTTCACTATATCTTCAAAATCTTCAAGAGTTTTTGGCATAGGCTTCATTGCAACACTAACCGTACTCTGTTTATCCTTACCCTTCAAAATATTCTTAATGGTTTCAGGTAATAAATTGCGATAGAACAACAAAGAATCTCTTCCTTTGTTTTTCTCTTGACACACTATGTAAATCGTAGGATCATTCAAGTATGCTTTCAAATCTTCAATAGAGATATTATACCTATACTTTTTCTTCTTGAATTTATCTAACTCTTGCCCTTTTAGCTGAACAGGAACTCTACCCATAAACGAATCTTTTGCCTTGTTTGGCTTAGCATATAAGTACAGAGCACCATCCCAAAATGGTTCTTTATCATTCTCACTTATATGCTGAGATATGATTTCGCTGCCCTGTATATAATTTTTAAAAGCCAAAATTGCACCTTCCTCTATATCTTTTGATGTCATTTTTGTCATTATTGTTTTTATTTTCTATGCCATTCTCTCCACTTCAAGAATTTGCATGGACCCCACCACGTTACAGGTGTCCACTTGGCAAAATTCATCATTTTGCCAATGACATCCTTGGTAAAGTATTTACCATATTTTAATGCTTCTTTGCGAGCTAATTTCGTTCTATCAGAAAGTAATTGACAATAAGTTAAATTTCGGGATACTCTGCCAATTGTATATTTATATCCTTCATTTTCAGATAGCTGAGGAGCAAGAGTGAGAATACGCTTCTCCCATTCCAAAATCGAAGGAGCATTGTTCCTACGCTTTATCATTTTATTCAACCATCCGTTGGCTGAGGTTACGGCATCCCCATCGCTAACATACAAAACTTTTGGAACAACTCCCCATTTTCCGAAAGTAGCAATAGTGAACCAATATTCGTAATCTTCTGATACACGTAAATCAGTTCTCATGCCTCCACTTCTCTTTGCAATATCAGTTCTAATAACTGTGCTACAAGTTCCGAAATGACATTCCTTAGCCCAATAAGAATAAACGTCATCAAGCACAAAAGACATGTCTGTACTATTACCATTCTCATCCGCAACCATTCCTTTCACATAAGAACCAGGATTATAAGAAGGTGCCTTACCTAAAACCAAGTTTTTACAAACGCAACTCACTGCAACGCATTCTTGATGCTTCTCCAAAAATTCAACTAAGGAAGAAATATAACCATCCTCCCAATAGTCGTCAGCATCTATGAATGTAACATATTTGCCGTGCGCAAGTTCCACACCTTTATTGCGTGGCATAGAAGACCCTGCATTTTGTTGCTGATAAAGAATGATATTCTCTTCATCCCAAGCCTTAATAATTTACACACTATCGTCTGTACTTCCATCGTCCACCAATATCACCTCATAGGAGTTTTGAGTTGTTTGATGGAAAATAGAATCGAGACAACGATTAATCAGTAAAGAGGCATTATATACAGGTATTATCATCGATAATTCAATCATTATTTTACCTCCTCTTTTTTAAACCAAGTTCCATAAACTCGCCAATCATAAAAGCAAATTAACTTTCTAAAATAATTCGCAGAATTAGTTCCAAAACTACGATAAGAATTAAGATGTTTTTTAACAAAACTCCTTAAATCTTCGAGTTTGGATTCTTTTACATCCAAATAAGGTATTAAAGCGAAAGCCTTCCATAAGGATGCGCTTTCATATTTGTTAATCGCCTCCTTTAATGAAAGTTTCTTATCCGAATTTGGTAAAGAATGGTATGTTTGAAATTGCGATGATCCTTTAAGTTCATTTGCTATTATAGGATAGCCTTCCCTACATTTTGCCAATGTATTTATACCAACCTCAGAGAGATATTTATAACAAGGTAAATAATTCTTTTTTCCATTAAACATGGAAGGAATTGTTTGTTTCAGAATTAAATCCGCATCGAAACCCTGATTATCAATAATATCTTTATATAATAGAAACCTATCAATACTCTTATAACCAACAGATATATATTTTTTTATTGCGCCAAATCCACATACGAACTGTATATCATCCTTTTTATCTAAATCCGCTTCAGACAGTGCATAGATTTTATTCTCTGGATTTTCAGAACGAACTATTTCATAAAAATTTTCTTTATATAATCTCAACAAATGAGCAGGAATATTTCTTTTGTAATGACTTAATAGATTTTACGAGTCAAGCCTATCACTTAAACAAAGCTCCGATAAACTGTGGAACTTTCCACATCATTTTCTCAATCTTCGTAACCGTAGGATTCATGCCATGCGACTGATACAATCTGATATCCTCCTTCCACATTTGCTTTCTCCTGGCAGAATCAGTACTCAAACCACCCATACGCATTCTCACGATATACTCCTGCAGATAGGTAACGCTCAACTCACCACCCAGAAGATAGCGGAAAAGAAAATCAGAGTCAGCAGCAATCTTGTAACTCTCGTTATACAACCCCTTACGTTCCATCACATCCCTGCGAATATAACAGGTAGGATGCAAAGGAAGCCAGCCATGACGCACCTTCCATAGACGATAAGTACCACCAATCCAGTTGCGCACCACCTTATCAGTATTCTCCGGATTCACAAACAGACCATCACCATACAGGAAGTCAGCGTGCGTCTCCTCAAACCTCTGAACGATATGCGAAACCGTCTGGTTAGAGAACAGGAAATCATCCGAATGTACCAGCCCAATCACATCACCCGTAGCAGCACGAATACCCTTGTTGATAGCTTCATACATACCATGGTCAGGCTCAGAGATGATTTTCGCAATCTTGTCCTTATACTCATTGATAATACTCAGCGAATTGTCCTTAGAAGCACCATCCACCACAATATACTCAATATCAGGATAGTCTTGAGACAAAACACTTTCTATACAACCACGAATCGTCTTCTCACGGTTGTAACATGATGTTATAATTGTTACTTTCATAATTGTCAAGTTAAAAAAAGATATGGGATAAAGAAAAACAAAATCTAATATCAATCCCGTTTTACATGAATATTAAATAAGAATTTATTGAGAAGATAGCTTCTCGATTCAGAAGGAAGCAGATGTCTGAAAAGCAAGCAGCGCTTGATGAAATAAGTCATAGAATGCCATTTCCGAATAAATACATTCTCATTACGTTGAAAAGCAGTACGCTGATGGCCAAAATTACCACCATCGAAAATTTCACGGATGATAAACCCAGCATGATCAGCCACAATCCCCAAAGGCCATTTCTCCCTTTTCAGACCTAACATTTCCACCAAGATATAACCTAAAGCCCCGGCTACCTCATCTAATTGGAGCTCCTCCACATATTGCCTGAGAATATCAGCATTGATTTCATCACAATGCCTATCCACATAGACTGCCAAGTCACAAATCTGACGGATACCTACCCCAGCCTCTAAGAGATGACGGGTAATATGCATCAGCTGATGCAGTACAGACAAAGTAGGCGGAACCGTTTCTATCTCCTCTCCCTCTATTCGAACATAATAAGGAACATTGGCTGCAAACTCATGATCTATGATATTTTGCAAGCGTTGCTGTAAGCGATGATTCTCAAACCTACACATCTGATAGTGAAGTTCCACCTCAAAACCCTTCAGGTCAACTGCAAAATGCTTAAGCTCCCAGGCACTTTCATTCCCTTGATGAGCATAACCACCCACACGGATAGCCCACTCGATAGCCTTTTCACAATCATCCTGCTGCTTGAAATAGAGGTCAATATCCCCACAGACCCTGTGCAGAGGATTCGGATAGTTTTGCGCAAAGGCCTGCCCTTTCATCAGCACAGGATGCAAACCTAAACTTCTCAATTTACCGTAAAGCGAAATAACCATACGGTTCATCTTCAAGTTATGCTGTTCCAGCTTCATCGCCAGACCTATCCATATCAGCAGAACATCCCCAGGAACCCCAATCTTACCTTTACAACTCGCCAGGACATCAGCCGTTAACCCAATAACACACTGTTCCTTAGCAAGACGAAATAAGTCTTTCCAAGAGAAATTCCGCAATCGCTCAGCCACGACCTCCTCTTCCCCATCAATCTGCTGGAGAGAAGAATCAGAACGAGACCAAAGAGATAACTTCAGTAAATCAAACAGTTCTTTTTCTACATTTTTCAATTGCATATCTGTATAGGTTTATGAAATTTATCAAACTTCATATTTCTCATAGATTCTTTTAATATACTATCTATATTGATAGCATACCTTTAAACAATATAACTTTTAGCTATATGAATATGAGAAATAACAGAAACAACATCCGTTTCTCCCGGCGTTTTTATTGCTTTCAGACATTTCTCGTAATTCCAAAAGAACTGAAGCATAGACTTTGGTTTTATATTGGCAGTTTTATCAGAAAAATAATCTATCATTTGATTAAGAACAAATACAAGATAAAACCGAAGATTGCTTGCAACATTCTCTATATCCTGTTTTAATGCAGCTTCATGTACCAACTCATTCCGAAGTCTATAGATTCGAGATATATGCTGCAATAGATGCGTTTCATGATTATCTATATATTTTTTTATCTTATCTTTATGATGAAGATGAGACTTCATATTCTTGAATCGAAATTTCAACAGAATTTTATCCAAAGTCCATTCTTTTTCATCACCATTAATCATTTTAATTAAATTTTCCTCATCTTCTAACATTCCGTCTCTCTTCATCCAGTTTTCAAGATAGAGAATATTACGCTTCACATAGCATGCAGAAAGTATATTGACAAGATTCTCCTTAATACGAGAATATGTACTGTCTTTGCTTGATGAAGAAGCAAAAATAAACTCTAACGCTATCCAATAATTGATAAACTGTTGCTCTAATTCCACCTGACCATCACCTATTCGTAAATGTCGCAGGGCTGCAGTAATTCTATCCTTTACATCACCTAACACCAACTCTGACTTTTCTATTTGGCTCAATTTCTCAAACAACATATTGTCATCAACTTTTAAAAACTGGCCGCCATTATCAAGCTCAAAAAATTTTTCATAAGTAACAGAAAAACCATTCTCTTTAACCATAATGCTAAGAGCATAACTTGGCAATGCATATCCACTGATAACATCTTGTTTAAAATCCAACAACTTAGAAAGTTTCTCATATGCCTGTCTTACTGCCATATATGCATCCAGAGCTTCAAATTTTTCTATCCTTAATTCCGCAACACTATAATTTAACTTTATTTATAAGTTCCTGAGCAAC
>ENA-ORUI01002720-ORUI01002720.1-human-gut-metagenome-genome-assembly--contig:-NODE-2720-length-14135-cov-3.821165_pt1 | contig 14135 bp, 10 predicted proteins | sample MGYA00242078_ERZ509205 | MGnify/ENA primary metagenome ERZ509205 (study PRJEB26280, sample SAMEA2338828) | human gut metagenome | biome: human gut; feature: human-associated habitat; material: faeces... | reverse complement strand
CAGAAGTGCTATCATGCTCGCGGCAGCGGCGATTCCAAAGGAGGAACGGTTGATCGCCTCAATCGATCGGTAAGTGTCTTCCATATCAATCTCGATACAGAGGGCACCGAGAATGTCATTGGTTCCGTCGGAGGCAATGACCGGATAGCAGGCGGTAAAAATATGCCCCCATGTGGTATCAATGATCTTTTGTGAGTGGATCGTTTTGCCGGAGAGGGCAGCTTCCAGATACGGAACCATTTCCTCTTCCAGGTAGGTGCCCGGATAAGCAAAATCAGGTGCTTCCAGATCCAGGCCATCGATCAGGTAGATGGGTTTTCCGCCCGGTCCACGCTTGGCAGTGTATAAGTAGCGCGTCGAATTGAGGCTGCGAAGCTCATTTAAATAAGACTGCAGGCTTCGATACTGCGCGGAGGTCATATCAGATTTTGTGTTGATCTGTTCAAAATCTGCCCGCGTCAGCCGGTTCGATATCGCCCGGTGAACCGCGTCCGAACAGGAAATATTCCGTTCTACGGCGGCGCTCAGGGTGATGCGGCTGTTGCTTTTCAGCAGTGCAACGGTGTATAAGGAAATGAAAAATACTGCCAGAAGAAGCAAAAAGGTAAAGTTAAAGGCATGATAAGAAAAGCTTCTTGATGGGATATTTTCGTTGGATGGATGATTCATAAGTTAGATTCAACTTTCATGTAAATGCAGGGTTTATAGTTAAAAAACAGATCGAGTTGTTGATAATAAATGTAACATAAAACAGGTAAATCGGCAAGAAAGATATGCTTACATGAAAATTTAAAAAAAAAAGTTTTCACAAATTCTTCATAAAAAATTAGCACTCTACTCTTGACAGTGCTAACAACATGTGTTATATTACATGCAGAACAAAGAAAACAACATATTTCTCCTTCGGGAGAGATATTTCTCATATAAGAGGAGGGTTAGCCTATGAATATCAGTAAATTTACACAGAAATCCGTACAGGCTGTCCAGGATCTGGAGAAGGTTGCTTATCAGTTTGGCAACCAGGAGATTGAAGAGGAGCATCTTTTATATGCTCTGCTGGAACAGGAAGACAGCCTGATTCTTAAACTGATCGAGAAGATGGAGATAGATAAGGATTATTTCAGAAATTCTCTGAATCAGGCACTGGATGCTAAGGTTAAGGTATCCGGCGGTGAGCTCCGTTTCGGACAGTACCTGAACAAGGCTCTGGTCAGTGCAGAGGATGAAGCCAAGGCAATGGGAGATGAATATGTCTCTGTAGAGCATCTCTTCCTTGCTTTGTTGAGATATCCAAGTCCAAGCATGAAGAAACTGTTTCAGGAATTTGGCATTACTAAGGAGCGTTTCCTGCAGGCACTTTCTACAGTACGAGGCAATCAGCGTGTAGTCAGTGACAATCCGGAAGCTACTTATGATACTTTGAATAAATATGGTGAGGATTTAGTTGAAAAGGCACGTAACCAGAAGCTGGATCCTGTGATCGGACGTGATGAAGAAATCCGTAATATCATCAGAATCCTTTCCCGTAAGACCAAGAACAATCCGGTGCTTATCGGTGAGCCTGGTGTAGGTAAAACAGCAGCAATCGAGGGTCTTGCACAGCGAATCGTGGCGGAGGATGTGCCGGAAGGTCTGAAGGATAAGAAGATTTTTGCCTTGGACATGGGTGCTCTGGTAGCAGGTGCCAAATACAGAGGTGAGTTTGAGGAACGTCTGAAAGCAGTCCTTGAAGAAGTAAAGAAGAGTGAAGGAAACATCATTCTTTTCATTGATGAGTTACATCTGATCGTTGGTGCAGGTAAGACTGACGGAGCCATGGATGCAAGCAATATGCTGAAGCCTATGCTTGCCAGAGGTGAGCTTCACTGTATCGGTGCCACAACTCTGGATGAGTATCGTCAGTATATTGAGAAAGATGCCGCTCTGGAACGTCGTTTCCAGCCTGTTATGGTAGATGAACCTACAGTGGAGGATACCATTTCCATCCTTCGTGGTCTGAAGGAGAGATATGAGGTCTTCCATGGTGTTAAGATCACAGACAGTGCGCTGGTTGCAGCAGCTACACTTTCACATAGATATATCACAGACCGTTTTCTTCCTGATAAGGCCATTGACCTGGTGGATGAGGCCTGTGCCCTGATCAAGACAGAGCTGGATTCCATGCCTTCAGAGCTGGATGAACAGCGCCGTAAGATCATGCAGCTGGAGATTGAGGAATCTGCACTGAAGAAAGAGACAGATAACCTGAGTAAGGAACGTCTGGAAGCACTTCAGAAGGAACTGGCAGAGCTTCGAGATACCTTTAATACACAGAAAGCACAGTGGGACAATGAGAAGCATTCTGTAGAGAAATTACAGAAGCTTCGTGAGCAGATTGAGGATGTGAATAAGCAGATCCAGAAAGCAAAACAGAACTATGATCTGGAGAAGGCTGCACAGTTACAGTACGGCGAACTTCCGAAATTACAGCAGCAGCTGGAAATCGAAGAGAAGAGTGTCAAAGAAAGTGACAGAAGTCTGGTTCATGAGGCAGTTACTGATGATGAGATCGCAAGGATCATTTCCAGATGGACCGGTATTCCTGTAACAAGACTGACAGAAGGCGAGAGAGCCAAACTCCTCACTCTGGAAGATCAGCTTCACAAGAGAGTTGTAGGCCAGGATGAAGGTGTGAAGAGGGTTACAGATGCAATCCTTCGTTCCAAAGCCGGCATCAAGGATCCGACCAAACCTATCGGTTCCTTCCTGTTCCTTGGTCCTACAGGTGTAGGTAAGACAGAGCTTGCCAAAACTCTGGCAGAGAATCTGTTTGATGATGAACAGAATATGGTCAGAATTGATATGAGTGAATACATGGAGAAGTATTCTGTATCCAGACTGATCGGAGCGCCTCCGGGATATGTAGGATATGAGGAGGGCGGCCAGCTTACTGAGGCAGTCCGCCGTAAACCATACAGTGTTGTACTTTTCGATGAGATTGAGAAAGCACATCCGGATGTGTTTAACGTACTGCTGCAGGTACTGGATGATGGCCGTATCACAGATTCTCAAGGACGTACAGTTGACTTTAAGAATACAATTCTTATCATGACTTCCAACATCGGTTCTCCGTATCTGTTGGATGGTATTGATGAGAATGGTGAGATCAAACCTGAGGCTCAGAGTCAGGTTATGGATGACCTGAGAGGCCATTTCCGTCCGGAATTCCTGAACCGTCTGGATGAAATAATTATGTTTAAGCCCTTGACAAAATCCAATATTGGTAAGATAGTAGACTTGATGGTCGGCGAGCTTGACAAACGTCTTGCAGACCAGGAGCTTTCCCTGGAACTGACAGATACAGCCAAGGATCAGGTTATCGAGAATGGCTATGACCCGGTATATGGTGCACGTCCGTTGAAGCGCTATCTGCAGAAATATGTAGAGACTCTTGCGGCGAGAAAGATTTTGTCCGGAGATGTTCACGCAGGTGATACTCTGGTGCTGGATGTTCAGAATGGGGAATTCATTGTTACGGTAAAGGACGGAAACTAAATGATACCCAAAGATCCAATGATTCTGCTGAGTTATGTGAATACTCAGCTCAGGGATTACTATGATTCCCTGGAAGCACTCTGCACATGCAGAGGATTGAAGAAAGACGAACTGGTGGCGAAGATGCATTCCATCGATTATGAGTATGATGAGGCAACCAATCAGTTCATATAAGAAATATGCGAAATGCTCTCTGACAGCGGGAATTGCTGTTGGGGAGCATTTTTCGTATTGCATATAAGAAAGCTCCCTGCTTTAATTGCCCAAAAGTGATAAACTGCGGAGCAGTTATTGGGTCATGTGTTTCAAAATCAGTACAATTTTAAAAAATAGATAAGGCAGCACAAAAAATGTCAGTAATAAAGATTAAATCGTTAAAATATAAACGAAAATAATCAGGAAATATGTAAAAAATGTATAAAAAAACAGGAAATAAAGTGTAAATATTCACTATCCACACAATTGATTTTTGTATGCTGTATGATATAATTGCATCTGTAAAAAACAAGCGCATATTAAATAGGAAGAAACACATATATGAAAAAAATCTCCTGAATGATAGTCGCGCTGTACGAAAATACAATATGGAGGTGGCAGTTTTGAAAAAGTTGGTGACCGTACTGGGTGCTTTTTTTGCAGTTCTTCTGGCTTGTCCGTTGAGTGTATTTGCGGCAGAAGGCAGTAAAGCACCATCTACAGTACCTGTATGGCTTTGCATTCCCTTTGCAGGGCTTTTGTTATGTATTGCAGTGATGCCTCTGGTAAAAGCGGAGTGGTGGGAGTCTCATCAGCCACTGGTTGTTGCCTTATGGATCATTCTGATGGTGGTTCCATTTGCTTTCGTTTATGGAGCCGGAAAGACTGCAGAGACAGTTCTGGACTGTATTGTGAATGATTATCTTACATTTATCATTCTGTTATTCGGTCTGTTCTGCGTATCAGGTAATATTACCATGGAGGGTGATTTCGCAGGTTCCCCCCGTGTTAATGTAGGTCTGCTTGCACTGGGAACTCTTCTGGCAAGCTGTATCGGTACCACCGGTGCCAGTATGCTGATGGTACGTCCGGTAATTAAAATGAATTCATGGAGAAAGAGAAAAGGACATATTATGATCTTCTTTATCTTCATGATTTCCAATATGGGTGGATGTCTTACCCCGATTGGAGATCCGCCGCTGTTAATGGGATTTATGCGAGGTGTTCCATTCTTCTGGAGCCTGCATCTGTTCCCTGTACTGATCTTTAATATGGTCATTCTGCTGTTTGTATTTTATCAGATTGATAAACGTTCCTACAGAAAAGATATTGCAAATGGCCGTAAACCGGATATCCGTAAACCGGGTACTCAGTTTCGTCTGGATGGACTGCACAATATCATTTTCCTTGTGATGATCGTTGGCGCGGTAATTTTAAGCGGTGTACTTCCGGGAATGTCCGCATTCCAGGATGCTGCAGGCAATGTAAGAGGCATTCATCTCTTTGGAGAAGTAACCCTGACATTCCCGGCTCTGATCGAAATCGTGATCATTCTGCTTGCTGCTTTTCTTTCCTTTAAGACAACAGATAAGCAGATCCGTATCAGGAACCATTTTACCTGGGGTGCGATCCAAGAGGTTGCGGTTTTATTCATCGGTATTTTTATCACCATGCAGCCTGCATTGATGCTTCTGAAAGCTGTAGGACCGAATCTGGGAGTTACTGAACCGGCAGAGATGTTCTGGGCAACAGGTGCACTTTCCAGTTTCCTGGATAACACACCTACTTATCTGGTATTCCTTACAACAGCCGGAACGCTGGCATTTACAAATGGAATCACAACCACACTGGGAACAGTACCTACCAAGATTCTGTCTGCCATTTCCTGTGGTGCGGTATTCATGGGTGCCAACACTTATATCGGAAATGCCCCGAACTTTATGGTAAAGGCAATCTCTGATGAGAACGGTGTGAAGATGCCGTCATTCTTCGGATATATGCTCTGGTCTGTGGCATTTCTGATTCCGGTGTTTGTTATTGATATGTTTGTATTCTTTTTATAAAGAGGGAGGATCATTATGCAGGATAATCAGGAAAAATGTAAAGAACTTGCAATACGCATTTATAACCTGGACGAAGAAGTTTATAAATGTGTGGGTTCCTCTCTGGGACGTACATTTACAGGACAAAAAGAAACAACTCTCCGTCATCTGGCAGCACTGATGTATACCAAGCCGGACGGACATCTGCTCAGAAGTGAACTGGCGCTGATCAGTAACATGGCCCGTACCATCAGGGATAAGAGCGAGAGAAGACGTCTTATGATAGAGTATGACAGTATTCTGAAAGAGATTGAAAGTCTTCCGGATACATTTGGACAGACAGATATTGTAGATAAAGAACGTATCAGTCTGAATAATCTGATCGCAAGACGCCAGAATGAGATTTCCGAAAATGATCATCTGATCATCTGTATCAGCCGTACACAGGGAAGTGGCGGTAATGATATCGGATTTGAACTGGCGGATCAGCTTCAGATCAACTATTATGATGCAGAAATTTTTGATCAGGTTATGAAGCGTCTGCAGGCAGACAAAAATGCAGTCAGTGATACTGGTAATTTTGAAGGGTTTGATAAATACAGAAAGAAAAAACACACAGATCTGAAAACCTGGTTCAGGGAATTCAATCGTTATCATGGACTTCCGAAGCAGGACGCAGTATTTTTCAATATGAGTGATCTGATCTGTGAACTGGCAAAGAGTGAAGACTGCGTGATCATGGGACGTTGCGCAGATGCGATTCTTAAGAATAATCATATTCCTCATATCAGTCTGTTTATCAGTGCTCCGTTCCAGGTTCGTGTGCAGCACGTTATGGATATCCGTAATATGAATCTGAAACAGGCAGTACGTTTTCTGAAGCAGATGGATAAGCAGCATAAGAAATATTATGAATTTTATACCGGTGAGAAATGGGGAAAACCGGAGAATTATGATTTGTGCATCAACAGTGCCAACTATGGACTGAAGGATACAATTGAGCTGATCCAAAGAATGCTGGATCAGAAGGTTCACTGATCAGAGGGAGATTTATCTGTCTGATTTAACCGAATCGAGTAAATAGCGGAGCGGATTGCAAATATCCGCCTGACAAATAAAATAAGCTCTGTGGATAAAAGAAAAATCCACGGAGCTTATTTTTTGCCAAGCCAGGCAGATATTTATAAGCAGCAAAGCAATCTGGGAATGCCCGGCGCTTGCTGTAAACGACTTTGATTTTAACGCCAGTTGAATGTGAACATTCCATAAATATAGATAAAGGCAATTATAATCGGAAGTACAAATCGGAAGAGCGGTTTCATCCAGCTCTGTACCTTTAAGCCCTTACCGGTATTGCTCTCTTTGATAAAGTTATCCCATCCCCAGCCGAACTTATTACAGCAGAAGAGTGCAAGGATGAGAGAGCCAAGGGGTAAAATATTGTTGGAAACAATAAAATCCCAGAAATCAAGCCAGGTAGTTCCTTCGGCAAATGGCTGGAAGTGGAAAACGCTGAAACCAAGGGCTGTGGTAAGTGCCAGAAGAAAGACACCTGTGCCGCAGACCACGCTACCTTTTGGACGAGACCAGCCGGTAAGCTCACGTATCATTGCCAGGATGTTTTCGCACACACCCAGGACGGTTGACATGGCTGCAAATACCATGAACAGGAAGAATAAGGATCCCCAGATACGTCCTCCGGACATATTGTTAAAAACAGCCGCCATTGTATCAAACAGAAGGCTCGGACCTGCATTTACTTCCAGATTAAAGGTAAAGCATGCAGGGAAAATAATAACTCCTGCCAGAAAAGCAACCAGTGTGTCCAGTGTGATCACATGAATAGCTTCCCCCATTAGAGAATGCTCTTTGCCAATATAGCTGCCAAAGATAGCCATGCCACCCATACCTGTAGATAAAGTAAAGAATGCCTGGTTCATTGCCCCTACGATCACCGAACCATCAATCTTTGAGAAATCCGGTTTCAGATAAAAGGTCATTCCCTCACCAGAGCCTTTCAGAAAAAGACTGTGTACAGCGAGAGCAAGCATTAGCACCAGCAGTGCAGACATCATATATTTTGTCACACGCTCCAGTCCTCCCTGAAGATTGAAGGAAAGGATGAAAAATGCAATGACTACAGTGACCAGTAAGAAGAATACATTCACAGAGGGAGAGGAGATCATGGCTGAAAATCCCAGTGAACCATTTTTACCTCTGAGAAACTGTACAAAATAGTAAATGATCCAGCCACAGACAACAGTGTAAAATGCCATCAGGGCAATGTTGCCAAGCAGACAGAACCAACCGAAAATCCCCCATTTCTGTCCTGGCTTTTCCAGCTTACGGTACATGAAAAGGGGACTTGTCTGAGCCGCTCTTCCGATGGAAAATTCCAACACAAGAGCCGGGATTCCCAGGATGACCAGACACAGAAGATAGATCAGCATAAAGCTGCCGCCGCCATTTTGCCCGCACATCCACGGGAATTTCCACACATTTCCGCAGCCAATGGCGCAGCCGGCGGAAAGCATAATGAAGCCAAGCCGGCTTCCAAGCTGTTCACGTTTCATAAGATAACGCTCCCTTCAGAAGTTCATATAAGGGATATTATAAGATAAAAAACAATATTTGTAAAATTGATTGTTTTGTTGTATATTATTGAAAATATCGTTTGTATAAGAAAAATAACGCTTCTGCGTTTTGATGGGAAAATATTGAAAAAAATATGGGAAAGGAACGAGAAATGGATACAAATGTGTTAAAAACTTTTATTGCAGTATGTGAATATTCCGGATTTTCGGCTGCTGCAAAAGAACTGGGATATACGCAGTCTACAGTTTCTTCACAGATTAAACAACTGGAAAAGGAACTTGATGTCAGGCTGTTTGACCGTTATTATCATAAAATCAATCTTACGGAAAAGGGAGTTTTAGTTTTGCAGCAGGCTCGAAATATTCTGAAGGCACAGGCGAAAATGCTTGATTCGCTGAATTCGGCTGAAAGCATTGAAGGCGAGATTCGGTTGTCTATGTCCAGTTCTGTCTGCAGCAGATATTTTAAAAATGATTTTCTGTGTTTTCATCATCAGTATCCGGAAATAAAAGTGGAGATAACAGAAAACGGTACAGAGCAGATGTTTGATAAATTGCGGAAGAACGAAACAGATCTGGTTTTTACTCTGGACAGGCATATTTATGATTCGGATTTTATTATTTGTGCGGAACAGGAAGAACAGGTACATTTTATTGCAGCGGCTGATAATTCTGTTGCAGGCTGTTCATGGAAATTAAGTGAAATTTCTCAGAATGAGTTTGTGTTAACAGAACAAGCCATGAGCTACAGAAAAATACTGAATGAAACCCTTGCGTCCCAATCACTGGAAATCCGTCCGGTTCTTGAAATCGGAAATCCGCTCCAGATATGTGAACTGGTAAAAAACAGCAGCCTGCTTTCCTTTCTTCCGGATTTTATTTCGGAGAAATATGTGAAAGACGGACAGATTAAAAGACTGGATGTTGCCGGCTGCCCGGTAACTGTATGGACACAGTTGCTGCTCCACAAAAATAAATGGCGGTCTCCGGCAATTAATGTGTTTGTAGAATTTTATAAAGAAGTCATGCAGAGATAGAACTTGAAGAATACTGGAAATTTTATTCGACCTGAGATGAAAAATATTAGCCGGGCAAAATAAAATTGAATATTTACAAATTGGAAATATCAAAGTTAAATCTAAAATAATTATAAACTGCACAAAAAACACTTGCATTTTTTGTCTAAAAGTATATCATATATGATTAGTCAGGCTAATTAAAGAATAATATCAGACCTGAAAGAGGACAGAGGCCGGAAAGGAGTGAAGTTATGTGGTGCCCAGAAGAGGAGAAGAAAGAAAAACGAGAAGAGAAAAGCATGCCTGCGCTCTTTATGGAGATCAACCGCCAATATGGTATGAGATGTATGCAGCGTATACGGGAAATCGGTATCCAGCGGGGACAGATGCCGATCATTATGATCGTATACAGAAATAACGGCTGTAGCCAGAAGGAAATCGCAGAATGTATGGGTGTGACACCGCCTACTGTAAATGTAAGTATCCAGCGTCTGGAGAAAGCAGATATTGTCTGCAGGAAACGTGATGATAAAGACCAACGCATCATGCGTGTATATCTGACAGAAAACGGAAGAAAAATCGTGGAGGAGCTCCAGCAGGAAAGCAAAGCTGTGGAAAAAGTGATGTTCAGCAATTTCAGCGAAGCAGAGCTATGTCTTTTACGAAGGTTTTTTGGGCAGATTCTGGATAATATTTCGGAGATACCTGTCAACAGGTAGAAACTGAAAAATACATGGTGGAGCAGATTGAGAAAACTGTATCAGCATGTTCAGATAAAAATAATATTGTCTGTGAAAGAACTGACACGTGAGTTTAAACAGACATACATATTAAAAATAGGAAAAGAGGGAATCAAGCAATGATTAAACTGATGAAATATCTGAAGAAATCAGCGGGATACATTGTCCTGATCATAGCACTTCTGTTTCTGCAGGCGTACTGTGATCTTTCCCTGCCGGATTATACCTCCAAGATCATTAATGTAGGTATCCAGCAGAAAGGTATTGAAGACAGTGTGCCGGATAAGCTTCGGGATTCAACCTTGCAGAATCTTCAGATTTTTATGGATGAGGATCAGAAAAAGGAAGTTTCACAGAATTATACACAGGAAGAGGATACCTGGGTATTAAACGATGATATTTCCAAAGAAACCAGAGAGAATTTAAATGAGGATTTCTCAAAGGCGATGATGATGGTAGCTGCCTTTTCCGAAGACAGTGAGCAGGGGCAGGCAATGGTTGCACAGATGGGCCTTCCGGAGGGAACAGACCCGTTGACAGCACTGGCACAGATGCCGGAAGAAGCAGTACAGCAGATTATGAGTCAGATGGATGAGAAGCTGAAAGATATGCCGGAGTCTATTGTGACACAGGCTGGTGTTTCCTTTGTTGCTTCAGAATATGAAGCACTGGGAAAAGATGTGGATGCCATTCAGATGCATTACATCCTGATGTCAGGTATCAGAATGCTTGCCATGGCACTGGTGATCATGCTGGCAGCAATCAGCGTCACATTTATTTCGGCCAGAGTGGCAGGCAGACTTGGTCATGACCTGAGAAACAGCATTTACCGCAAGGTTATGAGCTTTTCCAGCAGAGAATATCATAAATTCTCCACAGCATCCCTGATCACACGAAGCACCAATGATGTGCAGCAGGTACAGCAGGTTATGGCAATGATGTTCCGCATTGTTCTGTACGCGCCGATCCTTGGTATTGGTGGAGTGCTCAAGGTATTAAACACAGATTCTTCCATGACATGGATCCTTGGTGTGGCAGTTGGTCTGATCCTGATTGTGATCTTTGTGCTGTTCCAGGTGGCAATGCCAAAATTCACTATCTTACAGACTCTGATCGACAGACTGAATCTGGTATCCCGTGAGATTCTGACAGGTATTCCTGTTATCCGTGCATTCAGCCGTGAGAAGCATGAGGAAGATCGTTTTGAGAAAGCGAACCTGGATCTGACAAAAACAAACCTGTTTGTCAACAGATGTATGACTTTTATGATGCCCATTATGATGTTGATCATGAACGGAGTATCTGTACTTATTATTTACAGTGGTGCCCATGCAGTAGACAACGGAACCATGCAGGTTGGTAATGTTATGGCATTTATCCAGTATGCAATGCAGATCATTATGTCCTTCCTGATGATCACTGCAATGTCTATTATGCTCCCGAGAGCAAATGTTGCAGCGCTTCGTATTGATGAGGTTCTGAAAACAGAGGTTTCCATTCAGGATCCGGAAACTCCGGTACATCCGTCAGAAAGTGTGAAAGGTGAGATCGAATTTGACCATGTATCCTTTGCTTACCCGGAAGCAGGTGAGAATGTACTGACAGACATTTCCTTTAAAGCAAAGAAAGGTCAGACGATTGCAGTGATCGGAAGTACTGGAAGTGGTAAGAGTACCCTGATCAATCTGATTCCCAGATACTATGATGTGACAAAGGGTTCTGTTAAAGTGGATGGTGTGGATGTCCGCGACATGACTCAGAAAGAACTTCGTGACAAACTGGGATATGTGCCACAGAAGGGTGTACTTTTCTCAGGTACCATTGATTCCAATATCCGCTATGGTAAGCCGGAGATCACTGATGCACAGGTAAAAGAAGCAGCAGAGGTTGCACAGGCTACAGAATTTATTGATACAAAACCGGAGAAATATGAATCCCCTGTATCACAGGGAGGTACCAATGTTTCGGGCGGACAGAAACAGCGTCTGTCCATTGCCAGAGCCATTGCAAAGGATCCGGAGATATTTATCTTTGATGACAGCTTCTCTGCTCTTGACTTTAAGACTGACAGTCAGTTAAGAAAGGCATTGAAGGAGTACACCAAGGATGCAACTACTGTGATCGTTGCCCAGAGAATCAGTACCATCCTTGGTGCAGACCAGATCATTGTACTGGACGACGGACATATGGCAGGTATTGGAACTCATAAAGAACTGATGGCAAATTGTGAGGTATATCAGCAGATTGCAAGATCTCAGTTATCAGAGGAGGAACTGGCATGAGCGAACAGAGAAGAAGAGGTCCTATGGGAGGACATGGACGTATGATGTCCGGCGAAAAGGCGAAAGACTTCAAGGGCTCCATGGCTAAGCTTTTCCGTTATATGGGACGATATAAATTCCGCTTTATACTGATGTTTATCTTTGCAGTAGCGGGAACTGTGTTTAGTATTGTAGGGCCTAAGATTTTAGGTAAGGCGACCACAGAGCTGTTTAACGGCCTGGTTGCCAAGGTAAACGGAACCGGTGAAATTGACTTCGGAAAGATCGGGATGATCCTGTTATGGACACTTGGATTATATGTGTTAAGTGCATGCTTTTCCTTTGTACAGGGATTCGTAATGTCAGGGATCTCCAATGATGTCACCTATAATCTGAGAAAAGATATTTCAAAGAAAATCAACAGACTGCCTCTGAACTATTATGAGAGCAGAACAAACGGTGAGATCCTCTCCCGTATCACCAATGATGTGGATACTCTGCAGATGAGTCTGAACCAGAGTCTGACACAGCTGATCACATCAGTGACAACCCTGATCGGTGTATTTATTATGATGCTTTCCATCAATGTGTGGATGACTCTGGCAGCACTTCTGATCCTGCCGGTTTCCATGTTCATCATCCAGACTGTCATGAAGCATTCCCAGAAATACTTCCAGGATCAGCAGAGCTATCTGGGTAAAGTAAACGGTCAGATCGAAGAAAACTTCGGTGGTCATAATGTGGTCCGGGTTTTCAACAAAGAGAATGATGTAGTAGAAGAATTTGAGAAAGATAATCAGAAGCTTTATGAATCTGCATGGAAATCTCAGTTCTTCTCAGGAATGATGATGCCGATCATGCAGTTTGTAGGTAACCTTGGATATGTAATGGTAGCTCTCTTAGGTGGCGTGTTTGTAATCAAAAAAAGTATTGAAGTGGGTGATATCCAGTCCTTCTTCCAGTACATCCGTAACTTTACACAGCCAATCCAGCAGATCGCACAGGTTACAAACCTGTTACAGTCCTCAGCAGCAGCTTCCGAACGAGTATTTGAATTCCTGGAGGAGCCGGAAGAGAGTCAGAATGAGAAGAACCCTGTAGATGTTAATACACTTACAGGAGATGTACAGTTTGAACATGTAAAATTCGGTTACAATCCGGATAAGATCATTATCAATGATTTCTCTGCAGATGTGAAGGATGGCCAGAAGATTGCCATTGTAGGTCCCACAGGTGCAGGAAAGACAACTATGGTGAAACTGCTTATGAGATTCTATGATCTCAATGGCGGAAGTATTAAGGTAGACGGTTATGACATCAAAGACTTTAACAGAAGCAGTCTGAGAGAGATGTTTGGTATGGTGCTTCAGGATACCTGGCTGTTCTCAGGAACCATTATGGAAAATATCCGTTACGGACGTCTGGATGCTACAGATGAAGAGGTGATCGCAGCAGCAAAGGCAGCCCATGTGCACAACTTTATCATGCAGCAGCCGGGCGGCTATGACATGGTTCTGGATGAAGAAACCAGTAATATTTCCCAGGGACAGAAACAGCTTCTCACTATTGCCAGGGCAATTCTTGCCAATAATAAGATCCTGATCCTGGATGAGGCAACCTCCTCTGTAGATACCAGAACCGAAGTACGTATCCAGAAAGCCATGGACAATCTGATGAAGGGCAGAACCAGCTTTGTGATCGCACACAGACTTTCTACCATCAAGGATGCAGACCTGATCCTGGTTATGAAAGACGGTGACATTATCGAGCAGGGAAATCATGAAGAGCTTCTGTCTAAGAAAGGCTTCTATGCAGACCTGTATAACAGCCAGTTTGAGAATAAGGCAACTGCCTAAAATATAAAGTTACAATCCCTCAGGGGTATTTGTGAAAGAGAATATATCCGGCTCCAGGCTAATGCAGATATTTCCTTCGCCAGGAAGATATAGGATCACACAGATACCGGCTG
>ENA-ORUI01002718-ORUI01002718.1-human-gut-metagenome-genome-assembly--contig:-NODE-2718-length-14144-cov-14.818795_pt1 | contig 14144 bp, 9 predicted proteins | sample MGYA00242078_ERZ509205 | MGnify/ENA primary metagenome ERZ509205 (study PRJEB26280, sample SAMEA2338828) | human gut metagenome | biome: human gut; feature: human-associated habitat; material: faeces... | reverse complement strand
CTCGTTCTAAATAAACCGTCTGGCGGTATCTAACTGATTAACATTTCAACAAAGAAGCTGTGGTTGGAGCCTCCCGAAAACCGTCTTTGCGGTAGGTGATGTTCCACCAATCCACAGCATCCTGAACTTATTGTAGCATTCCGCTGGAGAGCGGTCTATAAATACTACTATTTTATTATACGAGAAACGCGTTCCAATGCAAAAAACAGTTGACAAAGGATCGGTCTGCTGTTTAACCACCACTTTTCGATCATGTGAGCATAAACTGGAAAGGAGCAGAAGAAAAATGACAAACAAGAAATTCAAGTTGGCAGCAATGTCGCTGGCCACCGCGGTTGCAGTGAGCGCGGTTGGCCCCAGCGCTTCTGCGGTGACGTATTATCTGGGCGATGGCAGTGTAACTGTTGACAAGGATGACACTCGCGGCGCGTATAGTTATCAGGGTGAGGACGGCAGTGAGGAGCACCGCACCTACGTCAATGAGGATACAGCGGATAAGGGTGTGATCTACGTCAAGGACGGCAACGCGCCAGAAGTAGTCCCGCCAACCACTGATAACTCCGACAATGGTACAGAGGAAACCACACCGACGGATACTACCACAGATTCTTCTGGCAACAACGCAGAGAACAGCCCCACGGCTGAGACCACAACTGGAAACACCATCACCGTCAAAGAGGATGTGAAGGATGCAACCATCGTGGTTGAGGGCGTGAATGTAGATACCAGCACCCAGACAGAAGTGCCCGTAGATGCCAAAAAAGATAAAACCATCATCAAGGTGGGCGAGGGTGCAGATGTTGACCTGACAGTCAAGGGGTCCAACCTGACCACCGGTGGCAACGGCATTGATATCGGTGTGAATCTGGATGACAAAGATGATAACAAGGAAACCAACGTTGACCTGACGCTGGATAATACCAAAATCAATCTGACCGAAAAAGATAACACCGCAGGCATTGTTGCACGGGATCACTCCACGGTGAACGTCACATTAAAGGGCGAAAATACCATTGATGGCAAGGAAGCCTTGGAGGATGCCGCCCAGGAAGCAGAAGCCGCGAAAGAAGAAGGCAAGAGCAGCCCCAACCGCAATGTGGAAGGCATCCGCGTGGGCGGCGAAAACGCAGGTGATGACAGCAGTGGCGAGGGTGCGTCCCTGACCATCAAAGGAGACGAGACCAGCGACCAAGGCTCTCTGAACATTGATCATACTTCTACCGGAATGGTGATCTCTAACGATTCTGATGTGACCTTGACGGACAATGCCGATGTGGATATCAAGCACACAGAAGCAGGTTCCAGTACGCAGGGTGGACGCGGTATCGTACAGCGGGGCGATTTGACCGTAGAGGACAAGTCCAGCCTGACCATTGACACGGTGGGCAGCGGTGCTTACAAGATCGATAATGATCAGGAAGGTCTAGTTTACGGCAACAATGGTTATGGCATTGACAGTACCGATGACATCACGGTAACAGGTGACAGCACACTGGAGATCAAGGGAACACAGAGCTCTGCAATCTACGGTGGAACCGGTTCCAGCCTAACCGTAGAAGACAGCACGCTGAACATCGACAGCAATGGCCGTGGCATTGACTATGAGGGCAGTGCCGGGGACATCACCTTCGATAATTCCAAGGTGAATATCAGCGGCAATGGCATGGGTATCTCCGTTGCTCCCGAAGGCGGCACCAACATCACATTTGACAACTCCACCGGAAGCGTCAGTGCTCAGAATGGTACTGCCATCTACGGCCCCGAGAGTAACGGAAAGGGAAAACTTACCGTTACCAACAAGAGCGAGGTCAAATTGGAAGCTCCCACTGGCATCTACGCTGGTTTTGATGAAGTAGAAATCAGCGACAAGAGCAAGGTAACCTCCATAGGCAGTGTTGGTATGATGTTTGTTGGCGGTCAGAGTGGTGCGACCAAACTGCATGTTACCGGAGAGAGCGAATATAATCTGCAAATGAAGGGTTATGCTCATGCTCTGCGTGTTAACCTAAGCAAGAATCCAAGCAGTATTCTGGTTGATCAAAATAGCAAGTTGCACCTTTCGCAGGCTACAAAAGGCGCAAGCGCTATTGTTCTCGGTAACGGTGCAACTCTTACCATGGATAACGGCACTCTTATCACTGAGGGCAATTTCCTCAAAGGTATCTATTCTCTGGGCACCAACTCCACCACTACCATCAAGAACGGCTCCCATGTGGATGTAAACTCTATCGTAGGCACTAAGAGTGACAAGGGCCAGAACCTCATCGTTACTGGCGGTACGCTGACCTATGATTACAAGGCCGACAACACCCTGTGGCCGGTGAACGATCAGGGCGACAAGCTGACCAATTTCCTGCTGACCAAGGATGATGCCCACGCAAACTTCGATGCCCTTTCCTATAACGGCCAGACCTATACCTACCTCTCTGACCTGAACAAGGAGACCGGGAAGCAGTATCTCTCCGTGTGGGTGCCCGCCGCCGCACTGAACTATATGCTGGATGTGGACGGTTCCCACGACCCGGAGATCATCGGCAAGGCACTGGAAGAGCTGAAGCAGGCCGGATACAATTTCGACACTGCCTACCAGACCGCTGAGAATGGCGATCAGGTCGTTATTCTGCGGGATATGGTGGTGAACGGTAAGAGCCTGAACTTCACCAAGACCACCGATGCAGAGGGCAACACCAAGCTCATCTGGGGCAACTACGAAAAACAGGCAGAGGGTGCTCCCAGCGCTTATGACATGGTCTATGGCACCGAGTACGAGTATGAGGGCAAGACCTATACCATCGTCTGGGGCTATGAGAGCCAGAACAACCCCAACACCACCGCAGCAGCGGGCGTGCTGGATGCCTTTGGCCCGGATTCCAACGTGAAGGTCACCGGCGAGAACATCGACGGCACTGACTCCGCAAAGTATACCGTGACCATTTACGGCGCTCTGCGGGAAGTGACCGACCCTGTGATCCCCACGAACCCGAAACCGGAAACGCCCGAGGACTCCGATCCTACTCCTCCGGCTCCGGCTCCCACTACGCCGACCACCCCGGCAGTGCAGGATGCACGGCCCACCACTCCCGCCGTGGAGCAGGCAGTTGCTAAGACCACGCCCGCCCCGGAGACCCCCGTGAACCCGCCGGTACAGGATGCCCGCCCGGAGAGCGGCAAGCTGATCCAGACCGGTACCACCAACTGGATGGCAGATGTTCTGGTGCGTGCAGGCGGTGTTCTGCTGGCTGCCGGTTATCTGCTGGAGCGTAAGCGCAAGAGCATGTTCCATAAGGCACAGCACTGAACACGTTCTTGTAGATGACGTAAAAAGGTAAAATATTGAACTGGCTTGGGGCCGCTGCACAAATTTTTGTGGGGCGGCCCCACTTTTTGCAGAAAAAGGTGCTCTCGTCTCGTATTAGGGGATGAAAGCGCTTTTGATTTTGCAAAAAGGGATGAGAACGAGAATGAAAACTTCACCGTACCGCCGGAAGCACCGGCGCAGAGCCTTCCGGCGGCTGTTCTGGCTGCTGGTGCTGGCGCTGGCAACCCTGCTTCTGCTGTTGTGGCCCCGGCGGGTCACGCTGGATGGGCTGAACAGTCCCCATGCCATTTTACTGCGGGCCGACAGCGGAGAGGTGCTGGCCGAAAAGGATGCCGACAGCACGATCTATCCGGCTTCCATGACCAAGATGATGACGGCGTTGCTGGCCATAGAAGCAAACCCGGACCTCGACACGCCCGTGACCCTGCCCGAGGAGATCTTTCCGGCTCTGCAGGCCCAGAATGCCTCGCTGGCGGGGTTTCAGGCCGGGGAAACGGCCACGGTACGGGATCTGCTGTACGGGGCCATGCTGCCCTCGGGGGCCGAGTGCTGCGAAGCGCTGGCCCGGGAGGTGAGCGGCAGCGAGGAAGCCTTTGCGGCCCGGATGAACCAGAAAGCAGCAGAGCTGGGGATGACCGGCACACATTTCTGCAACCCCACCGGTCTGCACGACCCGGAGCATGTTTCCACTGTGCGGGATATGGCCCGGCTGACAGAAGCAGCCCTGCAGAACGAGACCTTCCGCAAGCTGTTTACCACGGAGCGGTATACCGTTCCGGCCACCAACTGCCACCCGCAGGGGTTCACGATGCACAGCACCCTGCTGAGCCAGCTGGACGGCACAGAGCTGCACCGTGGCCGGATCCTGGGCGGTAAGACCGGTTACACCGGGGAGGCAGGGCTCTGCCTTGCCAGTCTGGCCGAGGTGAAGGGCAGGGAATACATTCTGGTCACGGCCGGGGCAGGGGGAGACCACAGCACCGCGCCCTACCACATCGAGGATGCCGTAACAGTCTACCGCCGTGTGAGCCGGGGGTCCTGAACAGGGGAGCGGATGCGCTCCCTTTTTCTGTGCCCGGCTTTGTGGTACAATGGAACAAAACCATTCACAGAACAGGAGAACCATCATGCTCAAGGATTCACAGGTCGATCTCTGCGGCCGCACCGATTTTACCCGCACCGCGCCCCTGCTTGCCCGGGACGAGGCGTTTTCGTTTGCCTGCGCGGGCTGCGGCGGCTGCTGCCGGGGGCGGGAGGATATCGTGCTGTCGGGCTTTGACCTGTGGCGCATTGCGGCCCGCCTGCGCCTGCCGCCCCGCACCGTGGCCCGAGCGTTCTGCCGGGGAAGCATCGGGCGGGTCAGCCGCCTGCCGGTGCTGCGGCTGGCCCCGCTGAAGGAGGAGCACGGCAACTGCCCCTTCCTCACCGGGAACCACTGCGCCATCCACGATGCCGAGCCGCTGGTCTGCGCCCTTTACCCGCTGGCGCAGGAGATCACGAAGGACGGGCAGGTATCCTACTTTTTGCAGCCCACCCAGTGCGGCGGGCAGGTCATTGCGGCAAGAGTGGGGGATTATCTGACCCGTTACGATGTGCCCGCCCGGGAGGCCACCGATGTGCGCTGGGCGCAGGTGTGCATGGAGTTGGAGGATACCGTGGAGCGGCTGGACGCTCTGTTTGAGCCGGTGTTTGCCCGGCGGATGCAGGAAAAGCTGTGGCAGGCGCTGTATTACCGGTACGACTTTGCAAAAGAGTACCGCCCCCAGCTGGAAGAAAATCTGCTCTGGCTGGACGGTGAGCTGAAAAAGCTCGAAGGGATGCAGATGCGGCACAGCACCATCGAAAAAAGTGATAGATAAAATTACTTTGATTGATAATTCGGGCTGTTTCCCGGTTGTTTTGGAGCGGAAAGTGTGATATACTTCACGAGTGTAAAGCGGTAGCGCGATGCGATAGACCGCTTGAATACTGACTTTCATGCGGTGTCCTGTTGCCGCGAAAGTAGAATTGAGGGAGTAATATCATGCGTAAAATTTCTCGTCGTTCGTTCCTGTCTGCCGCCGCTGTCTGCGGCGCAGCTGCTGCCCTGACTGCCTGCGGCGGTTCCTCCAGCTCCACGGCTGCTTCTTCCACCGCTTCCTCTGCTGCGGCTTCTTCCGCAGCGGCTGACGGCCAGAAGTATACCGTTGGCATCTGCCAGCTGGTGGAGCACGCCGCTCTGGACGCTGCCACCCAGGGCTTTGAGGATGCCCTGACCGCACAGTTCGGCGAGAATGTCACCTTTGACTTCCAGAACGCCCAGAACGATTCCGCAACCTGCGCCACCATCGCCAACGGCTTTGTTTCCGCAGGCGTTGACCTGATCATGGCAAACGCTACCCCCGCCCTGCAGGCCGCACAGGCTGCCACCGACAGCATCCCCATTCTGGGCACCTCCGTCACCGAGTACGGTGTTGCTCTGGGCCTGACCGATTTCGATGGCACCGTGGGCGGCAATGTCTCCGGCACCTCTGATCTGGCTCCGCTGGATCAGCAGGCGGATATGATCACCGAGTGGCTGCCCGAGGCCACCAAGGTGGGCCTGCTCTACTGCTCTGCCGAGGCAAACAGCCAGTATCAGGTAGACGAGGTCCAGAAGTACCTGGAGGCCAAGGGCGTTACCGCCACCCAGTACGCTTTCTCTGATTCCAACGATCTGGCTTCTGTCTGCCAGAAGGCTGCCGACGAGAACGACGCAGTGTATGTCCCCACCGACAACACCTGCGCCGCCAACACCGGCATCATCGACGGCATCTGCCGCCCGGCCAAGAAGCCCGTGTTCGCCGGTGAGGAGGGCATCTGCTCCGGCTGCGGCGTGGCCACCCTGTCCATCAGCTACTACGATCTGGGCTACACCACCGGTGAGATGGCCGTCAAGATCCTGAACGGCGAGAGCGATATCTCCACCATGCCCATCGAGTACACCGACGTGACCAAGAAGTACAACAAGGCCATCTGCGATGATCTGGGCCTGACCGTGCCGGAAGGCTACGAGGAGATCGAGGCCTGACAACAGCGGGAACCAAAACGAAAATAGCGGAGGAGAGCATATTTTTACTCTTCTCCGCTTTCCCGTATCAAAACGGGAGATAAAAAAGTGTAACGTTTAGGAGGAAATTGTTTTGGAGATCATTGCAAGACTTGCAAACCTGCCGGGCGCTTTACCGGGTGCCTGTGCGCAGGGGCTTATCTGGGGTATCATGGCCATTGGCGTGTACCTGACCTACCGTATTCTGGATGTTGCCGACCTGACCGTGGACGGCAGCTTTGGCACCGGTGGCGCGGTGTGCGTCATGTGCCTGCTTTCCGGCATGAACGTCTGGGCAGCATTGCTGGTGGCTGTGCTGGCCGGCCTTGCTACCGGCCTTGTCACCGGCCTGCTGCACACCTTTATGGGCATTCCCGCCATTCTGGCCGGTATCCTGACCCAGCTGGCGCTGTATTCCATCAACCTGAAGATCATGGGCAAGGCCAACCAGTCCATCAACGTGGACAAATACGGCCTGCTCATCTCCCTGCGCTGGGTCAAGGAATTTGCCCTGCATAACCCCATCATCATGGTTATCCTTGCTACGGCGGTGGTCATCGGGGTGCTGTACTGGTTCTTCGGTACGGAGCTGGGCTGCGGCATCCGCGCTACCGGCTCTAACCCTGCCATGTCCCGCGCACAGGGCATCAACACCAACTTCAACATCGTGCTGGGTCTGGCCGTCTCCAATGCGCTGGTGGCTTTGTCCGGTGCGCTGCTCAGCCAGTATCAGGGCTTTGCAGACGTCGGCATGGGACGCGGTGCTATTGTCATCGGTCTGGCTGCCGTCATCATTGGCGAGGCCGTGTTTAGCCGCATCTTCCACAACTTTGCCCTCAAGCTGGCCTCTGTTTCCATCGGCGCGATCATCTATTATATCGTCATTCAGCTGGTGCTGACACTGGGCTTTGATGCAAACCTGCTCAAGCTGCTGAGTGCCTCTGTGGTGGCAGTGTTCCTTGCCGTGCCGTACTGGAAGGGCAAATACTTCTCGAAGCCGGTCAAAAAGGCAAAGGAGGACGCAAAAAATGCTTGAGATCCAAAATGTTTCCAAAACCTTCAATGCAGGTACAGTGAACCAGAAGACCGCCCTGAACGGTCTGAACCTGAAGCTGAACGAGGGCGATTTCGTCACCGTCATCGGCGGCAACGGTGCAGGTAAATCCACCATGCTGAATGCCGTTGCCGGTGTGTGGCCGGTGGACGAGGGCAAAATTTTGATCGACGGTGTGGACGTCACCCGTCTGAGCGAGCATCAGCGCGCCGCCTACATTGGCCGCGTGTTCCAGGACCCCATGACCGGCACTGCCGCCACCATGCAGATTGAGGAAAATCTGGCGCTGGCAGCCCGGCGCGGCAAGCGCCGCACCCTGCGCATCGGCATCACCAAGGCCGAGCGGGAGCAGTACCGCGAGTTGCTCAAGACCCTTGATCTGGGCCTTGAGGATCGCCTGACCGCCCGCGTGGGATTGCTTTCCGGCGGTCAGCGGCAGGCGCTGACTTTGCTGATGGCTACCATGAACAAACCCAAGCTCCTGCTGCTCGATGAGCACACCGCCGCACTGGACCCCAAAACGGCGCTGAAGGTGCTTACCCTTTCGGCACGCATCGTGGAGGAGAACCACCTGACCACCATGATGATCACCCACAACATGAAGGATGCCATCAAATACGGCAACCGCCTGATCATGATGCACGAGGGGCACATCATCTACGATGTGGCAGGGGAGGAGAAGCAAAAGCTGCACGTCTCCGACCTGCTGGCAAAGTTCCAGATCGCCAGCGGCGGCGAGTTTGCAAATGACCGCATGATCTTGTCCTGAAGAGGGATTGCGATGAGAAAACTTTGGAAACGAGCAGCGGCGCTGGTCGTCAGCGCTGCATTGGCCGGTGTGATGCTTCCCAGTGCATTCTCGGAAGAAGCAACGGATGCGGTGGAAGCGAAACTTACAACGATGACTTTGCGGGAAAAGGTTGGGCAGCTGTTCTGGGTGCGCCCTGAAACGCTGGACTTTTCACTGAATCCTGAAAAAAAGACGCTGACGCAGACCATGCGGCAGAATCTGGAACAGTATCCGGTGGGCGGCATCGCAGTTTTTAAGAAGAACATTCAGGACGAGAACCAGCTTTCCTCCTTGATCGCGGATTTCCAAAGCGCCTCCAAAATACCGATGATCGTGGCCGTTGATGAAGAGGGCGGCGCGGTAGCCCGGCTGGCAAATCATGAGGCCTTCTCTCTGCCTAAATATACGAGCGCCCGGGATATTGGCAAAACAGGCGACCCGGAGCAGGCCCGCCAGATGGGACGGACGATCGGCGGCTACCTGCGATTTTACGGGTTCAATCTGGATTTTGCGCTGGTTGCGGATGTGGATTCCAACCCGGCTAATCCGGTCATTGGCAGGCGGGCTTATTCCACCGATGCGCAGCAGACGGCGCAGATGGTGGCCGCTGCAGTGGAGGGCTTCCACGAGGCCGGGATGCTCTGCACGGTAAAGCATTTTCCGGGCCATGGGGATACCGGACAGGACAGCCACTACGGAACAGCGACATCCTACAAGACCTGGGAAGAAATGAAAGCGATGGAGATGCTTCCCTTTGAGGCTGGGATCGCCGCCGGGGCCGATGTGGTTATGACGGCGCACATCACGACCCCGAATGCGACCACGGACGGCCTGCCGGCATCGCTGTCCTACACGATGATAACCGAGCGGCTGCGCGGAGAATTGGGCTTTCAGGGCGTGATCGTAACCGATGCACTGGAAATGAATGCCATCAAAAACCACTTTACGCCGGCGGAATCGGCTGTGGCAGCACTTCGAGCCGGTGTGGATGTGCTGCTGATGCCCAGTGATCTGCGCGCGGCCTTTGATGGTGTAGTTCAGGCAGTGGAGGACGGCACGCTTTCAGAAGAGCGCCTGAACGAAAGTGTCCGGCGGATCCTGACCCTCAAACAAAAGGCTGGCCTGGATCTCAGCGGGTCGTCTGCAGCAAAGCAGCCTATAGCGGAGAAAACCTCCGATACGAAGTGCAGCTTTTCGGGCTGGCTGAAAAAGCTGTGGTATTGGGCTGATACCGCAGCGTGAATCCCACAATATGTACAAAACAGGCTCCCTGCCAATGGCAGGGAGCCTGTTGTTGTATGCGGGTTACCGCTTGATATCGTAGTTCATGTTCATCAGGTTGCGGATGGTGCTCACATCATCGGTAATGTTGGCGTCGCCGTGGATGGTGTGCTTGATGGCGCTGCTGGCCACTGCAAAGTTGATCATATCCATGGCCTTGTAGTTGTGCAGCATGGCGTAGATCAGGCCGCTGGCAAAGGCATCACCGCCGCCCACGCGGTCCAGAATGTTAAAGGTGTACAGCTTGCTCTCGAAGGTGTGACCCTCGTACCACATAAAGGCCTTCAGGCTGTTCTCGCTGCCGCTGTGGGCGTAGCGCACATGGCGGGCAATGCACTTCAGGTTGGGGTAGCGCTCGATGAACCGCTGGAAGATCTCGTCCTGCTGCTCGTAGCTGGGCTGCAGGGGCACGCCGTCCTTCCAGTCGCCCTTGCTGTGGTCGTTTTCATCCTTCCACAGGTGGTAGGGCTCAATGCCCAGCAGCACATCCACATAGGGCAGGCATTCGGTACAGAAGTCCCGTGCTTCCTCCCAGGTCCACAGGGTAGAGCGGAAGTTGCCGTCAAAGCTCACGGTCAGGCCCTTCTTCTTGGCAACCTTCAGCATATCAAGGATCAGGCTGCGGCAGTTGGGCGCCAGCGCCGGGGTAATGCCGCTGAGGTGCAGCCAGTCGTAGCCGTCCAGCAGGGCGTCCAGATCCACCTGAGAAAAATCGTACTCGGTAATGGCGCTGTGCTTGCGGTCGTAGATGACCTTGGAAGCGCGGATGCCGTAGCCGGTCTCCAGATAATAAGTGCCCAGACGGTTAGAGGGGGTCTCGTCCGGCTCGGTCAGAATCATGGGGGTGCAGTGCACGTCGTTGGAGCGCAGCCAGCGCACAGCGCTCTTGCCCAGACTGTTGTTGGGTACTACGCTGAAGAAGGTGCTGTCCACGCCAAGGTTTGCCAGCGCCAGCGCAATGTTGGCCTCGCTGCCGCCATAGCTGGCCTCAAAAGCGGACGCCATGCGGATCTTTTCGTAGTTCGGCGGGGTCAGGCGCAGCATGATCTCGCCACAGGTGATGAACTTCTGGCCATTGGGTTCGCTGCCAAGGATCGGATTGAAATGTTCCATAACGCTCCTCCTGATAACATTGCGGACACTCGCAACTATTAACACATCGTTGTATCCATTATAGTGCGTTCCCGGACAGAATGCAAGGGTTTGCACGCGCAAGCAAGAGAAAATAAGACCGAAAATTTGGTAAAGTTGCCGAAAAAGCTGCTCTTCCGCAGAATCACACCCCGGTCAGGTCAAAGCTGGGGGTGTATTCTTCTTTGGCGCTGCTCTTCTGCTGCATATAGCCCTGCACAAGCCCCTTGTCCATGGCGTAGTTCACCACCCGGCGGTATTCGTAGGTGGTGATGCGCCGCCCGATGCCGTGCTCTGCGGCCTTGTAAAAGGGGGTGTACTGGCTCATGACGCTGGGCAGAAAGCACCCGGGGTCGGCATCGTTCCACGCAGCCATCTGGTCCAGCACGGCAAAGCTGTCCTCCACATGACCCGGCAGCGCCAGATGCCGCAGAATGACCCCCTTTTGCAGGATGCCGTCTGCATCGAACACCGGATGCCCCGCCTGCGCCATCATGGCTTCGATGGCGGGCTTTGCCTGTGCAAAATAGTCCGGTGCGGCAGAAAGCTCTGCGGAAAGGACAGAGGATACATATTTTAAATCAGCCAGCCAGATGTCGATGTACCCGCGCCACGCCTCCACGCTTTCCACCGTCTCGTAGCCGCCGGTGTTGCACACGATGGGCAGACGCAGCCCTTTGGTGCGGGCAATGTCCAGCGCGGCAATGATCCACGGCTGCCACTGCCCCGGGGTGACCAGATTGATGTTGTGCGCACCCTGCGCTTGTAAATTTAAAAAGATCTCAGCCAAGTGCTCCACGGTGATCTCTTTGCCCAGCCCCTCGGCGCTGATGGGGTAGTTCTGGCAGAAGCAGCACTTCAGGGTGCAGCCGGAAAAGAACACCGTGCCGCTGCCCCTTGTACCGCTGATGCAGGGCTCCTCCCAGTGGTGCAGGGCAGCGCGGGCAGCTTTTAGCGTAGCGCCTGCCCCGCAGAAGCCGGTGCGCCCGGCGGCACGGTCAGCACCGCAGCGGCGGGGGCAGAGGGTGCAGCGAGTGGGAACGGAAATGGTTTTCGGCATAATATCCAAAGTCCTTTGCTTAAAATTTTCGTATTCAGTATACCACTTTTGGTGCCATTCGTGCTATACTGAAATATAGAGAAACGATAATACAAAAAACGCAACATCTTTGCAGGGCAAGGAATGCGTTACGATGGAGGAAGCCATGCGCACCGAAACCGATGAGATCCGCGACAACCTGAAGTACCTGACCCTGCTGGCCAGAGATTACCCCTCGCAGGCGGCAGCTGCCAGCGAGATCATCAGCACACAGGCACTGCTCAAGCTGCCCAAAGGCACGGAGCATTTCATGAGCGACCTGCACGGCGAAAACGAGGCTTTTGTGCACATCCTGAACTCCGCCTCCGGTGTCATCCGGGAAAAAGTGGATGCCGTGCTGGGTGACACCATGCCGGAGGCAGCCCGTGCAGAGCTTGCCACCCTGATCTACTATCCAACCGAAAAGCTGCCTCAACTTAAAGCACGCTGCACCACCGAGGATGCACTGGAGCAGTGGTATACCCAGACCCTTCTCCAGCTGATCGATATCTGCCGTCTGGTGTCCTCCAAGCATACCCGCGACCATGTGCGCGGCTGTCTGCCGTCCAGCTGCGGCTATATTCTGGACGAGCTGCTTCACGCCCACTTTGAGGATCACGATAAAGACCTGTACTACGGCCAGATCGTGGGCAGCATCATCGAGAACGGCCGCGCCGACCGTTTTATCGTGCGGCTGTGCGAGCTGATCAAGCATCTGGCGGTGGATAAGCTGCATATCGTGGGCGATCTGTTTGACCGCGGCCCCCGCCCGGACATTATTCTGGACCTGTTGATGCGCCACCATAACGTGGATATCCAGTGGGGCAACCATGACGTGGTGTGGATGGGTGCTGCCGCCGGCAGTCCCATCTGCATCTGTACGGTACTTAAAACTACGCTTGCCTACCACAACCACGGGATGCTGGAGGATTGCTACGGCATCAATCTGCGGCACTTGCAGCGCATGGCAGAGCAGTTCTATGGCGAGGACGACCTTTCCATCTGGATGCCCCACACGGACGCCGCCCGTGGCCCCTATACGGAAGGAATGCTCCACCGCTGCGCCGTGATGCACAAGGCCATCTCCATCCTCATGTTCAAGCTGGAATGTCAGGTCATCGACCGCAACCCGGATTTCCAGATGCAGGGGCGGGATTATCTGCGCCGCATCGATTGGAGTACCCATACTGTGCAGGTAGGGGAGAAGCGCTACCCCCTGCGGGACACCTCTTTCCCCACGGTAGACCCGGCAGACCCGGCAAAGCTGAACCCGGACGAGGAACTGGTGCTGCACAAGCTGGTGCAGTCCTTCCGGCAGAGCGAAAGATTACAGCAGCACATTGAATTTTTGTATGCCAAGGGCAGCGTGTACCACATTGAAAACGGCAATCTGCTCTACCACGGCGCTGTGCCCATGAACACGAAGGGCGGCTTTGCAGTGGAGCACTTTGAGGGACGCCGCTACTCCGGTCGTGCCCTGATGGATTACTGCGACGCCCGCGCCCGCCGTGGCTACTACGGGGCAGAGGGCAGCGCCGCCCGCCAGAGCGGACAGGATTTTCTGTGGTATCTGTGGTGCGGCAAGCTTTCGCCGTTGTTTGGCCGCAGCGCCATGACCACCTTCGAGCGGCTGTATATCGCAGACCCCGCCACCCATACGGAGGTCAAGGACCCCTATTATAGCTGGTACAACGACGAAGCCGCCTGCCGCCGCATTCTGGCAGAGTTCGGACTGCCGGGTACGAGCCATATCGTCAACGGCCATGTGCCGGTGCAGGAGAAAAACGGCGAAAGTCCCATCAAGGGCGGGGGACGGCTGGTGGTCATCGATGGTGGGTTCTGCCGCGCCTACCATGAAAAGACCGGCATTGCAGGCTACACGCTGGTGTATTCCAGCCGCACCATGTCCCTGCGCACCCATCAGCCCTTTGAAAGCGCAGAAAAGGCGGTGCGGGAGAATTTGGACATCCTGTCCCAGAAGAACATTCTGGAGACCGAAAATCATCGCATCCTCGTGGAAGATACGGACGAGGGCGAGGTACTGCGGGAGCGCGTGCATGACCTCAAGCAGCTGGTAACGGCCTATCAGCTGGGCTGGATCCCGGAGGCGCGGTGCGAGGATCACGTTTGGTGATATCGCCAAAGGGTAAAATTTGGGTCAGTTTTGGTCAAAATTGATGAAAAACCCAATAAATTTTTGGAATATCCGCGTGTAATCTGGGCAAAACAGAAAATAATGAAACAGATACAAATCGGGCTTTGCTTTTTTGTGGAAGTAGTGTATAATAGGATAGTTATAAAACCGCCCCGGTGTTGGTGAATCTGTACACCCCGGCGGTACAAGTAACGAAATGGAATGCTTTCAGTAGCCTTAACAGGCCTGTGGCACAGGCCTTTGACAAGGAGATCATAAAAGTGGAGAAA
>ENA-ORUI01002715-ORUI01002715.1-human-gut-metagenome-genome-assembly--contig:-NODE-2715-length-14150-cov-9.590635_pt1 | contig 14150 bp, 12 predicted proteins | sample MGYA00242078_ERZ509205 | MGnify/ENA primary metagenome ERZ509205 (study PRJEB26280, sample SAMEA2338828) | human gut metagenome | biome: human gut; feature: human-associated habitat; material: faeces... | reverse complement strand
GACGCACGCTCAGGGCGCAGTCCAGCTTCGCCTGCGAGCAGGCCGTGGGATACACCCGCAGGTCCTCAATGCAGTCTTTGTCCCGACAGCTGTCATAGATCTTTTTTGTATGGATACACACGGCCTCCCGGATACCGCAGCTGTCCTGCACGGGCCCGGGTACAACCCTTTCATTCATGGTATTACCTCCTCTGACTTCATCAGACTGGCGCTCTTGCCTCCCCATACTATGACGGGCCCCTCCGATTCGTCACAAATAGGGCAAACAAAACACCCGTGGCCAGCGCTGCCGTAAACCAAGAGTCTCCGGCGCCTGGTATTCCATTCTATTGCGCCGGGCTGCCAGGTGTTCCTTCGGGCCCGCAGCGCAAAAAAGGCCGAAACTTTTCTCTTGCATTTTTTTCCTGGTCGTGCTATACTAAGGGAGCTTTCAACGCAGGTATAGTTCATCGGTAGAACGCAAGCTTCCCAAGCTTGATAGGAGGGTTCGACTCCCTTTACCTGCTCCAACGGCGGTGAGTCCCATGTGAACTCACCGCCGTTTTGTACATTTTGCTGATTTGAAAAAAGTTTGCTTGCAGCCTATGCTTGCAAAAAAAGACATCTGCCTAAGCAGATGTCTTTTTTTACGCCTTGATCTGGCCGCGTACTTACATGCCGTACCCTTGGCACAAACGCATCAGTACAGCCGCTGTTTGGGCCCGGGTCGCCTGGCCGCGGGGGGAGAGGGTGGTGGGAGAGGTGCCGGAGAGAAGACCGGCATCCACACACCATGCCATGGCCTCCCGGGCGTAGGTGCTCACCTGTGCCAGGTCGGTGAACCCGGACAGGTCGGCCTGTCCCTCGGTGTCATAGCCCATGTGCTGGGCAAACCGATAGAGGATCGCCGCCAGCTGCTCCCGGGTGACAGGGTCATTGGGACCAAAGTTCCCGTTGCCGTAGCCGCCCACGATGCCCTGGCCGGCCGCCCAGCGAACCGCCTCGCCGTACCAGGCGGCGGGGTCCACATCCGCAAAGTCCACTGGGGCCTCCCCCGCCGGGCTGTCCACCAGCCGCCACAGGATGGTCACGATCTGGGCCCGGGTCGTCATGCCGTTGGGAGAGAACGCGTTAGGCGATGTCCCCACCATGAGACTATTTTCATAGGCATATCTCACCGCGTCGAAATACCACGCGTCAGGCGCAACATCCACGAACGGCAGGCCGGGGATTTCCTTGTCCCGGAAGGTAACAGAGATCGTCACCTTGCCTGTGGGCTGGGTGAAGGTATACGTTCCGTCCCCCTTGTCCGTGACCTTGACTGGATCGCCGTTGCGGTCCGTGACGGTGACGCTGTCCACCTCGTTCCCCTGGTCGGGCTTGGGGGTGATGGTCACGGTGTCGCCGTGGCTCGCGTTTCTGGGCGAAACGGTGATCGTACCGTTCTTGGTCTTATCCACGGTGATGGAGTAGCTCGGCGAGCTGCTGCCGCCGCCACCGCCGCGCGGGGGGCGCGGGCCGCGGGGGCGCATCAGGTAGGTGATGAGCCAGATGACCAGCAGCACCGCCACAACCAGCAGAACAAAGCCCATAACATTGGGCCCTCCTTTATCGGGGGCGCTGGTATCGGTATAGCTGCTGTTCAGCGTTACGCCGTAGATGCTGCACAGCCGGTTGGCCAGCGCCTGCACGGTCTTTTGGGTGCCGGTGTCGTAATCACCGTTGACCCAATAGGGTTCCATGTACTCGTCCAGCAGCGACCCCAGCGTGCTGAACGACAGCTGGCTTTCCAGCCCGTCGCCGCGCATGATGTAGTAGTCGCCGCCGTCGGCCTCGTTGGGGGCCAGCAACAGCAGCACGCCGTTGTCCAGGTCGTCTGAGCCCAGCCCCCAGGCGTTAAAAACGTCGTAGGCAAAGCCCTCCATCGTCGTGCTGCCCAGCAGTTCATCCAGCGTGTAGACGCCAATCTGCGCACCGCAGGCATCGGACAGCTTGATTGAAACGTCATTGACATACTGTTCTGTCTCGTCGGACAGGATGTCCGCATGGTCGGCCACGGCGTTTGTCGTGTTGACCTGCACCTTGGGCGCGGCCAGCGCGGGAAGCGCCGCCAGCGTCAGTGCGGCCAGCACTGCACCGGCAGCCGCCGCGCGTCTGGCAAATGTTTTCAGTTTCATAATTTCCCCTTGCTGATCGTGGTTTATTTGGTAGCAAAGCGTTCCGGTGCCTGCGCACCCCACAAACCGGAGATTAGATTGGCCGGGAACTGCGAGACAGTTTTCTCGTAGTCCTCCACCCAGAGGTTGTATACATTGGCGGCGCGTTCTATCGTCGCCTGCGCCGAAACAAACGCATTGTACTGGTCATCCAGCGCCCGCTGGGTGCTGTCATCGACCTTGTTGTTCAGCGACGCATACAGCGTATCCACCGCATTGTACAGCCGACGGTTGGCCGCGTACTGCACCGCAGGGGAATCGTCCGTATCATTCCACGCGGCCAGCGCGTCCTCGGCTTCCTGTAAAGCAGCCGCCGGAGTGCTGTCCACATAGCCCGCCTGTTTGATGAGGTTCGCCGCCGCGTCAGCCTGCGTCTCAAAATCTCCCTGAATGCTGTGGCCGTACTCGTCCTGCGCGGAGGTGTAAATTTCCGCCGTTTCCCTGTACACGCCCTTCAGCTTTGCCCCGCCGATGCCCAGCACCGACACCAGCGCCAGCGCGACAAGCACAACCGACGCTGTGCCGCGCTTTTTGGCAGGTGCGGGCAGCTTTGTCTCGACCTCGCCGAGGATTTCCAGCTGCGGGCCATGAATGGTAAAGTTTTCCTGTTGTTCAAGCTGCATAGCAATTACCTATATTGTGCTGTAGGGGCGGATGCAAGCATCGCCCCCTACAGCGGCAATCAGTTGTTGATCTCCAGCATCTTCTGGCGGAGCTCGCCCTCGATGCGGCCCAGCTCCTGCTCGGCGTTGGCGCGCTTGGCCTTGCCGTCGGCGCGGATCTTATTCAGCTCATCCAGCGTCTCGATCAGCTGCTTGTTCGTCTGCTGCAGCGTCTCGATGTCCACAATGCCGCGCTCGGACTCCTTTGCAATTTCAATCGTGCCCTGCTTGAGCGTAGCAGCGTTCTTTTTCAGCAGCTCGTTCGTGGCGTCGGTCACGGCGCGTTCGGCCTGCATAGCCTGCTGGCTGTGGGCGATGCCCAGCGCCAGCACCATCTGGTTCTTCCACAGCGGGATCGTGTTCACGATGGTCGTCTGGATCTTCTCGGCCATCATCGTGTCGTTGGACTGGATCAGGCGGATCTGCGGGCCCATCTGGATGGACACATTGCGGGTCAGCTCCAGATCGTAGAGTTTCTTCTCAAAGCGGTCACACAGGTCGGCCAGGTCGCGGGCGGCCTGGGCATCCTCGGGCAGCTGGGTGCGCTGGGCCTTCTCCTGCGCGGCCTTCAGGTCGTTGGCGCGGACCTCGGCCAGCTTCTTCTTGCCGGCCAGGATGTACATCGTCAGCTCCTTGAAGTAGACAAGGTTCAGCTCATACATCTTATCCAGCATCGTGATGTCCTTCATCAGGGTGACCTGGTGGTCCTCCAGCTGGGCCTTGATGCGCTCGACGTTCTTGTCGGCGCTGTCGTAGCGGGTCTTGAGCTGCTCAATGCTGTTGGACGTCTTTTTGAAGAAGCCGAAGATGCCCTTTGGCTGCTCGGTGGTGGCATCAAAGCCCTGCAATTCAGAAATCAGGTTCGTGATGAGCTCGCCGGTCTCGCCCATGTCCTTGGTCTTGACGCGGGAGAGCGCGGTCTCGGAGAAGTCGCTCAGCTTCTTCTGGCTGGCAGCGCCGTACTGCAAGACCATCTGGGAGTTCGTGATGTCGATTTTCTCGGCAAAGTCGTTGACCATCTTGCGCTCCTCGGCGGAGAGGGGCGTATCCTCGACCTGCACGGGGGTCGCTTTTTTGCTTTCCGCGATGACTTTCTCATCGGCGGCGGGGTCCAGGGTCAGCGTCGGGGCCGCGGGGGCGGCATCCAGCGTCAGAGAGGGGGCGGCGGGTACGTTCAGGTCCAGTTCGTTGCTCAGGTCAGCCATAGTGATCTTCCTTTCTTGTATCCTCTATTTACTTGGCAAGGTTCTGGCTTTTCAGGATACTGTCCAGCACCTCAATATCGGTAGAAATATCCATTGCCTCGGCGCTGTAGAGCGCATCCAGCTGGTTTTCAAAGGCCGTGGCAATGGAGGACGCATTGTGCTCCACCTCGGCACGGATGGCGGCGGCGTTCTCGCCGCGCACCCCCTGCCGGGCCAGCTGCGCATACTGCTGCAGCACATTCACGGCGTCCGGCAGATAGTAGTTGGCAAAGCGGCGCACCTGCTTTGCCTTGGCGGGGTTGGCCTCCACCACTTCCACAATGGAGCGTCCGGCCTTTTCCATGCGGGTCATGGCGGCGGACAGCTGCGGGTCGGGCAGGGATTCGTTCAGGCTGTGCAGAGTGTCCAGCTTCTGCTGGATGTCTGCCAGCATGGCGTCCACGTCCTCCACACCCGTGTGGAAGGGCACCTCGGTTTCTACCACACGGGGCGGGCAGACCTTTTTGGCCGCCAGGAATGCCGCCGCAGCGGCTATCAGCGCCGCCGCAAGGGCCCACAGCCGGTACACCGGCAGCACCGCGCACAGCACCACGAACACCAGCGCCGCCGCATAGTGCGGCAGGACACTGGGCTTCCGGGTGCGGATGATCTTGCTCATGGTCGTTCTCCTTTTCCGGGGCAGGTGCCCCTTGTAGTACCCATAATACAACCCTTTGCGAAAAACGCAAGCGGATTCATGAAGAATTTACAGCTTGGCAATTATTTGGTGATCCAGTCTGCCAGCGCCGTGCCCCACACCTGCCGCAGCATCTCCGGGCGGCAGGCCGCATTGGCCGGGCTGGTGCTGGGCAGTTTGACCGCCGCAAGGCCGGTGACCGGCTGCAGATACTTTGTATAAATGCGATAGGCCGTGGCCCCGTTGCAGAACACCGCCTCAATGGGCACCTTCTGCAGCAGAGCGGCGATGTCGTTGGGCACCACGTCCCGGATGGATGCATCCGACGCCCCGGTGATGGTGCAGCTTTCCAGCGTGTCCCACAGGGCCAACCCATGGCGCAGGATGATCTGCTTTTTTGCTTCGATGTCCTCCCGCTTCGGCACCGGCTCCCCGGTCAGGGCGGCCATCATCGGCCAGAAGCGGTTCTGCGGGTGGCCGTAATAAAAGGCCATCTCCCGGCTTTTGGGGCTGGGCCAGGTGCCCAGGATCAGCGCCCGGCTATGCTCATTGTACACCGGCGCAAAGCTCATTGGCCGCCTGCGCTTTCGATCTGTGTCCAGGCCGAGCCCAGGTCCCGGCCGGAGGGCTCCGCTCTCGGGCCATCAAACCAGAGTTCCTCGATCAGCGCCGCCAGGCCGTCCTCCCGCACATCACCGATGACCCGGTCAGCAGCGGCCTTTGCATCCTCGGTTCCATTGTCCATGCACACGCCCAAGCCGGCCGTGCGCAGCATGCTCAGGTCGTTGGCCGAGTCTCCCGCCGCCACCGCCTCTTCCGGCGACAGACCCAGCCGGGCGCACAGGTCGGTCAGGCCCACACCCTTGTCCATGCCGCCGCGCACGATGTCGTAGAAGCCATAGCCGTCGGCGTTTTTCGCGCCCACCTGCATCCAGTTCAGGTTCAGATGGCCATATTTTGCCATGAAGTCTGCTACATGTTCCGGCGGCACCGCGGCAAACGCCGAATGCGGCATGTCGATGAGGTGCCGGTCCTGGTCCTCGCCGTCCACGCAGGTCAGGCCGCTGCTGCCCATCTTTGCGTAGTTGTTGCGCAGGGCCTCGTACTCACAGTACACATAGCAGGCATCCCGGAAATTGAACTGCAGCGGGTAGTTGTAATCCTCGCAGAAATCCACCAGCGCGTACATTTCCTCGTTGGTGAGGGGGTGTTCCGTCACCACAGTGCCCTTGCTGTCGGTCACACAGGCACCGTTGCAGGTAACGATGTAATCCGGCCGGATGCCGCCCAGCTGCTCCCTGTGCACGCAAGGATAGGCGCGGCCGGTGCTCAGCGCAAATTTCACCCCGGCGGCCTGCAGCTTTTTCACGGCTTTCACCACCGCCGGGCGGGGCCGCGGCTCCCCGAAGGGCACCAGCGTATTATCAAAATCACTTACCAGAAGTTTGTATTGCATTCTTTTCTCCTTCGCGGGTCACTGTTTTCTACCAGTATACCACAAATCGGCACGCCGTGGGGCTTTTGCTGCATAAAAAACAGGAGCCGCCTTCTTCTGTGAGACAGCTCCCGTTTTTCGGTCCATGTTTTACAGCACTTCGCCCCGGAACAGCCCTTCCAGGGTGGGCATCCAGCCGTCGGCCGTGCGCTGGGCAAGGCCGTTTTCCACCGCCTTATCCAGCAGGGTGGAAAATTCCTGCGGCAGTTCCTGCCCGAACCGCTCCCGGAACAGCGGCTCCACCACGCCGTCGTTCAGCTTCATGCGGCCCCGCAGGTAGCGCAGCATCAACGCGTTCTCGTCCAGCTGCGCGGCCTGCGCCGTGAGCTTTTCAAAGTCACCGGCATTCTTGATATAGAGCTTGAGATTGTTGGTGTTGCGCACGGCATAGCCGTCGTACACCGAACCGCCGTTGACGCCCATGCCGATGACGTCATCCCCGTTCCACTCCATGGCACGGGCGCGGTACTCGTAGCCGGGGCGGGCAAAGCACCCGGCAGCATACATCTTGTAGCCGTTCTCCGGCAGGTACTCGCAGGCATAGCGGAACATCTCGAACCGCTCCGCCGCGTTGGGCATGCCATCGGCGTCGGTCACGGCCAGCGGCTCTGCCGTGATATGCCCGGCCTGCATGATGACCGCCGCGTGCAGGCTGTTGTGCCAGCTCTGCATCGTCTGCCCCGGGATGCCGTAGTTCAGGGTCAGGCCCACATTGTTCAGGTGGAACTTTGCCAGAAACAGCATGGCGTTGCGGATATGCTGCGCGTTGTGGGTGCAGCCCAGCGCCTTCAGCTCGGCGTCGTTGTCCGAGCGCATCATCAGTTCGGTGCGGTTGGGGTGGCCGGACGCGATGCCCGTGAGGGACGGCGTGCCGATGGTGACGGGCAGCGAGTCGTAGCTGACCTCTGCCCCCTGCGCCACCGGCAGATGGGTGCGCACCGTGCGCAGCACATCGCCCAGCAAGTCCGGGGCCATCACGCTGGCGCTGCCGCCGCTGAGGTGCACGGCCCGGATCTCGTAACCGTCCAGTTCTCCCTCATAGGAGAGCACCTCCCGCTTGAGGGCGTCCATATAGGCGTTTTTTTCCGCATTGGAGCCCACCGCGTTGAAGTGCGCGAGGTAGTTTTCCGGGCGGATGCAGTAAGGGATGTGCAGGTCAAGCACGAGCGGTTTTGCCATGGTGATGCTCCTTGTCGTTTTTTATAAAGTATACACGCATTCATGCAAAAGGGGAAGCCCTGTAACGGGGCTTCCCCAGAGAAGAAGAGAAAGAAACGCGTCAGAAGAGATCAGTGGTGACCGCCGGGGCCGCCGGGGCCGCCTGCGGGTGCCTCCATGGCCTCCACGGGCTCACCCAGGAACTTCTTGTCGGAAGCCACCTGATGGCCTGCGGTCCAGCCGTGGGTCATGGCCATACCGACCGAGTTGCCGGCGAACGGAGTGCTGTAGCCGAAGCCGTAACGACCGCCCAGGCAGTTGCCGGCCACATACAGGCCCTCGATGGGCTCCCAGTCCTTGTTCAGGACGTTCTGGGTCTCGTCGGTGATGACACCGCTCATGGTGACCATCATCGGGTTGGAGGAGTGGCCGGTGGAGCTGGTGCCGCCGAAGAACGGAGCGGTGTCGATGGGCACCATGTACGGTGCATCCTTGCCGTAGTCGCTGTCCACGCCTGCATAGCACAGCTCGTTGTAGTGTGCGATGCTGTCCAGGAAGTTCTGCTTGGCAGCGCCCTTGTAGCCCAGCAGATCTGCCAGCTCCTCCAGAGTGTCGGCACGGTAGATGGTACCGGCCATCTGGGTGCGCTCGGCCAGGTTTGCAATGGTGATGGTGTTGGCCTGACCGGACACGGTGTTGTTCATGTCCTGCTCGATCTTATCCCAGTAGTCCTGCATGCCAAAGTTGGGTGCGCCGTGGTCCAGCGGAGCAGCCTTCAGGGTCTTGGCCCAGTTGGCGTCGGTGACGTAGCAGGCCAGACCGGCGGGCTGACGCAGGCAGGTGGCCTGCATCTGAGCAATGGCGCCCTCGTTCATGAAGCGCTTGCCGCGGCTGTTCAGCATCAGCATGGGAGCGGTGCCCCAGGGGCCGGAAGCGCCGCCGCCGATGGCCATCCAGCCACGGGGGGTGGGCTCGATCATGCCGCCTGCCCAGCAGGCCATCTTGTGGCCCTGGCCGTTGCGGGTGCCTGCAGAGGCCCAGCTGTCAGCGGTCGCGCCGCTGCGCTCAGCCCACTCCATGCCCTCGTTCAGCAACGCCCAGCACATCTCGGGGTTGCCGATGAAGTCACCTGCGCACAGGATGACGCCCTTGTTGCAGTTGTAGCGGTAGTAGGTGTCGTCTGCGTCCTTGGCGTACACGCCGGTGACCTTGCCGCTGTCGTCCTGGATGAGCTTGATGCCCTCGCGCTCAAAGTCCCAGGCACAGTTGGGGGTCTCCTGCACATACTTGACGATGTACTTGTGGATGTACTCGATATTGTTGCCCTGATAGCCGTAGAACTGGGCGTTGCAGGGCCAGGTCAGGTAGCCGCCGCAGCTGATGGGGTAGCTGGCCTTGTGCTGGCCGTAAGCTGCCTGGGTGTTGCACAGCGGGTACTTGAACATATCGCTCATGTCGTAGTGACCGGCACCGCCTGCGGGCTCGCCGTCCACCCACTGGTCGCCGGTCTTGCCGTCGCCGGCAGCCTTGGGCACGATGACAGCGGTATCTGCCAGATACACGTCGCTGTCGTTGGCCTTGCGCTCTTCCTCATAGGAGTCGTAAATCTCCTCATAGCGGTCGAACATCTGGCCGGAATACTGCACGAAGTTCTTGATGATCTCGGGGTTCACACGGCCTGCGGCACGCTTGCAGAACTCGGAGGTGATGGCACCGGTGTCATAGGGGCCATAGCCGCGCTCGATCAGCAGCTTGGAGTTGACGTGGCCGATGTCCTCGCCGTACCAGCCGCCCATGTTGGTGCCGGTGCCGTCCAGGTCCACAAAGTTGCCCCATGCCTGCTTTTCAATGACCGCCACAGTAGCGCCCTCGTCCACAGCGCCAAAGGCTGCGCCCACGCCTGCATGGCCGCCGCCCACGATGACCACATCATAGGTGCCTGCATCCTCGTACTTGTCGGGATCAGCCGGAGCCTCACCCAGCCAGTCGCCGGGGCCGCAGTAGCCGGGCACACGGCCGGTCACTTCGGTCGTCTCAGGCTTTTCCACCTCAGTGCCGGTAGCCTGTGCGATACAGTCGGCCACGCACTCCTGGATGGCACCCACGGAAGCCACCAGCGTGCAGCTGGTCACAGCGTCCACATCGGCGCTCTGGCCCTCCACGATGGCCTTGGCCATGGCAGTCTTTTTGTCGTCGGTAAGCAGGTCCTGCTCACCGGAGGAAGTGATCTCGCAGGCGGTGATGCTGTTGGCATCAAAGGTCATGGAGACACCGATCTCGGAGTAGGAGATGGTCTTGGAGGCAGAATAGGTGCCCGGGGTGTACTTGTCCTCGGCGGCTGCGGTGCTGCCGGAGGATGCGGCGGTGCTGCTGGAACTGCAGCCTGCCAGCAGACCCAGCGCAGCGGCACCGCTGCCAGCGGCAGCAATGTTGCGCAGGAAGCTGCGGCGAGAGATCTTGCTCTTCATTTGGTTACCTCTTTTCTTCTTTTGCACCGGTCTTGTGTAGGCCCGGCGCTCTTGTTACAAGTTTAACAGGTTTCGGCAAAGATTTGAAATACCAATAATTCGCCCACTTATAACCTAGACGCATAAGGTGGTTGAGTTTGCACAAGAAATATGTTATACTCTTGGCAAGGTTCCACAATTTTTGATGCAGGCAGGAGAAAAAGCGTATGACATTGCAGCAGATCATGTACTTTCAGCGGGTAGCCCGCTCCGGCAGCTTTACCAAGGCGGCGCGGGCCTGCTTTGTGTCCCAGACAGCCATCAGCCGCCAGATCTGCGCGTTGGAAGAGGAACTTCACGTCACCCTGCTGGAGCGCGACACAGCCCATGTCAAGCTGACGCTGGCCGGGGAGTATTTCTTCCAGCAGGTCAACGAGCTCACGGCCCGGCTGGAAGAGGTCGTGACCCGGACCCAGACCATCGCCCAGGAGCAGCAGACCCACCTGACCCTGGGCATCCCCACCATCCTGGAGCAGCACGCCATCTCCCAATTGCTCCGTCAGTACCACAGCCTGCACCCGGAAGTGCAGCTTTCCACCGTGGCCGGCTCCCGGCAGCAGCTGGTCAGCCAGCTGGTGGACCGGAAGATCGACCTGCTGGTCGCCATGGATTTTGACCTGCCCGATCTGGAGGGGCTGGACAGCATCATCCTGCAGCAGGTGCACGCCACCTGGCTGCTGCCGACCGGCCACCCCCTTGCCGGAGCGGAAAAGATCGCGCCGCAGCAGCTGCAGGGCGAAACGCTGATCCTGACTCAAGAGGACCCCCGGGGCAACACCGAGGAGCTGCTGCGCCAGTACTACAATCAGCTGGGTCTGAAAGGAAACCCGGTCCTTCACACCCGGACGCTGGAGGAGCTGTTCCTGCTGGCCAGCGCCGGGGTGGGCATCGGCCTGCTGCCCTCTTCCGTGCCCAAATACCTGCACCCAGACCTGTGCAGCGTGCCCATCGACGGCCCGCAGTGGAGCTTCAGCTTCTTGCTCATTTCCCGCCAGGAGCGCAGCCGCGCCAGCGTGCGCGCCATGTTTGAACTGGCAGAACATTTATAAGTATAAGGCAAAAGGATCCCCCGGTCCGCCTGCAGCGTGGACCGGAGGATCCTTTTGCCGTAAAACACAACAAAAAAGCGTTCTGAGAAATCTCAGAACGCTTGGTGGTTGCGGGGGCCGGATTTGAACCAACGACCTTCGGGTTATGAGCCCGACGAGCTACCAGACTGCTCCACCCCGCGATATTTACTTTTCGCTCATCAGCTGTTCGCTGACTGCTCAAGTATAATACCACAGGGTGGGAACAATGTCAACCCCTTTTTCCAAAAATTTTGAATTTTGTGCAGGAGGGGCTTGCCGCCCTTACTTCTTCCGCTTTTTGCGCCAGACGGCAAAGCCTGCGGCGGCGGCCGCGATCACCAGCACCACCGGCCAGGCACCGGCCAGCCAGACGGCCAGCTGCTGCAGGCCGTTTACAAAATTGGACCAGCCCTGTGCAAAGGCTGCACCGACGCTGCCCAGGAAGCTCTCATCGGTGGGGGTGTAGTTCTGCACCTCGTTCAGGTTGACGTACACGGTGCACTGCTGCACCTGATTGCTGTACCAGTCCAGCTGGCTCTGCCAGCTCTCGATCTGGGACTGCACGTCGGTCAGGCTGGTCTCGATCTGCAGCAGGTCGGACAGATTGTCGGCCTGGGCCTGCAGCTCCTGCAGACGGGTGCGCTGGGCTTCCAGATTGGCCAGCCGCGTTTCCACGTCCATGTACTGGGTGGTCACATCGTCGGCCTGCTGGCTCTTGTAGGTCACATTGCCCGCCTGCGCCACAGCATCCAGAAAGCTCTGGTAATTTTCTTCCGGCACACGGAAGGTCAGGTTGACGCTGCGGCTGGACCCGACGTCTGAATATTCACTGCTGGATTCCAGATACCCGCCTGCGTCATTCAGGGCAGCATCCAGTGCCGCGCGGGCCGTGTCGTAGTCCTTGCTTTCCAGGGTCAGGTTGGCGGTGTAGATGATCTTGGGGCTGGTGCTGGCCTGCCGGTCCTCGGCGGCAGCAGCGTCGTTCTCAGAAAGAACGGCTGCCTGGTCCAGGTCATAGGTGACAGCCTCCGGGGTAGCGTCCAGCATGGCCTGCTGGGTGGTAAAGCCACCTGCGGTGGAAGCTGCGGAACTATTGGCCGAATACAGAGCCATGTTGCTGCTCTTTGCACCGATGTCCAGCATTCCGGTGCCCAGCACGTTGTAGCCCAGCACGCACACGGCCAGACAGGCGGCCAGCGCGCCCACCTGCTTTGCAGGGAAGTGGATGAGCTTTGCCTTTTTGGGCGGTTCCTGCGGGCGCACGATAGCCGTGTTGTCTGCCTGCGCCGGCATCATCGGGCGGTTCTTTTCCTCTTCGGGCAGGGTGTCGGCCATGGCCAGCAGCTTTGCCTTCAGATCTTCCGGGGCGTGGAGGTCATCCGCCTCCATCTTGTACTCATACCACCTCATCTTCGATCTCCTCCTTCAGCATCGTCTGTAACTGCGCCCTTGCCCGCCGCAGCCAGCTCAGCACCGTGTTGGTGGGCACCTTCAGCATCCGGCCGATCTCCGCCGTGGTGTACCCTTCATAATAGTGTAAGTAAATGGCGTTGCGGTAATTCTCCGGCAGGGCCTTCACTGCATCCAGCACACTGCCATCCTCCATCTGTTCCGGTGCGGGCAGGTTCTCGTCCAGTTCGGTATCCTTCTGGTGCGCCGCACGGGTCAGGTCCCGGCAGCGGTTGATGGCCACCCGCAGCAGCCACGCCTTGAGATGCTCCTCACTCTCAAAGCAGCCCTCGTAATGCAGGAGCTTTTCAAATACATCCTGCACCACATCCTCGGCATCGGCCGTGCATCGGCAATTGTGCACGGCCGCGCGGTAAACGGCGTCGCTGTATCGCTGCACCGCCAGCGCGAACACTTCGTTTTTGGTCAGCTGTCCCATTGTTCAAACTCTCCTTTGACGCCCTCAACGGGCACGGTGGAAATACTTTCCACGGGGACATTTCACTCAAGAAACGGTTGAGCAGTCCCGATTATTGCGTATCATTCACAAACGTGCAACAAAACTTTTTTCACCCCGCCGCAGCGGCGTATCGGTTTTAGTATACCATGAACCCCTGCAAAACAAAAGAGGAAGCCGCCGCGTCTGCGGCAGTTCCCTCGCTGCTTCATTCTTTTTTCCGGCCGGTCAGCGGCGGTAGACCCGCTGCAGCAGCGCCACCCGCTCTGCCAGAAAGGTCTCAGCCCTGGGGTGGGTCAGCCAGCACTTGCCCGCCGGGCTGCCCACCAGCCGCCGCCCCAGGGCTGCCGGGTCGGTTTCGATGGCCTCCACATCCTGCACGGTCAGCTGCAAAGTGAGTGCCGCCGGAACATCCGGCAGCGGCGGCAGCGGATCCTCCCACACAAAGGGCGGCAGCAATTGCAGCGCCGTCACGCTGCGGGTGCACTCCTCGGTGAGCAGCAGCGCCGCCGGGGCACCGTCGGCTGCCACCTGCAGGCTGCTGTACAGCACCTGCATCTGCACCGCCGCCTGCAGGCGGACAAAGCCCTCCCCTGCCTGCGGCGCAAGACGCAGATACTCCCGCGCTTCTTCCGGGTAGATCCGGCGCGCCGGGGCCTGCAGGCTGGCATACAGGGCAGGCAGCGCAAAGCAGCCTGCCTTATCCAGAGCCTGCTGCACCAGCAGATAGAATTCGGTCAGCGGATGTGCCGGGTCCGGCTGTGCCATGCCGAAATCCGGCCGTGAAACGTGTCCTCCGCCCATACAGTCTCCCTTCCGTTCTCTCCCCTCTCCAGTCAATTGTAAACCCTGCGCAAACTTTTCTGTTGACCATTTGTCCGTTCACAGGCTATACTCTTGCACAGAACTGCCTTGCAAATTTTTACAGAGGGGAATTTTACTATGAAAAATCAAAAAATCACCACTTACCAGATGGCCGTTACTGCGGTGATGGCCGCCGTGCTGTGCGTGCTCGGCCCGCTGACCGTGCCCATCGGAGCCATTCCCATCTCGCTGGCAAACTTTGTCATCTGCCTGACCGCCTGGCTGCTGGGCCCCAAGTTCGGCACCCTGAGTGTCGTCATCTATCTGGCCATCGGCCTGATCGGCGTTCCGGTGTTCTCCGGCTACGGTGCCGGTTTGGCCAAGGTGGCAGGCCCCACCGGCGGCTATCTGGTGGGCTACCTGCTGCTGGCTTTCATCGGCGGCCTGTTCATTGAAAAAAGCAATGGCCAGC
>ENA-ORUI01002713-ORUI01002713.1-human-gut-metagenome-genome-assembly--contig:-NODE-2713-length-14151-cov-5.680902_pt1 | contig 14151 bp, 8 predicted proteins | sample MGYA00242078_ERZ509205 | MGnify/ENA primary metagenome ERZ509205 (study PRJEB26280, sample SAMEA2338828) | human gut metagenome | biome: human gut; feature: human-associated habitat; material: faeces... | reverse complement strand
TGGAGGGGGTGACCGTTGCGGTGCAGGGGGACGGCTTTACCCTGCACTGCATCACTGATGCCACCGGCAGCGCCGCCGATATTCCCGTTGAAGCCCCCGCCTGCGCCCTCTCGCTGGACGAGGACAACACCACCCGCCCTTACGCCATTGTCAGCCTGACTGCCGCAAAGCCCGGCTACCGCACCGTGCGCATTGAGGGCATCCAGATCTTTGCCGGGCAGGTAACGCTGGCGCAGCCGCAGATGCTGCCCGTTACCGAGGAAGACCGGGACATCCCGGACGCGCCCATCATCATCCCGCCGCACGCTTTGTTTGCGGGCAGCGGCGGCAGCGGCCCGCTGCCGGTGCAGCACTGCACACCCCGGGTGCTGGAACAGGTCGTTATCCCCAAAAATATCACGGTGCATCTGGGTAAACCGGCGGCGTCTGCCCGCAACGTGACCGTCTCCTTCCGGGACTATATCGCAAACGTGGCCTCCAGCGAGGTGTACCCTACTTGGCCGGAGCAGGCACTGCGGGCGAACATCCACTGCCAGATCTCGCTGGCGCTGAACCGCATCTACACCGAGTGGTACCCCAGCAAGGGCTACACCTTCAACATCACCAACTCCACCAGCTACGACCAGTACTACGTCCACGGGCGCACGGTATTTGAGGTGATGGTGCGCATCACGGACGATATCTTCAACACCTACCTGCGCAAAAGCGGTACGGTGAACCCCTATTATTCCGAGTACTGCGACGGCAAGTCGGTCACCTGCCCCGGGCTCAAGCAGTGGGGCACGGTGACGCTGGCCAACAACGGGCGCAGCGCGTTGCAGATCTTACGCTACTACTACGGCAGCAGCATCGAGATCGTGCGCACCAAAAACATCCGCTCCATCCCGCAAAGCTACCCCGGCACGCCGCTGCGGCAGGGCAGCCGCGGCGCGGCGGTGTTCACCCTGCAAAGGCAGCTGAACCGCATTACCAAGGACTACCCCTTCCTTGGCAAACTGACGGTGGATGGCGTATTCGGCAGTAAGATGGCCGCCACGGTGCGGGCGTTCCAGAAGCAGTTCAACCTGACCGCCGACGGTGTGGTGGGGCGGCAGACATGGTACAAGATCAGCTACATCTATGTATCGGTAAAGGATCTCGCGGAGTTGACCAGCGAGGGCGAGACTTCCACCGGCACCCTGTCAAACGGCACATGGAACGGCACGGTGCTGAGCACCGGCACTTCCGGCAGCGCGGTGGAGCAGGTACAATTCTGGCTGAACACGCTGGCGCAGTACGACAGCGCCATTCCATCCGTAAAAGTAGACGGCGTATACGGCACTGCCACCGCCAATGCGGTGCGTGCCTTCCAGCGCAAATACGGCCTTACGGTGGACGGCATAGTGGGGCAGACCACATGGAAAGAGCTGTATGACGAGTTTTTGAGCATCCAGTCCGACAACGGTACCCCCAACGCCTACCCCGGCACGCCGCTGCGGGAGGGTTCCTCCGGGCAGAATGTGCGGCTGGTGCAGTTCTGGCTGAAGATCGCACGCACCGTGTACACGAGCCTTGAAAGCGTGTCCGTGGACGGAAAATTCGGCGCGGCGACGACGCGGGCCGTTAAGGCGTGGCAGTCCCGCGCCGGACTGACGGTGGACGGCGTCGTCGGGCGGCTGACGTTCCAAAGCCTGTACGACGCCGCGCAGGCACTCGAAGCCAGTGGCCCCGTTGTGCGCACGGTCAGCCTGCCCGCGCCCGCCGCCACGCTGCGCCCCGGCGACACCGGCGCGGCGGTGCTGCGGCTGAATCGGCTGCTGCTCTTTTTGAGTCAGTGGATACCGGAAATCAACTTTACGGCCAGTGACACGCCCGACAGTACCTTTGACCTCGAGTTGGAAATTGCCGTGCGCAGTGCGCAGCGGTACTTCGGGCTGACCGAGACCGGCGTGGTGACGGCGGCGGACTGGAAGGTGTTCCGCGATGCCGCCGAGCAGCTGTTAGCCGCGAACCCCGCCGGGCCCAGCCCCAAACCGGGCGGCGTCTGGCCCGCCAGTGCGCTGGCACTGGGCAGCGCCGGGCCCGCAGTCCTGCAGGTGCAGAAGTGGCTGAACATTATTGCCGCTGCAGACCAGACCGCCGATTTTGTGCCCGAGACCGGCCTGTTCGACACCGAGACCCAGGCCGCGCTGGAAAGCTACCAGCTGACCGCCGGGCTGGAAACGCTGGGCGTCGTGGACGCCGACACATGGGAGAGCCTGCGTCTGGCCGCGCAGGGGCTCTGCCGCGAATGTCAGGAGGGATAAGCTATGCCAAAGGTCTACGTGTACGACTCCTATGACAACAAGTTTTTCCGCTATACTTTGCGTGAGAACGACCCGATGCCCTACAGCACCGATACAACGCTGCGGGTGCGGGAGTTCCGCGGGTCCAGCAAGAGCAACGTGCTCTGGACGACCACCGCTGCCATGGAGGCGTGGAACCTGACCCGCCGCACCTACGGCAGCGGTATCCCGGTGGGGTACGCCTTCAAGCGCATCTGGGAGGGCGGCCACGGCACGACGAGCCAGCACTATGCGGGCGTGGCGTTCGACGTGGGGCAGCGCAGCACTGCCGCAAATCGCCGCAAAATTTACAACGCCGCTGTGCGGACCGGGGCGTGGGGTTACGTGGAGCCGCTGTCGATGACACCCACCTGGGTACACTTTGACCGGCGGTACGGCAAGCCCGCGTGCCGCAGCACGACGGCAGGCTACCCCACCGTGCGGCGCGGCAGCCGCAATACCTACGTGCTGATTTTGCAGGACGCGCTGAACGCGCTGGGTTATACGACGAACACGCTGGACGGCATCTTCGGCCATGCGACGGAGAACGCGCTCAAGGCGTGCCAGCGGCGGTTCGGCCTGACTGCCGACGGCGTATGCGGCTGCGCCAGCTGGAAAAAGATCGCCGAGGCGACGGTGGGGATCGGCAAAACGGCGACGGTTATTGATTCTTGATTTATCTGCTGGTATAATAAACTTGCCTCCCTTTGGGAGGGAGGTGGCCCCGCAGGGCCGGAGGGAGAGAACTTCGACTGTGCCCAAAGCATTTCGGATAACCGCGAGGTTCTCTCCCCCACCGCCTGCTGGCGGAGCCCCCTCCCAGAGGGGGCCAAGGAGCTGCACTATATTATATAAGGAAGTGTTCCCACATGGATATGCTGGAGTTTTTGCGCACCCGCCGCACCTACCGCCGCTTTGAACAGCGCCCTGTTGCGCCGGAGATCCTGACCGAGGCCGTCGATGCGGCACGGATAGCCAGCTGCGGTGCCAACCGCCAGACCGTGCGGTACATCGTTGTGCAGAGTGCCGACGCCGTGGCCGCCGTGCAGCCGCTGGTACACTGGGCCGCCTACCTGCCGCCCGAGCAGGGCCAGCCGAAGCCCGACGAGCTGCCCACCGCGTTCATTGCGGTTTTGCAGGACGATAACCTGCCCGGCGCGTCCGATGTGGACGTCGGTCTGGCACTGGGCAGCCTGACCGCCGCAGCTTGGGCACACGGTGTGGGCAGCTGCATCATGGGCGCGATTGACCGTCCGGCCCTGACCAGGCTGCTGGCCCTGCCCGATGGCGTGCGCCTGTGCTACATGGTCGCACTGGGCTACCCGACGCACGCGAGCAAGCTGGTCGAAATGCAGGACGGCAGCGTCAAGTATTATCTCGATGAAAACCGCGGCTACTGCGTGCCGAAGCGCAGCATGGACGAGGTGCTGCTGAAAACGCTGTAAAAGTAAAAATCGCAGTCCCGATGATGAAATCGGGGCTGCGATTTTTTTATCCGTCAGAAGCGGCGTCTTTCAGCCTTATCCCAAAATCGCAAAGCTCTGTGCGCCCAGGGAAAGCATGTCGTTGACGATCTCCGCCTTGCCGATGGTGTACTGAATTTTCAGATCCTCGGCCAGCTCCAGCGGCAGCTCGATGGAGACACCCGCCGGGTTGACGGCGCAGATCAGATCGCCGCGCTGCCAGACGAACGGGCGGTAGTCGTCCTTCGCCTTGGGTGCGTACAGCACCTTGAACGGCGCGTCTGCGTTCAGGTCGGCGTGTGCATGACGGAAAGCCAGCAGCGACTTCACGCTGTTCAGCAGGCTGTCGGGGTCGTCCGCCTGAGCGGCCACAGTGGGCGCATCGGCGGCAGTGTCCACAGGCAGATAGATATCCTGTGCGTCGGCGGTGGAGAAGCCGTGGTTGGCCGTGTCGTCCCACTGCATCGGCGTGCGGGAGCCCGTGCGGAAGTAGCCGCCCTCCTTGGTGGGCAGCGGCAGATAGCGCATACCGATCTCGTCACCGTAGTAGACGAAGGGTGCACCGGGCAGCGTGAAAATTGTCGCGTAGGCCAGCCGCAGCTCGTCAGTCGTCAGGCCCGCGGAGGGGCGGATCGTGTCATGGTTGCAGGTGATGAAGCACCACAGACCGTCCTTGTGGGTGGCCTTGTAGGCCGGCAGGTAATCGTCCAGGAATTTGTCAATGCCGGTGCCGGAGTTCTTGCAGAAGTACGCCTTGCCGATGTTGTGCGGGTTCGAGTCCATCGCACCGTCATAGTTGCGCATGAGCCAGTTGTAGCCGTTGCCCTGCCAATTGAGATAAAAGTCCATGTCAAAGCCGTTTTTCAGCGACATGCGCGGGCCGTTCCACTCGGCGATGAGCGCGGCCTCGGGGTACTCGACATCCAGCATATCCCGGATATTGCGCCAGATTTTGCAGGTGTACTTTTTGTTCTTAGTGTCATTCTTTACAAGGCTCGACGCCATATCGACGCGGAAGCCGTCGCAGCCCATGTCCAGCCAGAACCGCATGACGTCCTTCATGGCCTCCACCGTCGCCACGCAGGCGGGATCGTCGGTGGGCTTCTGCCACTTCTCGTTGATCTTTCCATAGCCGTAGTTCAGCGCAGGCTGGCACTTGAAGAAGTTCAGGATATACGTACCGTTGCGCTCGGTCTCGCCGCCGATGAACGGCATCCCGTCGCCGGAGGCAAAGCAGGAATCCGTCCAGATAAAGCGGTCCGAGTATTCGTTGTGCCCGGGCTTGCAGCTGGCCTTGAACCACGGATGTTCCTCGCTCGTGTGGCCGGGCACCAGGTCGAACAGCACACGGATGCCCTTCTCATGCGCGGCCCTGAACAGCGCGGCGGCGTCCTCGTTCGTGCCGTAGCGCGGGGCGATCTTTTTGTAGTCGCGCACATCATAGCCCGCATCCTTGAACGGCGAATCAAAGCAGGGGTTGATCCACAGGGCATTGCAGCCCAGGTCCCTGACATAGTCGAGCTTGGCAATAATGCCCTGCAAATCACCGATGCCGTCGCCGTTGGTATCATAGAAGCTCTGGGGGTAGATTTCATAGAACACTGCGTCTTTCAGCCACTGTTTCATGAGATGTCTCCTTTACTATAATAGACAGATAGAATATCCACGGCAGACCGCAGGGCGCATTTCCTGTGCGCTCGGGAGGTTTTCCCCGCCGCGCACGGCCACGGGCGGATAGGGAATCCGCCCCTACGGCGCTCCCTGTCAGTTTGCCGCTTCATGAGTGTGGAAACGTTTCATCCGTTTCTACCCCTATACTATCCCCTTCTTCTCCCTTTGTCAACGCAGCAAAACAGACAAAATAAACCACAAATTTTCTACATTTTGCATCAAAAACCGACATATTGCTAAATTGTGAACATTTCATTGACAAATTACGAACATCGCGGTAAAGTAGTAGGCACAAGCGATTGTAAAATTTAATAGGAAAGAGGGATTCATTCAAATGAATACGCTTGTAATCGTTCTGATTGCCGCGGTTGTCCTGGTATGTGCGTACGCCGGATATGGCCGTTGGCTCGCCAAGACCTGGGGTGTCGACCCCAACGCCAAGACTCCTGCTGTGCGGCTGGAGGATGGCAAAGACTACGTTCCCACCAACGGCTGGACGGTGTTCGCCCACCAGTTCTCCTCCATCGCAGGTGCAGGCCCTGTCACCGGTGCCATCCAGGCTGCCGCGTTCGGCTGGCTGCCTGTCCTGCTGTGGGTCCTGATCGGCGGCGTTTTCTTCGGCGCTGTCACCGACTTCGGTGCGCTGTACGCCTCCGTCAAGAATGACGGCAAGTCCATGGGCCTGCTGATCGAGAAGTACATCGGCAAGACGGGCCGCAAGCTGTTCCTGCTGTTCTGCTGGCTGTTCTGCGGCATCGTCATTGCTGCTTTTGCAGACATGGTTGCCGGCACCTTCAACGCCTTTGACGCCGACGGTGCACAGGTCGAGGCCGCCTTCACCAACGGCTCTGCAGGTATGGTCTCCATCATGTTCATGGTGTTCGCCGTCATCTTCGGCCTGATCCAGAAAAAGTTCAACTTCTCCGGCTGGAAAGAGGCCGTCGTCGGCATCGCCTTTATCGTGCTGTCCTTCGTGGTCGGCATGAACTGCCCCATCATCCTGGGCAAGGCTGCCTGGAGCTACATCACCTTCATCTACATCTTCTTTGCGGCGGTCCTGCCCATGTGGCTGCTGAAACAGCCCCGTGACTACATGACCACCTTCATGTTCGGCGCTATGATCGCCGGTGCGATTGTCGGCCTGCTGGTCGCCCACCCCACCATGAACCTGCCCGTTTTCACCGGCTTCAACAATGAGAAGCTCGGCACTATGTTCCCCATCCTGTTCGTCACGGTTGCCTGCGGTGCGGTCTCCGGCTTCCACAGCCTGGTTTCCTCCGGTACTTCTTCCAAGACCGTTGAGAACGAGAAGGACATGCTGAAGGTCGGCTACGGTGCCATGGTGCTCGAGAGCCTGCTGGCTGTCCTGGCCCTCTGCGTTGCCGGTGCTGCCGCTGCTGCGGACGGCACCCCCGCCGCCGGTACCCCGTTTCAGATCTTCAGCCGCGGCGTCGCAGGCTTCTTTGAGATGTTCGGCGTGCCCGTTTCCATCGCTACCGTCTTTATGACGATGTGCGTTTCCGCTCTGGCCCTGACCAGTCTGGACGCCGTGGCCCGTATCGGCCGCATGAGCTTCCAGGAGCTGTTCAGCGTGGACGATATGGAGCACGCCGAGGGCTGGCGCAAGCTGTTCTGCAACGTCTACTTCTCCACCTTTGTCACGCTGGCGTTCGGCTTCCTGCTGACCCAGATCGGCTATGCCAATATCTGGCCTCTGTTCGGTTCCGCCAACCAGCTGCTCAGCGCTCTGGTCCTGGCTACCCTGTGCGTCTTCCTCAAGGTCACGGGCCGCAACAACAAGATGCTGTTCCCGCCGCTGGTCATCATGCTCTGCGTCACCTTCACGGCTCTGGTGCAGCGCCTGATTGCAATGGTCAAGGCCATCTCTGCCGCTGCCGCCACTGCCATCCCCGCCGGTGAGACCACCTGGGGCGCTGTCTTTATCGCCAACGGTCTGCAGCTGATCCTTGCGATCCTGCTGATCGTCCTGGGCCTGAACATTGTGTTCCACAGTGTCAAGGGCTACAAGGCCAGCGAAAAGAACAGCGAAAAGGCTGCTGTTTAATCCAAACAGCACTTGACAAATATACCGTATTGAGGTAATATTTATACGGCCGCAATGGCGCGGCATCACACTGCACCATTCGGCAGTCATAAGGCATTTGGCCCCGGTGATCCGCACAGTGGAACACCGGGGCTTTTTGCATGAATATGAGGGAAATTTATAAAGGAGAACACAAACCATGAAACTCAAGAACACGCTGGCCCTGAGCCTTGCCGCTGTGATGGCCGCCGGTCTGACCGCCTGCGGCTCCAGCGCCGACACCGCTTCCGCCGCCTCTCCTGCTGCGGATTCCACCGCAGCCGAGGCCGCCGCTGACACCGCCGCCCCGGACGGCGACGGTGACCCCACCACTCTGACCGTTGCCATGGAGTGCGCCTACGCCCCCTACAACTGGACCCAGAACGATGATGCCAACGGCGCTGTGGAGATCCGCGGCTCCAGCGACTACGCCTACGGCTACGACGTCATGATGGCCAAGAAGATCGGCGAGGCGCTGGGCCAGAAGGTTCAGATCGTCAAGCTCGACTGGGACAGCCTGATTCCCGCCGTCATGAGCGGCGACGTGGACTGCGTCATTGCCGGTCAGTCCATCACGGCGGAGCGCGCCGCGCAGGTCGATTTCAGCGACCCGTACTACTATGCCTCCATCGTCACCCTGACGAAGAAGGACAGCGCTTATGCCAATGCTGCAAGCGTGGCTGACCTGGCCGGTGCCACCGCCACGAGCCAGCTGGGCACCATCTGGTATGACACCTGCCTGCCGCAGATCGAGAACGCCAACATCCTGCCCGCGCAGGAGACGGCCCCCGCCATGCTGGTAGCCCTGAACAGCGGTGCGTGCGACATCGTCGTCACCGACCACCCCACCGGCCAGGCTGCCCTGACCGCCTACCCCGACCTGACCATGCTGGACTTCGGCGGCGGCGACGGTGACTTCCAGGTCAGCGACGAGGACATCAACATCGGCATCTCGATGAAGAAGGGCAACACCGCCCTGAAGGACGCCATCAATGAGGTGCTGGCCACCATGACCACCGACGACTACAACACCATGATGGACGAAGCCATCAGCGTACAGCCCCTGAGCGAGTAATTTTGCCCGCCTGCCCCTGCCGTTTTGCGCGGCAGGGGCCTTGGTGTTGGTGAAGCTGAGGAATCATAAAGGAGAATCTCATGCAAGACTTTTTCGCAAACTGTGCCACAGTGCTGCAAAAGTACGGCTTCTCGTACCTGCGCGGCGCGGGCACGACCCTGCTGCTGGCGCTGGTCGGCACGTTTTTCGGCTGCCTGATCGGCTTTGCGGTGGGCGCTTTGCAGACCATCCCCGTTGACAAGCAGCGCGACCCCATGTGGAAGCGAGTGCTGCTGAAGATCCTGCACATCTTCCTGCGCTGCTATGTGGAGCTGTTCCGCGGCACGCCCATGATCGTGCAGGCCGTGTTCATCTACTACGGCCTTTTGCAGGTGTTCGGCATCAAGATGGGCATGTGGCAGGCCGGCTTCTTCATCGTGTCCATCAACACCGGCGCGTACATGGCCGAAACGGTCCGCGGCGGCATTGTCTCCATCGACCCGGGCCAGACCGAGGGCGCGAAGGCCATCGGCATGAACCACTGGCAGACGATGCTGCACGTCATCCTGCCGCAGGCGCTGCGCAACATCATCCCGCAGATCGGCAACAACTTCATCATCAACATCAAGGACACGTCTGTTTTGAGCGTTATCTCGATCACCGATCTGTTCTTTGTACACAAGAGCGTTGTCGGTGCGCTGTACACCTACTTTGAGAGTGCGGCCATCGTCATGGTCATCTACCTGACGATGACGCTGTTCGCCAGCTACCTGCTGCGCCTGTGGGAAAAAGCGCTGGACGGCCCGCAGAACTACGACCTGAACACGACTGACTCGCTGGCCTACACCAGCGGCATGTACAATGCCCCGGACCCGAACCATGAGTCCCAGAATCTGGATATGAAGGGAGGCGCAGCCCATGTCTGAGCCTGTTATCGAGGTGCGCCACCTCTCCAAGAGTTTCGGCACCCATGTTGTTTTGCGTGACGTGGACTTTACCGTCAACGCGGGCGACGTGACCTGCATCATCGGCGCGTCCGGCAGCGGCAAATCCACGCTGCTGCGCTGCATCAATCTGTTGGAGACGCCCACGAACGGCAAGGTGCTGTTCCACGGCAGTGACATCACGGCCACGGGGAGCGACCCCTGCGCCTACCGCGCCAAGGTGGGCATGGTGTTCCAGAGCTTCAACCTTTTTAATAACATGACCGTGCTGGACAACTGCACCGCGGGCCTGCGCTACGTGCTGCACCAGGACAAAGAGACCGCCAAAAAGACCGCACTCGAGAATCTGGAGAAGGTCGGCATGGCCCCCTACATCCACGCCAAGCCGCGCCAGCTTTCCGGCGGCCAGAAGCAGCGCGTTGCGATTGCCCGCGCCCTGGCGATGCAGCCCGAGGTGCTGCTTTTCGACGAGCCGACGTCCGCCCTTGACCCGCAGATGGTCGGCGAGGTATTGGCCGTCATGCGCCAGCTGGCCAAAGAGGGCCTGACGATGATCGTCGTCACCCACGAGATGGCCTTTGCCCGCGACGTTTCGAGCCACGTCGTCTACATGGCCGACGGCGTCATCTGCGAGGAAGGCACCCCCGCCGACATTTTTGAGCACCCGCAGAATGCAAAGACCGTGGAGTTCCTGAGCCGGTTCCGGCAGGCGTAAATTGGTATAAATACGAAAGGTCGTGCTGACGATGGATTGTCGGCACGACCTTTTTTATTTGAGATATTGGGATACGGCCCGGGAGGGAGGAATTTTTCCCTGCAAATTCCGTAAGCGGGAGGACGTAGAGCGGCCTGCCCTCAGGCCGCCGCGCCCGTTTGCGGTTGTGGAGAAGTTTCCGTGTTGCCGCTGTAGGGGGCGGCGTCCCCGACGCCCCGCGGAGCGGTCAAGACCCCTCCCTGCGATGCAAAAGATAAAGGGGCGGTAACGGCAAGGCTGCGGGCCGGGCATGCCCGGCCCCTACAAACCATCCGAGAAAGGCAGCCGTTCCCGGTTCACCCCAGCGGCACGTCGATCTCATCCTCGATGGCAAAGCTGTAGATCGTCAGCTTTGTCACCGGTACGGCCAGCCGCTGGGCAAATGCGCGGCGGTAGAGCCTTAACTGCGCGGCGTACTCGTCAATGTAATATTGGGCGTCGCGGCTGCGGTCCGTCTTGTAGTCAAGGATCTCCGCGTGCTCGTCAAAGACCAGCACCAGATCGGCAATGCCCTGCACCAGCACCTCCGCCGCGGCGGCACTCCCCTGCCCTGCGGCGGGCGTGACCTCGGCGGCGGGCAGGGCCGTGATGAACGGTTCCTCCCGCAAAATCTGCTTTGCCAGCCGGATGCGCCGCCAGACCGCACTTGCAAAGAAGGGCCGCACGGCGTCCAAATCGAGCTTGTCCGCCAGCGCAGTGTCAAGCAGCTGCAAGTCGGTCTGCCGCCTGACCTCGGCGTCCAGATCGGGCGCGGGGCCGTCAAACGGCACGCTCTGCATAAAGGCGTGGATGGCTGTGCCGCGCTCTGCCCCGGTCATGCCGGTTTTCTGCAAGAACGCGGGGCGCTCCAGCGCTACAGGCCGCGCCGCGTGGGCCACGGCGCTGACGCTGACCTTGGCGGGCACCTTTTCCAGCGCCTCGCGCGGACTGCGCCAGGCAAAGCTGGCCTTCAGCATTTCCACCACTGCCGGGTCCGCCGCGGGGGCGGGCGGTGCGGGCGGCTGTTCGGTCTCCTCCGGCAGGGGCAGCACGCGGATGGCCAGCGGTGCGCGGTGCAGCCCGTAATGCGGCAGAAAGCTCGTGTACTCCCACAGTGCGCTGCTGTCCGGGTGGAGCAGCGCCGCGGTCAAGATCCAGCCCGCCCAACTCGTCATGCTGCGCATGGCCTCGGGGCCGGTGGCCTCGGCGGCAGCGCAGAGCGCCGGGAGCTTGAGGGAGGACGCCGTCTTTTTCAGCGGCACCGTGATAAGTAAAGCGTCCTGTGCGCGGGTCAGCGCCACATACAAAACGCGCATTTCCTCGCTCAATGTCTCGGTGCGGATAGCCTGTGCCAGCGCCGCGTAAGGCAGCGTTTTGAACCGCTTGGCCGCACGGGGCGCGCGCAGCATGACGCCGACACCCAGCCGGCTATGGGTCAGCACCGGGCGGATGGCGTCGCTCTGGTTAAATTTGTGGTCGGTGTCGGCCACGAACACCACAGGGAATTCCAGCCCCTTGGAGCGGTGCACCGTCATGATCGAGACGCACCCGGGCCGGGTCTGGCCGCCTGCACTCTGGCTCAAACCGCCGTTGGCCGCAGCGGCGTCCATGGCGCGGATGAGCGACGGGAGGCCTGCCCGGCCTGCACCGGCAGCCCAGGCCGTAAAGCTCAACAGGTCCTCGCGGCAGCGCGGGCCGTCGGGCAGCGCACCCACCGCGGCCAGGTAGCCGGTGCGGGCCAGCAGTTCTTCAATCAATTCGTCCACCGGCAGCGTGCGGGCCAGGCGGCGGTACTCGGTCAGGGCGTCGGTGAACTGCGCAAACCGCTGCGGCTCGCTGTAGAGCACCGCGCCGTACAAGCTGCCTGTGGGCCGGGCGCGGCGCAGCGCCACAAGGTCGTCCGCCGTGTAGGGGAACATCGGGCTTAGCAGCACCGCCGCCAGCGGGATGTCCTGTGCGGGGTTGTCGATGACGCGCAGCAGCGCCGCAAACGGGCGGATGTGTGGCTCGTCCAGCAGGTCGGTGGCGGAGTCGGCAAACACCGGGATGCCCGCGGTGCGCAGTGCGCCCTCGTAGACCGCAAAGCCCTTGCGCCCGCGCAGCAGAATGCAGAAGTCATCGTACCGGCAGGGCCGCGGGCCTTCCTTGCCGCGCACCGTAAATCCCTGCCCGACCATCTCGGCAATGCGGCGGGCAATGACCGCGGCGTCGCCGTCCATGTCTGCGCCGTCGATGACGTCGATCTCGCACATGCCCTGATAGGCCGCGTCCTTATCGCCGCCCACCACAAGCCGCTGGCCGTCGCCGTAATCGACGCCGCCCAGTCCCCGGGAGAAGAAGGTCTCAAACAGATAGTTGATGCCCGCAATGACGCCGGGCGCACTGCGGAAGTTCGCGTCCAGCGCCAGCGTGGACGGCAGCGGCGCGGGCTGCGGGTGGGGCTGCCAGCGCTGCTGCTTGTCCACAAAGATGCCGGGGTCAGCCAGTCGGAAGCGGTAGATGCTCTGCTTGATGTCACCGACGAAGAACAGATTGTCGGCCTCGGGCCGTGCCAGTGCAAAATAAATCGCGTCCTGCAGTGCATTTGTGTCCTGGTACTCGTCCACCAGCACGGCAGCGTACCGCGCGCTGACCGTGGCGCAGAGCGGTGTGCGCTCGTTGGTCTCGGTCAGCAGCAGATCCAGCGTCAGGTGCTCATAATCTGCGTAGTCCAGCACCTTTTCGGCGCACTTGGCCGCAAAGCAGCTGTCTGCAAACGCCTGGGTCGCCCGCACCAGCGCGGCCACCAGCGGCGCGGCGCGGCGGCGGTCTGCGGCGAACTCCTCCGCCGTGCAGAGCAGCACGTCCTTTTGCAGGCTCGTCATCTGGTCCTTGGCACGGTCCCGCAGCTGGGATGCGGCGGACGCACACTGGTTGGCATCCTTGCCGCCCTTGACGCTGCCCGCGCGCCGCCAGCCGGTCAGGACGGCGTCCAGCGCGGCCAGGCTCTTGTCCCAGTCGCCTTCCTTTAGATAGTAGCAGAGGTTTTTCACCCGCGCGGCGTCGTCCTGCATGACGGCGGTGTAGGCCCGGTCTGCAGCCTCGTCGCGGGCCGCAATGGCTGCGCCGCTTTCCAGCAGCGTTTTGGCACCCTGTGCGCGGGCCAGCGCAATGCCCAGCAGTTCTTTGCCCCAGAGCGTATCCTTCGGCGGTGCGTCCTGCTGCCACATTGCGGCAAAGGCCGCCAGCGATGCCGCCGGGTGGGGCAGCGCACGGGTAAAGTGGTAGAGGTCGAGGATCGCGTCCCCCGCCGTGTTGTCGGTGCGGCCCCGGTCATACAGGTCGGCAAAGGCGCGAAAGTCAGGGTCCTGATAGGCAGTCTCCAGCGTCGCGGCCAGCGTCTCCTGCTCAATACGGGCCAGATCGGCCTCGTCCGCCGTCTCAAAATCCGGCGGTACATCGAGCATCGCAAAGTGCTGCTGCACAAAATGCAGGCAGAACGCATCCACCGTGCCGATGGACGCACGCTGCAACAGCAGCTGCTGGCTGCGCAGATGCAGATCGCCGGGGTGGGCGCGGACCTCCTGCGCCAGGCGGGTCGTGATGTCGGCGCGCAACTTGGCCGCGGCGGCATTCGTGAAGGTCATAATGAGCAGCTGGTTCGCGTCCACCGGGTGGACCGGGTCGGTGATAAGCCCGACGACGCGCTCGACCAGTACGCGGGTCTTGCCGGAGCCGGCAGCCGCCGAGACCAGCAGACTGCCGCCCCGCGCGGAGATGGCCGCTGCCTGCGCCGGGGTAAATTGAATTTTGGGTTGTTCGGGCATGGGGGTATCTCCTTTATATGAAAAGGCTTCCCCTGCGGGGGAAGCTCAGCGTGTAGAAAAGCCTCCCTCTGCGAGGGAGGTGCCCCGAAGGGGC
>ENA-ORUI01002708-ORUI01002708.1-human-gut-metagenome-genome-assembly--contig:-NODE-2708-length-14165-cov-5.092629_pt1 | contig 14165 bp, 10 predicted proteins | sample MGYA00242078_ERZ509205 | MGnify/ENA primary metagenome ERZ509205 (study PRJEB26280, sample SAMEA2338828) | human gut metagenome | biome: human gut; feature: human-associated habitat; material: faeces... | reverse complement strand
ATGCATTCCGCAAAATCAACATCCTTGCGAGCAAATAATTTTGCGTTCATTATATCTTGTTGCTTATGAATGTCCCCGTCTTCATGGCTTTATATTAGCAACTATCATGTCCAAATAAATGTACATCCGTAAATCTCTTTTCATCCACAATATATTATTTAATACTGCAAAGTCGCCAGACACCTGCATTTCTGCAGGCATCTGGCGACTTTGCATTTTACTCTAAATGAGCGGACCATGTATGCCAGTCATATGGATCGTATTTATTGATATCTATATAATAATCTCCCTTCATTAATTCTTCGATGGTATTATATTCATTTAACCCAAACTCAGCTGATGCGGAAGTTAATGTGCTGTTAACAGGTCTCTGCCATCCTGTAGGATCAAACTTAAATTCTGAACTGCCAAATCCATATCCCTGGACCTCGCACCTTACATATTTGCCCGGCTCCATAAAAATCAATGTTATCATATGTCCAGCCGAATCATGTGCGATTTTACTTGCAGGAGAATAGTATCGGCTGTAGTCGTTATAAAGTCCATCCTTCCCATCATACGAACAAGACAGTATTATGTATGGATAACCAAGCTCCATCATAGCATTTGCCACTGTTGCCGCACCCCAGCATGAGTACTCCGTATAGGTGTGATTTTGTATCCAATATTTAAGTGCCGTATATGTTTCATAATCTGTCATGTTTGGTGCACATTTGGCAACATCTTTTAACATATCTTTTAGAAGCACTTCGCTTTCATAAATATACACAGGTTCTATGAACGGATTATATCCTCTATATTTTCTGTAGTCATATTCCTTGGCTTTTGAATATCCATTTGATACTAGTGTTACAACCTTTGCATCACCAAAATATACACCTACCGATTGCTTTTTATCCAACAGGCAGCTTGCATTTACAAGTATGTATCCAACATAGCCCTGCTTATAAAGGGCCTGCTGCATTTTATCTTCAAACGGCATTTCATTATAATATGTCACCGATATATTTGTTGCTACCTGAACATCTTTTCTGTTCGGAATGTATTGCGAATGTGAAAAACTGCTAAATCCACATTTTTCATTATATTCTGTATGAATTATAAAATTATCCTTCAGCCTCTGCTTAATAAAGATCGGAAAATAGCACTGTGCAAAATTCTTTGAAGTTCTGTCCTTTACATCGCCATCATAACTCGAATAACCGGTATATTTAAAGAATGGAAATGCGTCCTGCTTGTATGCAAGCTCTATCCCATTTACTGTCTTAGTAGTCATATGATAATCTGGTACCGGTACCTTTTTCGTTACTTTAGACCATTTGGAATAATATTTTTTCCCGCCTATTTTCTTATAGGAACGTATGCGGAATGTATATGTCGTCCCATATTCATAAATCTCAACATTGTAGTTGCTATAATAAGCTTCTATTTTCTTCTTTGTTAATTTATTTCCATTTTTCCCATTATTTTTTACTTCTATGTCATATCCATCGATATTCATAGCCGAATTATCATCCCAGCTAAAGCATAAAGCATCCCCATAATACTCACCGCTCTTAATTGTGCCACTTAGACCTTTTACCGCAGGAACCGCTATGCTATATTCTATGGTTTTGCTTCCTTTTAATTTTTTACCTTTATATTTGCCTTTTAAGGTAACTTTAATTTTGTACTTACCCGGTTTGACGGGCTTTTTAGGATATGTAACCTTATAGTTCTTCGGTTTTAATTTCTTCCCCTTATACTTCACTGTAACTTTCGGTTTAATTTTCTTTCCTGTATAAGCATAAGTTTTTTTACTCGTAGCTACCGTCCATTTCGAAGTTGTACCTTTTGCATAAGTCTCTATATCGGCTCCCTGAAATGCAAATATACCGAATACTAATAAAATAACTACGGCTAGTAAAAGTCCTCGTTTTCCTCTCATATAATGTTTCTCCTCCCAGGGTATTACCTATATTCTTCTATCAGTTCAATGGCTTCTTTGATCATACCGTCACAATGTGGTTTCTTCTGACCGCCCGCCTGTGCATTTGCTCTTAACAGATCAAAGCAATTTATCATACCATTATGATTCTCTTTCATCTTTCTCTGGAACTCTCCTACGATATGAGGATCTGAGATTCCCAATGCTCCAAGTACCATCAGTGCTCCTGTCACAGCTCCACATGTACTGCCTGACTTCATTCCTCCACCAAAATTTGTACCAAGTGCCTTCATCTGGCTCTCCGACAAACCAAGCTCCTCTGCATAGGTCATCATTATCGTTTCCGCACAGTTCGGGCACATCGCATTACTTCTTAACTGCATTGCTTTTTCTATGTGTTTATCCATAAAAAACCTCCTGTTTATCATTTGTATATCTGGATATAAAAATACCCATTTGTCATTGTTGTTAATGAGCAGCATACTTTTCGGTAAAAATCATCTGCTGAATTAAAAATATAATTGTAAAATTATTATACAAGATACAAATACCATCGCAAATACCTTTTTCATCATTTTCAGAAACTATACAATCTGCATCCATATCGCAGGTAATGATCTGTTACTTAAGGTCTGAAGAAAAATCTTTTTCTCTCCACTATTTGCTTATTTCTTCTCCTGCAAATACTTTTCTATCAATTTCGGCTGTATCGAAGGATATGTCCAATTCTTCGGTAATTCATCCATAAAAACAACTTTCTCCATTTCACTATGTAATTCTTTCGCAAACTCTGTTATCTCTGCAAAACAAAGCAATCCAAATGTTTCCTCACCAGTATCATTTACTCTGTTCTTACCTGTTACTGAGCAAACACAGATTGGTTTTATCTCAAATCTAAGTGCACCTGTTTCTTCCTGCAACTCTCTTTTAGCGGTTGCAAGAATGTTCTCCCCAGCTTCTCTATGTCCTCCCGGCACTTCATATGTATTCCTTTCCTTGTGTTTGCAAAATACCCACTTGCCATTACTCTGTGAAATAATTACTGCAAATTTTAATAGTTCATCATTAACTGTATCATAGAATTTCACTTCCAAGTTATCCATTACTGTATCTCCCAATTATTATTCTCCCCACAAATAAAGCCTACCTCAAACGCCATTTGATAAAACAATGCCGGAAGCCCGCATAAATACAGGCTTTCGGCATTTTAATCCGCTATTCAAACTCTTTTCATGGTTCAATAATTCTGATATACATCAATATTCCTCATAGTTTTCCGTATCATTTTGATACGATTTTGTTTGTATTATTTACAGTATTCTTTCTGATATACCCATTTTGCACCCAACGCAGTCTCAGCATTATCTTTAAAACTGTTACGAGTTTCAATTGAGTTTTTCAAAAATTGAACTCAATCATATGCCTAGTTTCGGTGCTCTTTCAAGCCTGCTTTTTATACAAATTGAGTTTTCTATTGAGTTTTATTTTACAAAAAACTCAATTACCACTCAATCCATCAAACATAACATATTTAGCTGCCGGTCCTTTACCACTTAAGGTAATCAATTTGTCGCTCCTCATCTTATCAATAACACTTCTTGCCTGTTGTTTAGTAAATCCACACATCTCCTGTATCTTAGCAGATGTTATCTGATCATTTGTCTGTAAATATTCTAAAATCATATTTTTAGCCCTGATATACTGGACTGTTTTATCTCTTGTATATTCCACATCCGATTTCAGTACCTCATAAACCTTACCTCCTGTGTTTATGTGGTTAGCGAACCATCATAATTTTATCACAGGAGGTTTTTGCTATAAGCTTAAGCATTTTCAACCACCTGCATAGCAAGTGGTTTATTTGTTTTACGCATTCCATTTTTCGGAGCACGAAAAACTCCACGCGTAAAACAGGGCCTTGCCCTAACAAGAAAAAGTCTCGGAATCCGCTTGTTTAGCGGATTCCAAGACTTGTGGCTTCTACTCAAACTCTTTATGTCCCGGAATCGAATTAATTTATTTTATTTAAGTTCTATTCGGATATAGGGCATATTTTTATATAAATTACAATAATTATTTCGACCTACTGAATGATTGTTGCCAAACTGTTGCCATGAAATTATTATAGTAAGAATGATGCGGAAATGCAACAGATTCTTTAAAATTAGCACTGTTCAATATATTCTCTCAAATACTTATACGGAAACGGGAGAACTGTATACTGATTATTACGTACAAACTCCACCGCCATTAAAGGAAGCATTTCCTCATATTCAAGCTTATCTCCTAATGAAACAACCTTGCGTATGCAGCATGCATTTGGATATGAAATTCTTTTACTCTTTGCACCTACATAATACACAAATGTATGTCCGTCATCATAATCATTATCATTGTATTCATATTTTATATTCAACAGATTACCAATCTGATAAATCGCATCAAATTCTTCTTTTCGCCACTCTCCATAAATCCAAATATCAAATTTCTCATGAAGAAATCTATTAAACATCGAAGCAGCATTTGTACGCATATTCAATACTTTTTTTACTTCCTTCTTGGTAATTATTTCTTCTTTGTCCAATAATATAGTTTTCCATTTCTTCACATTTTCAAAATAATCCGGATATTCAAGTTCGAACTCATTTATTGCCTGAAGCAGTATATTCTTTTGAACTTTCTGCTTTTCATCAGTTTCCTGTAGCATATTCATAATTGCAGTTATGTTAGGCAATGTTTTTTCTCTTGTCTCAATAATCGCATGGATATTATCAATATCAGAATACAACAATCCATCTACTTTATTTTTTATCCGAAACTGTTTACCTTCCATTAAATCATATGCACAACAGATTTTTTCCCATTCTTCTGAAGCATCATGATCTGCATCACAAAAAGAATCAAAAGTTAGTTTTCCATTACAATCAATTTGTAGCTGATAATAATCAAAATAACATTTAGCCTCTCTATTTGCAAAATTAATATGCTTTGCATTTTCTCCTGATTCCGTCTTTCTTCTTTTTCTTTGAACAAAAGTCCAGTTTTTTCCAGAGTCAAGCCTTTTCCAATCATAAATCGAAATTGACTTTTCCTTTACATCCCCCTTAATAATTAATTCCTGTACAATCTTTCTCACTGCTGGCGAACTTCCAGATGATTCCGTAAAATGTTCCGCTTCCTCCGTCATATGCTGTACTATATACCCCTTAATGTTATTATGAGGATCCGGCAACTCATTTTCAATATAATACTCTTCATTATGAATAATTCTGATGTTATAGGCTCCCGGTGTCAAGTCTCCAATGCTTACTTCAACTCCATAATACGTCAACAACTCCATCGATAATAAATTTATCATTTCTTTTGACTTTTCAGTCCCTATTTCGTCAACAATGACTACTCCTTTTTTATTTAGCATCTCACCATACTCATGCTCTGTTATTCCTTTCTTCTCTAGAATAGAAATATTATATTCTTTTGCATCTTTCCTCGCCATAAATTTAATAGACATATATTTTGAAAGGTTATTCTTTACGTCTTTTAAAAACCGCTCCATTATCCCCATTTTACTTTTACAAAAGTGTTCGTAGTCAGTCATATCAAAATTATCCACTCTAAAATGACTATGCCTAAGCGATCCTTTTTTATACGCAGTAGTATTCGTATCTGACTTTAATTTTTTTCTAAATTCACCCGTCTTCGAGTCTATTACGTGAGTTCCTAACTCTTCACGGTCAACTCTTCTAAACGTTTCATGATTTAAATTAAGATACATTCCCGGATCAATTACAATTTCCAGGAATCTAATAATATCTACTTTACCGGTTAATTTATCCTTTCGTTTCCACGCCGGATTATGATAGAAAAGCTTCCCTGTAAGATTACTATACCTTAACTCATCATGTTTTGGCGTTCTCATAGAATTCATCAGCAATTGAGCTAATAATCTATTTTGATATTGAAAACATTTGCACTGTTCACTATCAAACAAATCAATCTTTTGGATTTTAACATCCTCATACTCTTTCATAATGCTTTCTTTAAATTGTTGCTCTGTGACTTCCCCTTTATTAAATAGCACCAATGCCGTTGCTCCAAAAGTCCATTGAACAGCCACTGCCTTGAACTCATATATCGCCGAATCCAATATATTATACTTGTAATAGTCTTTATTTGCTTTCTCAACTTTATATATATCAAAGTCAGTGTCAATGTTTTCTAGGTTAAAGGTCACATTAATTCTATTCGTTAGCATATTCAAAGTCCTCCTTATGAATCATATGTAAATTCTCATAACATACCGTTCCATCTTCATTAATAAGCTTTGGTATCTCCACCAATCGCTGATCCACACATGCACTCGGCTTGTAATTTTTATCTGATACAACATTTATGACATAAACACGCTTAGCCTCTATAGCATCCAACTTTCTCAAGATATCTTTTCTGATTTCATCTCTATCCTGCACATATGTGAATTTCCAATTTTTGAAATCAACATACACATCATCAGATAGCTTATAATCAAAGAACTCAAAATATTCCGGTTCTGTTATAGTTGTTAATTCAATGCCTAGTTCCCTGCTTAAAATAAACTTGCCGGCAACTTCACCTAACGCACCCTTATAAATATTATGAAATAAAACAGGACTCATAAGATATTCATTCTCTTGAAATTCCAACGCATATCCCTTTTCCTCAAAATAAGTCCTCATTCCCGGATATTTTAATATTGCATGTAAACCGGATTCCTTTTCACTCATTTCATAAATAGCAAATTCATCAGAATTCCCCTTGATTTTAGCTCTTTTACTATTTCTAAATGCCACTTTATCATTTCCGAAATCTATAGTTACATCATTAAAATCTGAGTACTGTGAATAAATATATTGATTCTGTTTTTCCCCACTTGTAATATAAAGCTTTTGCAAATACTCATTATTCTGCCAATCAGATATACTTGCTGTCGGACATTGTAATACCAATGTCCTCAACTGCTTCCACAACAGCATACTTTCGACAGTCCAGTCTTTAGCCAACATTCTTCGAATCGTCCAAAGTCCAACTGAAGATATCTTTTCCGCCTTATTCAGCATGAGATTTTCTTCCGGGAAATAATCCTTTCCAAGTGACTCCCTCATAGATACAATTGCTTTCATTTCGGGTGGTAATATGCGTTTATTTAACTCACCGACGTACAATTTTTCTAACAGTTCTGATTCAACAAACAAGTATATATTAGGACTCTTAACAAACGTTCTGCACATACGTCCTACTGCCTGTAAGACCATTCTGCTCGCTTGTACAATTACACTTTTCGTCTTATACAATTTATTTAAAGTATATTGTTCACTTCCTGTATATGATCGAAAAGCAAGCTTTAACATTTGATCTTTTTCAAAATAATTCATTTCTCCATTCTCATACAATTCTTCAATTTGAAATAACATCTGTAACAATTCATGTGCCGTTATTTTCTCATCCTTATATGTATTTACAGTCATATTTGTTATATTTCCCAGATACAAAGCATCAAAATCCTTATATAAAAATCTCTCATCACCTTCAGTAAATTCTCCCAGCCGTACAACTTTTCTACCTTCCGGAATTTTGTATTGTAAATTCTGTCCAGCTCCTATAGTCTGGTAAGATGACATAACAAATATCTTTTCACCACATGCTAATTTCTGCTGTAATTCTTCCTTGTCCTGCTCAAAATTATCGCTTCTTAAGAAGCAAACACTGCTATTTTTTTGCTGCACTGTCAACTGAGAATATTCAAACAACTGCAATAGAACATCTTCATCCATACTTGGATTATTCTTTTTTGGCAATGCCATTCCCAAATACAACATTGAATGAATATCTTTATTCCTATTAAAATTACACATCGCTTTAAGTATGTTACAGTACCTAATTATCTGATATTCGTCATCTGTTATATTTGTAATAATATTTGCACAATATCGCGCAAATTCTTCATCTATAAATGTTTTGCAATAATCTTCCGCATTAAATCCCTGTATATCACTGCTGATTATTTCCCCATGTACTTTAATTTCTCCATCTGTATAGGCACCCCATCTTTTTTCCAATGCAGTCCTTGTTTTTTCCTTCAGATAGCTCGGAGTCTTATGAAATCGTTCTTTTAACTGCTCTTTCAAGTATCTCAAATCGTAGTTTCCTACTACTGTATCCATTTCTGCTGTAGCAGATATTCCAAACACGGTTGCTTTTCCCGCAAGATATAACATAATTTTTTCAGGAGTGTCATATACCTTAACAAATTTAAGGTTTGTATTGTCATGATGAGAATCATTATCCTCAAATTCATAATACTCCATACCAACTTGATAAAAACTTCTATCCTCCAATATTAACTCATGATTACTTCTAACCATCTGGCATGTTTCACCCATTAACAAGTCCCGCTGCCTATTGGTTAATTCCAATCTTTTTAAGACTGAACTAATAGCGTTCTCCAAATTCATCACATCCATAATGCCATTACGAGAACTATTAACAATATCCATGTAATTTCTCGCCCATTCTATGGTAAACAATCTAAAATGTAAAAGAAACAAATTAATATCGCGCAAAAGACTATATAAAACAATATCTTTTTCTTTATTTCTGTTTTTAAAGAAATCATCTTTTCCTTCGAAAAACACATCTATACGATTATCCTCTTCATTTAATGTTGACCTGATATATTGTGCACCCTCTCTTAAAACTGTATGAAAAGAACCATCATTAAATAAGAAAATCTGTCTTTGATCCACCAAATCTTCTCTTGTTTTTATACTTAATCTCACATGATAATTCTCCGCAATTTTTTTTGCTTCATCCATTAACGAAATAAATGTATTTCTATTACCTGAACTTTCAACCTGATTCATTGCCTGTCTCATATCCGAAGAAAAATCGTTTGGATTTAATGTTCGATATATCTGACGGAACAACTGTATATAGTCCTCTTTCATTGCCAAAGACTTCTCTATTAATTCACTTTGTATCGTATCCTTTGTTGCATCAAATTCATCAATAACAATTACCGCATTCTCTATCAAATCGGAATTCAAAAACTCATAACTGGTATCAATGAGTATCGAATTTCTTTTCATAAACTTACTTACACTCATTAAAAGGATTTTATAATCGTCTGTAAATACTGCCGGATATAATTTTCCAATCCATCTATACTTTATATCATTTCTAATGGCATTCTTACGCTGTGTTTTTGTTGAAAAGCCATTCTTTAACCGCTTTGTTATCTCGTAACGAAGCTGCCTGTCCCCTTCCGTTATTCTATCTTCCAATTCCTTTACATATTCCTTATCTGCATATCGCTTCTCTATGGCATTTCGATAAAGCGAGACATCTTTACGCAATTTAAGATACACTTCTGTTTGCATCCCTTCCGGGACTTCATTATCAAGAAGTTTTTCAACCACTTCATCAAAATTCGAACGCAATCGTAATACACTTTGCTTGTATAACTCCTCATTTCCATATGCTGCTCTCAATGCATCTTCTGGAAGATTTTTATTCAAGGTTGTAATGTATATAATTTTAGTGCCATCCTCAATAGAATCCGCATATTCTTTCATTGCCCGTGCTGAATCAAAAGTCTTTCCATTACCCGTAGGTAATTCGCACATATATAAACCATGTTTCTTTTGTTGCATAACATTTAACAAATAATCTTTCAATACTAAACCTCCTCAGTTTAATTTATATCCTACATGACGGGCATCAGTATAATTACATATAATTTTACCATAGAGCGCGAAAAGAATTGCCGCATATTTGCGTCAATTCTTTTCGGAATAGATTTCAATATTATGTTTTATCAAATCAATCATAGCATTTCTTACACTTTGCGGTTCCAAAATCTCTACAGATTGTAATCCCAATAACCATCCAAGCAAAATGACAGAAGCCACTGCATGAAAAGTAACTAACAGCATGCCTTCCGTATCTTCCGAAATTGTAATTTTCTTACCAAATTGATCTATAAAAGGACCAACTAAAGTATCCGGGATCCTCACAGTTATTAACTGTTCTTTTCCTGAAAACATGCCCATGCGCCTTGAAACATATGTATTAGCATTAAAACTACGAAACTGGCTTTTACCAGCTCTTGGTATGTCGGACAACCATATATTATCAAGTTTATCTACTCTATAATTTCTTTCACTTAATACTCCGTCTTTTTCTTTTACATCATAGCCGTACAAATAATACCTATCATTGGCCCATATTAAAGCCCATGGGTTCATGTTGTACCGTCTATCCGACTTTTTTATCAACTTCTTAGTTCTATCCCACACCATATAATCAAAGCTTATCTGAACCCCCTTGGCTAAAGCCTCCTGAATCAAATTTACATTGTAAAGAATTTTCTTATTCTCCGCTTTTGCAATATTTATCCCTAACACACTTCTATCCAATTCTTCAGCATCATATATACTCATAGTAGATTTCAGTTTATCAATCATTTTAGTTGCAATACTTTTCTCAATGAAATTAGACGCATTAACGGAATCAATAATAAGTTTCATCTCTTCCTTTTCCAAAAGCCTGTTTCCAATGAAATAACGAGCATTCCTTCCACAACCTGAAATTACATCTACCCCTAATTCATTTCTTAATTGTTTTATATATCGCAGAATACTATCTTCACTACAGGAATAACCTTCTACTTCCATGTGAACCAAAATATCCTGCATAGAAATCTGATGATGCTCATCTGTATATGTTATCAGAATTTTATATAATGCCAGTACTCTGTTTTTATCAAAATCACTCACCGTTATCCCCACTTTCTACATAATATCTTCAGTTAGTACTGCTTATATATTGCTTTCTTGTTCAATATTATCGTTTGCAATAATCCTTCCTCTTTTCTCGATAAAATAGATTACCTTCTTCACACTGAAAGATATTCTTCAAAAAAACCCTGTATTTTCTCCTTTATGTACTTATCCTCAACCTCTTTTAATATGTATATCGACAATTCATTTAGCGATCGTGTAAATGCTACATAAAGTTTATTCTTTATCTTATTCGCCTCGATATTATCGTTAAATAAATACACTTACAAGATTTAGATATATTCTATGTGTACTACACCTGAAGGCTTTCAAATTTATGTACATGGCAAGTCACTTTTCATTGCTACTAAACATGCAATTCTCCTTTTTCGTCATTTATCTAAGTGTTGCAAGTTTACTTTTTATCATCGCTTCATTCAATTCTTCAATAACCGAAAAAGTTTCTCTTGATCTTAAATCTATAACATTGACCCTAAGTAATTGTATCCGAACTTCTTCCAGCAACACACAATTTTCAATTTCTGACGAATATTTATTCATAAATTTTCTAGAAGCGTTTCGTAATGTTTTAATTTTATCAATTAAATTTCTTTTTAAACTAGTATTTTTATTATTCTTGAATTGATCAATTAGTCCACAACAAGATTTTAGTATACTTCCAATTTCAGACCAATCATTTTGATATCGAATCCTATATTCAACACCATGAGTTACAATCATTGTCAATTCTACAGTAATATATTTTTCAGCGTTAATAACATCTCTATATTGCTCTACACTTGATTGAAATACTCCTCTATGTGCATACCTATGCCTATTTCTAATAAGATCGTCATATTTTGAAATTTCATCTCTGCTTCTACTAATTATGAATCTAAAATTATTACATAATTCATTTTTTATACTATTTTCCAGATTAATATAACTTACATTAGGAGAAAACCTTTCCACATCCAATTTTTTGTTAATAAAATTTCTAGTATACAAATTTTCAGCCCTATCTTTTTCAAGTAATTCATAATAAAAATTTTTTACGAGTTGCTCAGCATAAGTATATACACCAATCAATAGTGCCCTTTCAAATGCATCAATGCAATCACTTAACGCCGAAAATTCCAAATCAATTTCTCGAGAAAAATTTCTGTATTCTGCTGTATGATCAGCAAAACTGTTTTTTACAAGTTCTACATTTCTCAAAGCAATCTCATTTTTATGAATCTCATCTTCTACATCAAAGTCGTATATTCTCATATTATCTACATCCTAATATTCCTTCACATATTTCAAATCTCTTTCTAATTGATTGCAATGTTCCCGTACTGATGCTAAATGGATTCTCTTCTTCTCTATTGAATGATTTTTCCAATATATCATACATTGTATTTAAATATCTATTTTTTATCTCCACCGCGTTAATATCTGCTAAGACAATCTTTTTTTCTATTATTACCCCCAACATTGCCTCAAGTATACTAACATTGAGATTACCGACAAAACTCAGTTCTTCTCCGTTTATCTTTTCGACCTTTCTAAAAATATTTTTTCGTTCACCAAAAACTGAATACATCATTTTGATAGCATTTGACAAATCTTCTACATACTTTTTACTTATTAATTTTTTCTTATTACTTTCACAATAACTATTCAAAATATTGTTAATTCCTGATTTTTCAAATTTATACCCTCTATAGTAAATATCTGACATTACAATAATTCTAAGAAGTGCCTCTACGTGAGCATCTTTTTTTATTGCATTATTTGAAAACAAACTTTTCAATTCTACGCACGAATCCGCTGTCTCATAAAGATCATTTATAAATTTTCCATAGGCAAGCGATTTCCTTATCTGCATAGAATTTAACTTAACTGATCCGGTATTTATTCGTTCAAATATTAAATATTTAGAACTATAATCATTAGGTCCAATCTGCCTAAATTCAATTAATGGAATGGTACTTCTTTTTATTATTCTTTGATATTCTGGCTCCAACTGATCAAAACTCTTTCCGATTAACTCTTTCATTATATTTCCCGAAAGTTTTGATTTTCTCTTCTTTTTTCCATCTTCTACTGCATTCCAAGGTTCTCCATTGACATAATTTGTAACCGTCGTCAGTCTTTGAAAACCATCTATCAATTCATATTCGTTATTTCCAACTTCTAATAAGAACAATGGTGGAATTGGTAATCCCAAAATAATTGATTCAATCAACCTAGAGCTCTTTTGTGCATCCCATATAAACTCTCTTTGCATAGCAGGTTTTTTTATTTCTCCACAATTGAACATATCAATTAATTCACCAAATGATCTATTGCTTACCCAATGTTTAATATTGTATGAAGTTAAAGACTCTTTATCAACCTCGCTTTCGAATAATTCAGTTACCTTATTTTCTGTTTCCTCATCTACGACTCCGTATTTTTCTAATTCTAGAAACATTTCATCTAAGGTATTCGCTTCAACTTCTACATTACAAACCTGATTTTCCTCAATATCTACATAATTAATAATTTCATTTTCGACCTGGATATATAATCTCATCTTTTTTCCTTTCTTCATATCGTAAATTCTCCTAGAAATTTTCGTTTTAACATAGAATATACAATTTCTAGGAGGATCATTCTCGTTCAGTTATTTTTCTCTATGCAATTACTTATATATAGTATTTTTCATAGAAAGCTATCACATTTTCAATAAGGCATTATTTCTTCTGATCTCGCCTTTCTCCAACTCAAAATACTAGTGGCAAAAGCTCCTCGGCATCTGTACCTTCAATATTTATTTCTTAATCACAGAAAACATTATCTAAAACTTTCATATTTTGCTTGTCATCAGTTATTTTTCAAAAATATGACCTTAAAATTCTCCTTCTCCAGATAATTATATCATTAAACAATATCTTCTCTAATCACTTTCTGTACTTCCTCCGACTGTATCAGCATCCTCATCTTCTCATTCCCATCCTCAACCTCCGGCTCACCACACCTTAGATTATCCAGATGTTCCGACACACAGCAATCCTTGTACCAGCACTCTCCCATAAGTGCCCCTTTAACAGACCACATCTCATTTTGTGTAAATTCACCCACCAAAGACTTCATCACTCGTTCTGTAGAATATCTCTTAAAACCTGCTATGTACTGCAATGTCTTCTCATCATCAATCTTTGACAAATTAATTCTGTGATCCTCAACTGCTGCCAACACCTCTTCACGAATTTTGATTTTATCTGTCTTTCCAGTACCTGTCCATGCCACAAGCTTATCAAAAGCAAGAATCATGTACTCAAAACAAATCATATCCAAAATTATAATCTTCTCTTCTGCCTTATCTACTATTGATTTCAACATACGATACTTGTTACGAATATCCTGATTATCAACCACATAATCAAATGCAA
>ENA-ORUI01002703-ORUI01002703.1-human-gut-metagenome-genome-assembly--contig:-NODE-2703-length-14178-cov-8.322311_pt1 | contig 14178 bp, 8 predicted proteins | sample MGYA00242078_ERZ509205 | MGnify/ENA primary metagenome ERZ509205 (study PRJEB26280, sample SAMEA2338828) | human gut metagenome | biome: human gut; feature: human-associated habitat; material: faeces... | reverse complement strand
CCTGCGCCATCAGCTGGGTGCCGGTGGCCAGCTTGATGTTCTTGCCCTCCTGCACGTGGTAAGCCTCCATGCCGCGCTCGAACTTGCCGGAGCAGATGCGCATAAAGGCGATGCGGTCACGGTGGGCCTTGTTCATGTTGGCCTGGATCTTGAAGATGAAGGCCGAGAACTCGTCGCGACAGGGGTCCACCGGCTCGCCGGTCAGGCTGTCCACACGGGCCAGCGGGGTGGGGGTGAGCCGCAGGAAGTTTTCCAGGAAGGGCTCCACGCCGAAGTTGGTCAGAGCAGAGCCAAAGAACACAGGGCTCAGCTCACCGCGCAGCACCTTGTCGAGGTCAAATTCCTCGGCAGCGCCGTCCAGCAGCTCGATCTCGTCCACCAGCTGCTGGTGCAGGTAGGGGGTCAGCAGCTCGTCCAGTGCGGCATCGCCCAGTTCGGCCTCGGTCTCGTTGACCTTCTTCACGCCGTTGGCGCGGCCGTCGCTGGAGAAAGCCAGCACCTTGCGGGTGTTGCGGTCAAACACGCCCTTGAACTCCTTGCCGCAGCCGATGGGCCAGTTCATGGGGTAGGTCTTGATGCCCAGGATCTCCTCGATGTTCTCCATCAGCTCAAAGGGGTCGCGGGCTTCGCGGTCCATCTTGTTGATGAAGGTGAAGATGGGGATGTGACGCAGGGTGCAGACCTTGAACAGCTTGATGGTCTGGGCCTCAACGCCTTTTGCAGCATCGATGACCATGACAGCGGAGTCCGCTGCCATCAGGGTACGGTAGGTATCCTCCGAGAAGTCCTGATGGCCCGGGGTATCCAGAATGTTCACGCACTTGCCTGCATAGTTGAACTGCAGGACAGAGGAAGTGACAGAAATACCGCGCTGCTTCTCGATATCCATCCAGTCGGACACAGCGTGCTTGGCGCTCTGCTTGCCCTTGACGGAACCGGCCTGATTGATGGCTCCACCGTACAGCAGCAGCTTTTCGGTCAGGGTCGTTTTGCCGGCATCGGGGTGGCTGATGATCGCAAACGTCCGGCGGCGCTCGATCTCTTCACGATTTGTCATATATTGATTTCTCCTGAATTGATGGGGGATATTTGTCAAAACAAAGATGCACTTACATCGGAAGCTCCCATAGTTTCTTGCTCTTGGGCAGGCTTCGTCTTTGTACAACCTCTCAGTCTCGCATTCGCTCGACAGCTCCCCTAGTAGGGGAGCCCTTGGCATTGCGTAGCAATGACGGAGAGGTTGTACAGAGCAGAACCTGCCCTTCAAAATTACACACAACTTATATTTTACCAGCAATTCCACCTAGATGCAAGAGTTTTTGTTATTTTTTCAGGAGGAAGCAGGGCAAGGGGGCGGTATCGGCCCAATTGGCAAAGCCGCAGACAAGGGCGGTGCACTGTTTCAGGGGCCGGGAGCGCATCCACTGGAGGATCTCGGTCTTTTCGTCGGAGCCGATGACCTTGCCGCTGTACAGGATGGCGCTGAGCACCCCGCCGGGCCGCAGGGCCTCGAGGGCGGCCTCCAGCGCCGGGATGCTGCTTTGGGCGTGGGAGAACACCCCGTGGTCGGCACCGGGCAGCCAGCCGAAGTTGAACATCACGGCATCGACGGTGCCGGGCTGTACATATTGTAAGAGGTTGGCGTGGCTGTCGCAGTGAAGCTCTGCCGCAAGGCCCTTCCGTGCAAGGTTCTGCCGGGTGGAGGCAATGGCTTCGGGCTGGATGTCAAAGCCCAGCACCCGGCCCTCTTTGCCCACAAGGCGGCAGAGAAAGGCCGTGTCGCCCCCGTTGCCGCAGGTGGCATCGATGCAGAGCCTGGGGTCAGCCAGCCGCGCGGCGAGGAAGTCCTGCACAAGCTTCACGGCCGTCAGGTCGGGGGTGCGGCGGCGGCACAGGCCGCTGCCCTCTGCCGCAAAGCCGAACTTTGCCCAGAAGGCCAGCTCCCCCGCATCGGCAGGCAGAGGAGCCGTGAACACCGTGGCGCTCTCTTTGTCATAGCCGCCCAGGCCGCGCAATACCTCTTTTAACAGGTAGGAGCCGTAGCCCTTGCGCCGCCATTCCGGCACAATGGTCAGGGCAGTGATGTCCGCGCCCTGCTCCGTGGGCCGGGCCTGGCAGGTGCCAATGATGGTTTTCTCTTTATACAGGGCATAACCGCCCGGGGTCTTTTCCAATTTCATAATTTGCTCCTTTCGCGAGCTTGCCCTCTCAGTCTGCTTTCGCAGACAGCTCTCCCAAAGGGAGAGCCTATTGTGGCTCCGAATAAGGTCCCTGCAAATCAGCGATTGCTCGCCTGTCAGATGTGTTAGCTCCCCCTTCGGGGGAGCTGGCATCGCGCAGCGATGACTGAGAGGGTCGTTCTTAAAATACCAAGCCCCCGCGCCGCTGTCAAGGCTTCCCGCTGCGACCTTATTTCACATATTCTTCACCCGGTCAGCGATTCCTTTTCACAATTACCGGATACAATAGAAACAGTTCCAAGGAGGTGCGGCAGAAGCGCCCCCTCCGAACCATTCCCTTTGAGAAAGGAAGTAACCAGTATGGATAACGAGAACAAGTGGGAATACGATTATTCCTCTGAACATAGCCAGACCGGCGAGACCGGCTACCCCAACGTCGGCTCCTCCGGCATGAACACCGCCAACACGGCAGGCACCTACGGCGAGGCCGCACAGGCTGCCCCCCAGGCCGAGCCGAACAGCGGCAGCGATGGCGGCGCGGTGCCGCCTCCGGAAGGCCCCCGGTATCAGGCCGCACAGGGAAGCCCCAAGCAGCCTCCCAAAAAGCGCCGCCGGAAAAACGGCAATATCGCCCGCAGTGCAGTTGCGCTGGTGCTGGCAGCAGCCATGGGCTTTGTCGGCGGCTTTGTTGGAGCCCGGGTGGGCAACACAGGCGGCAAGGTGGTCATCCAGCAGGTGGCACCTTCCTCCACGTCCAGCAGTGATTCCGGCTCTGCCTCCGCGGTGAACACCGCTTCCGGCATGACCACCGCTCAGGTCTCTGAGATGGTCAGCCCCAGCGTTGTGGTCATCACCACCGAGCAGGTGGTCTACTCCCAGTGGTCCTGGTACGGCCAGAATCAGGTGGAGAGCGGCGCCGGCAGCGGCGTGATCATCAGCTCGGATGGCTACATCCTCACCTGTGCCCACGTTGTGGACGGTGCTTCCAATATCACCGTGACGATCAATGATAAGGACTATACCGCAACGCTGGTGGGCGAAGATACCACCAGTGATATCGCGGTCATCAAGATCGACGCCAACGGCCTGACCCCCGCTACCGTGGGCGACAGCGACAGCCTGAAGGTGGGTCAGAACGTGATGGCTGTGGGCAACCCGCTGGGTGAGCTGGGCGGCACCGTGACCGGCGGCATGATCAGCGCACTGAACCGCAGCGTGACCATCCAGGGCACCAGTTCCACCAACACCATGTCTCTGATCCAGATGGACGCATCGGTCAGCCCCGGCAACTCCGGCGGCGGCCTGTTCAACATGAACGGCGAACTGATCGGCATTGTCAACGCAAAATCTTCTTCCAGTGACGCCGAGGGTCTGGGCTTTGCCATTCCCATCAACGACGCCATCAAGGTGGCAGAGGAGCTGCTGCAGAACGGGTATGTGACCGGCCGCCCCTATCTGGGCATCAGCTATCTGGCCGTGACCGACGCACAGACCGCCCAGCAGCTGGGCGTGAACTCCTACGGCGTGTATATCATGGAAGTGGTCAAGGGCGGTCCTGCCGAACAGGCGGGTCTGAAAGCCGGTGACCGCATCGTCAGCATCGACGGCACCGAGATCGCGTCCAAGGATGACCTGGGCACCCTGATGCAGAAGCACGCGGCCGGCGACACCCTATCCATCACGGTGGCCCGCGATGGCCAGATGCAGACGGTCAGCGTGACGCTGGGGGAAAAGACTGCGTCCAACAGCTGAGGACTTTTTCGAACACATTCCGCATCCAAGCGGCGGCAGACCTTTTCGGGGGTCTGCCGCCGCTTTTTGTATGTGCAGAACGCACAAAAGCAGCAAAGATTTTTTGTCAAGAACGCCCTATGGACATTTTGTGACGGATGATGTACTATAGGAGCACAAGATTGTTACTCTCCATGAGGCATTACTTGCAGACAGTTCCTTTGGCTTTTATGGCTTATGGGGCGCAGTGTAAGTATACGCTGTACGGGGAGTTTTTTCTTTTCTATAAGCAAAAAAGCAGAGCAATTGGAGCGTGCCGGACATGGAGGTTTTCAAAAAGATCAACAACAACGTGGCCTTGGCACGGGATGCAAAGGGGCGGGAGCTTGTGGTGTTCGGCAAGGGCATCGGCTTTCCGTCCATGCCCTACGAGCTGACCGATCTTTCGGCGGTGCAGCGCACCTTTTACGATGTCAATGAAAAATATTTCGACCTGCTGCGCGAGGTGCCCGGCGAGGTGTTCCTGGTAGCGGACGACATCGCGGATACGGCCCGCGAGGAGCTGGGCTGTGCCCTCAGTCCCAACCTGACCTACGCGCTGGCCGACCACTTATATTTTGCCATTCAGCGGTGCCGGGACGGCATCACCCTCCAGACGCCGCTTGCCTATGATATCCGGCATCTGTATCCGGAAGAATACAGTCTGGCCAGGCAGGCCCTGCACCAGGTGCGGGAGACCCTCCATGTGGACCTGCCGGAGGAAGAATCCGTAAGCATTGCCCTGCATTTCATCACGGCGGAGTCCGAGGTGGGGGATATGCACTCCACCATCCTGACCGCAAAGGTCATCTCGGAGATCTCCGGCCTGGTGGAACAGCACCTGTCCGTCAAGCTGGACAAGGACAGCTTCAGCTTCTCCCGCTTTGCGATGCACCTGCGGTATCTGGTGCAGCGCATGATGCACGGCAAACCGCTGGGCGGAGACGACAGCGTGGACTCCATGTTCCGCACCGTCTGCCGGGAATATCCGGACATCTACGCCTGTGTCCAGCGCATCAACGAGTTCCTCACCATCACCTACGGATGGCCCTGCAGCAAAGAGGAACAGCTCTATCTCATCATGCATATCCACCGCGTGTGCGCCGAGCGCACCGCAGAAGAATAAACAGAATCAAGCCAGAGGATCCGGCTCGTTACCCGCACACAGTTTGCGGGGCGTCACCCAACTCGGAAAGAACACAGAACGGCAAAGGCCGGACTGCGGCCTTTTGCGGAGTGGGTGTTTTTTATTGGGTATATATCCGCGGCCCGGCGCGCGAGGGCAGCGGCTTATATAAAAATGCTGTATACAAAAAGACATCTTCGTATGTCGGAACGGAAGGAAGTGCGTCGCCATGCAGGAAACCGAGCAGGCTGTGCTTGCACAGCTGCTTCCGCTTGTGGGCGGGGAGACGAACGTGGTCTCCACCACCCGGCGCGGCAGCCGCATTTCCATGATGCTCAAGGACGAAAGCCTTGCGGACCCCGCGGCGCTGGCGGCGCTGCCGTTTGCGGCCTCTGTCCGCCTGCAGAACGGGCGGCTTCGCCTGGAACTGACCGAACAGGCATACGAAGGACGAGAAAAGGAGAATTGGCTTATGGCAAGCAAATACGATGGCCTGGCGCGCATCATCATCCAGAATGTGGGCGGCAAGAGCAACATCATCTCGGTGGCGCACTGCATCACCCGTCTGCGCTTCAAACTGAAGGACGAAAGCAAGGCCAACAAGGAAGTGCTGGAGTCCACCGACGGCGTCATCAAGGTCATGCAGGCCGGCGGACAGTATCAGGTGGTCATTGGCAACCAGGTCAATGACGTGTACGATGCCGTGCTGGAGGTGGGCCACCTGACCGCCGCCGGTGCAGTGGACGAGGACGGCAACGCCGTGGAAGAAGACAATGCAGGCGGCGGCAAGAAGAGTCCCGTTTCCATGCTGATCGACGTCATTTCCGGCACCCTGCAGCCCACCCTGGGCGTGCTGGCCGCGACCGGCATCATCAAGGGCCTGCTGGCTCTGTTCGACTTCATCGGTCTGATCCCCTCCACCTCCGGCACCTATCAGGTGTGGTACGCCATGGCCGACGGCTTCTTCTACTTCCTGCCCATCATCCTGGGCTACACCGCTGCCAAGAAATTCAAGATCAATGAGTTCATCGGCATGGCCATCGGCATTGCCCTGTGCTATCCGGCCATGGTCAACAGCACCGCAGGCGAGGTGCTGGGCACCGTGTTCGGCGGCACGGCCTTTGAGATGAGCTACTACCAGACCTTTATGGGCATCCCCGTCATCATGCCGGCATCCGGCTACACCAGTTCGGTGGTGCCCATCATCCTGGCCGTGGCCATTGCAGCTCCCATTGAGCACTGGCTGAAGAAGGTCATCCCCGACGTCATCAAGCTGTTCGTGGTCCCCTTCGTGACCCTGGTCATCATGGTCCCGCTGACTTATCTGGTCATCGGCCCCGTCGCAAGCATCCTGTGCAGCATCCTGTCCTTGGTCTTCAATGCCATCTACAGCATCCCCGTTGTCGGCGGCATCATCGGCGGCATCCTGATCGGCGCATTCTGGCAGGTCCTGGTCATCTTCGGCCTGCACTGGGGCCTGGTCCCGCTGGCCATGATCAACTACGGCCTGATGGGCTATGACACCTTCCTCAGCCCCTACTTCTGCGTTTCCTTCGCACAGACTTTCGTCGTGCTGGCCATCATCCTGAAGACCAAGAACGAGAAGACCAAGAAGGTCGCGATCCCGGCCTTCATTTCCGGCATCTTCGGCGTCACCGAACCCGCCATTTACGGCGTGACCCTGCCCAAGAAGAAGCCCTTCGTCTACTCCTGCATCGCCGGTGCCATCGGCGGCGCGTTCACTGGCTTCATGAACACCCGCAGCTACTCCATCGGCGGTCTGGGCCTGTTTGGTCTGCCCTGCTTCATTGACACCACCGGCGACATGGGCATCACCAATATGATCTACATCATCATTGCCATCCTGATCGCTTCTGCCGTCGGCTTCGGCCTGACCTACGCCCTGTACAAGGACGAATAAGAATTCCCTTTTTGTGAGCCGCAGCGGGGCCGTTCTTGCAGACCGTGCAGGGTTTGTGCTATGATAAAAACAGGAACGGCCCCGCTTTTCTGGGGCGATTTGATAAGAAGAACCAAAGGAGAAACAACATGAGCGTTTTTCGTGACGATTTTCTGTGGGGCGGTGCCTGTGCAGCCAACCAGTTTGAGGGCGCATGGGACGTGGATGGCAAAGGCCCCAGCATCCCGGACCTGTGCACCAACGGTTCCCACACCCAGCCCAAGCTGCTGACCCCCACTGTGGAGCCGGACAAGTTCTATCCCAGCCATGAGGCCATCGACTTCTACCACCACTACGAAGAGGACATTGCCCTGTTCGCCGAGATGGGCTTCAAGACCTTCCGTACCTCCATCAACTGGACCCGCATTTTCCCCACCGGCATGGAGACCGAACCCAACAAAAAGGGTCTGGAATTCTACGACCGCGTGTTCGACTGCTGCAAGAAGCACGGCATTGAGCCGCTGGTCACCATCAGTCACTACGAGCTGCCCTATGCCCTGGTGGAAAAGTACAACGGCTGGGCTTCCCGCGAACTGGTGCAGTACTTCATGAACTACTGCAAGGTGATCTTTGAGCGTTACAAGGACAAAGTCAAGTACTGGCTGACCTTCAACGAGATCAACGCCGGTATGATGCCCTTCGGCGCAGTGCTGTCCCTGGGCACCTGCAAGGGCTACCGCGGCCCCGCCGTGCAGATGCCGGATGACCCCCAGACCCGTCTGCAGGGTCTGCATCACCAGTTCATTGCCAGCGCGCTGGCCGTCAAGTATGCCCACGAGCACTATCCTCAGTTCAAGATGGGCAACATGGACTGCTTCATCACCAGCTATCCCTACACCTGTGACCCCGCCGACATCCTGGCCAACCAGCAGGCCATGCGCAAGACCAACTGGTACTGCTCCGACGTGCAGGTCCGGGGCGAGTATCCGGCCTTTGCAAAGCGCCTGTGGGACGAACTGGGCGTCACCATCCGGATGGAGCCGGGCGATGCCGAGATCCTGAAGGAAGGCACCGTGGACTTCTACACCTTCAGCTACTATATGTCCAACTGCATCTCCACCCACACCGACGTGGAAAAGACCGAGGGCAATGTGTCCGCCGGCTTCAAGAATCCGTACCTGAAGGCCTCCGACTGGGGCTGGCAGATCGACCCCATGGGCCTGCGCTACAGCCTGAACGAGATCTACGACCGTTACCGCATCCCGCTGATGGTGGTGGAGAACGGTCTGGGCGCTTACGATCAGAAGGCCGAGGACGGCAAGATCCACGACAGCTACCGCATCGACTACCTGCGTGACCACATCGCGCAGATGGCCGAGGCCGTGAAGGACGGCGTGGACCTGATGGGTTACACCCCTTGGGGCTGCATCGACCTGGTCTCTGCTTCCACCGGTGAGATGGCCAAGCGCTACGGCTTCATCTACGTCAACAAGTTTGACGATGGTACCGGCGACCTGAGCCGTGAGAAGAAAGATTCCTTCTACTGGTACAAGAAGGTCATCGAGACCAACGGCGAAGACCTGGGCTGAAAATTTCTCGAATAACGCAGAAGGGGCTGCTGCACAGCATTTTGTGCAGCAGCCCCTTTTTGTGTTTACAGCGTAGTCTGCCGGAAACTGAGAAAAGCTCCCCCGGAAGGGGGAGCTGGCATCGCGGAAGCGATGACGGAGAGGGTTCGCTTACCAAGGCAGCCCGAACACGGTGGCGCTGTAGGGAGCCACCACGGCCTGCCCGCTGTACAGGCGGCTCTCGCCCCGCCACAGGCTGGACGAGGTGCCGTCGCTCAGCAGCTTCCAGCGCCCGGCGGGCAGGGGCACCGTTTTGCTGGTGTCGGTGGGGTTGCAGAAGACGCACAGCGCCCGCCACCAGGCTCCGTCGCCGGGGGCAGCGGGCAGCTGCCAGCCCACCAGGGGCTGTTCCAGCGAAAAGAAGGTCAGCGCTTCCGGGGCATGGCGGTCGGTGCTGCCCAGCCGGGGGAACGCCGCCCGCAGGCCCAGCAGGCCGCGGTAGTAGTCCACCAGGGCGTGGTATTTTTCGGCGCGGTTCCAGTCCAGCCGGTTCAGGGCAGGAGAGGAGCGGTAGCTGTTGCCCACGCCCTTTTTGGTGCGGGCAAACTCTTCCCCGGCCTGGAAAAACGGCAGGCCGAAGCTGGTGAGGTAGATGCCGGCGGCCAGCCGGTTCTGGGCCAGCGCCGTGCTGTCATCGGCGTGGAATTCCGGCCGCTCGTAGCGCACCAGAAGCAGCTTGTCCCACAGGGTGAAGTTGTCGTGGGCAGAGACATAGCTCACGATCTGGCTGGGGGCATGGGGCGGCAGCTTGTCACTGCGGCACCACGCGGCCACAGCCCCGCCGATGTCCCAGAAGCTGTCGGGTTTTCCCTCCACATAGCCCGGCTCCCGGGCGTCAAAGCAGCCGCCCTTGATGGCGTCCCGGGTGTCATCGCAGAAGATGCCGATGCGCTCATTCAGCATGGCAAGGTTGGCCTTGTTGGCTTCGTACCGGTGCAGCTGGCTGGCTCCGCCCTGCCAGGGCTCGCCGTACATCAGGATGTCCTGCCCGCCGGGTAACCGGTCCAGTGCGGCCCGCACCGCATTCATGGTCTCCACATCGTACAGGCCCATCAGGTCGAACCGGAAGCCGTCGATGTGGTATTCCTGCGCCCAGTAGAGCAGGGAATCGATCATATATTTCCGTGCCATGGGCCGCTCGCTGGCGAACTCGTTGCCGCAGCCGCTGCCGTTGGACAGGCTGCCGTCCGCGTTCTGGCGGAAGAAGTAGTAGGGCACGGTGTCGTTCAGCACGTTTTCGGCGCGGTACATATGATTGTACACCACATCCATGATGACCCCGATGCCCGCCGCGTGCAGGGCGGCGATCATCTCCTTGCACTCCCGGATGCGCACTTCGCCCCGGGTGGGGTCGGTGGAATAACTGCCCTCCGGCACGTTGTAGTTGGTGGGGTCATAGCCCCAGTTGTACTGCCGCAGAAGCGGCTTGCCCTCGTCCACACTGCCGAAGTCAAAGATGGGCATCAGCTGGACGTATTTCACGCCCAGGCGCTTGAGGTAGTTCAGGCAGGTGGGGTGGATGCCGTCCCCGTGCAGGGTCGTGCCCTGCTGGGTGAAAGCCATGAATTTTCCGCGCCAGGCCGGGCGCACGCCGCTGGCGGTGTCCTGGGAAAAGTCCCGGACGCTCACCTCCCACACGGTCCGCTGGGCGGGCGGGATCGCCGGGCGCACGTCCTGTGCCCAGCGGGTGGGGTTCGTGCGGGCCAGGTCCACGATCATGCTGCGGGTGCCGTTCACGCCCGCGGCCCGGGCGTAGGGGTCGCCGGTCTCCCGGGAAACGCCGTCCACGGTCACCGTAAAGGTGTAGTAATGCCCGTGCTGGTCGCCGGGCAGGTAGACGCTCCACACGCCCTGGGGGCTGGGTTCCAGCGGCATGGAGCCGACGCAGGGACTGTCACTGCCCCGGCGGTAGAGATTGACCGTCACGGCCTGTGCCGTGGGTGCCCAGAGCCGGAGCCGGGTGCCGGAAGGGGCGTAGTCCGGGCCGAGGGGGCCGTGGCAGGTGGTCTTCTGCGCAAAAGCGGCGCTTTCGTACAGCGCCTTGTACTCTGCGGGTGTCTTTGCACACATACTCTCTTCATTCCTTCTTGCAAGTTTCAGACAAAATAAGTGTAAACAACCTGCGTGGATTTTGCAAGAGGAAAATCGCTTGCAAAACCCCGGCAGGTACACTATACTGGAAGAAAACGACAACACGGAGGGCAACGTATGGCATACACCGACGATTGGGAATCTCTGATGAACGGCGTGTTCGGCGCAGGGGGAAAGCCCCGGTTCGGCGCGGGCGCACCGCAGCCGGAAAAGTCCGGCCCGGCCCCGGGACCCGCGCAGGACCTGAACGCTGCCCTGCTGGAGCAGCAGAAGCAGCTGAGCGAGATGCTCAAGCAGCAGAACGCCCGCCTGAAAAAGCAGGACGATGCCGCCCAGACGGCGCTGCAGGACAGCCGCCGGATGCTCCGGGACATGGAGGAGGACGGCCTGCTGGCCAAGGGCACCGCCGAGACCAAGCCCGAACATCTGGGCAGCTTTGAGGGGCTGGCGGACGAGGTGAAAAAGACGGTGCTGGGGCAGGACGCCTTTGTGGACACCGTAGTGCGGGCCATGCGCCGCCCCTTTGTGCTGGGCACCGAGCCGCCTGCTGCCCGCAACGTGATCCTGGTCAGCGGCGGGGCGGGCACCGGGCGGCACTTTGCGCTGGAAGAGACCGCCCGCATCATGGCGGCGCGGGGCCTGCTGCAGAGCGATAAGATGGCCGTGATGGACCTGGCGCTGTACCCCAACGCCGGGGCCGAAAAGCTGTTCTTACAGGATCTGTACGCCGCCCTGCACGCCCCCGGCGAGATCGTGATCTTTGAGCACTACGAAAGCTGCTACCCCGGCTTTTTAAAGACGGTGGCCGACCTTGCCACCAAAGGCAGCGCCCCGCTGTCCAGCCGCTACCTCGTGAACAAGGAGGGCATTCTGGTGGACGCCGGAACGGCCCTGGCCCCGGGCGCGGTGAGCCGCATCGATGCCTGCAATAAGTACCTGATCTTCTTCTCCCACAAGGGCCGGGACGCGCTGGCGGACAAGTTCGGCGCACCCTTTGTGGCGGCGGTGGGCGATGTGTGCACCACCAGCGCCTTTGCCCGGGAAGATCTGGCCGCGCTGGCTGCGCAGGAGCTGAACGCGCTGGCGCAGAAGGTGCGCACCCGGCTGGGTCTGACCCTCGCCGCCGGGGCGGATGTGCGGGACTATGTGGCCGCGCAGTGCTCGAAGGACAAGGGCGCAGCCGGTCTGGCGGATTGCTGTGACCGCATCTTCCGCGCCCTGAGCGAGTACTGCCTGCAGACGGACAAGACCCTGTCCGGCACAGCAGCGCTGACCGCCGCCCCGGAGGGCTTGTTGTTCGCGCTGAACGATGCCGCCCCGGCGGACCTGTTCCGCCTGCTGCCGGCAGAGTACACCGGGGCCGTGGACGAGATCAAGGCCGAACTGGACGCGCTGGTGGGGCTTGCCTTGGTGAAGGACTATGTGTTCGGTCTGGCGGACAATCTGCAGGTGCAGCAGCGCCGCGCCGCCGCCGGATTCAAGACGGCCAGCCTGTCCATGCATATGATCTTTACCGGCAACCCCGGCACCGGCAAGACCACCATCGCCCGGCTGGTGGCCAGGTACCTCAAGGCCATCGGGGCGCTTAAGGGCGGGCAGCTGGTGGAGGTGACCCGCGCGGATCTGGTGGGCCGCTACACCGGCCACACCGCCCCGCTGACCAACAGCGTCATCCAGAGCGCGCTGGGCGGCGTGCTGTTCATCGATGAGGCTTACAGCCTGTACCGCGGCGAACAGGACAGCTTCGGGCTGGAAGCCATCGACACGCTGGTGAAGGGCATGGAAGACCACCGGGACGAGCTGGTGGTGATCCTGGCGGGCTACACCAAGGAGATGGAGACCTTCCTCACCGCCAACAGCGGCCTGGCCAGCCGTTTCCCGAACAAGATCGAGTTCCCGGACTACACCCCCAGCGAGCTGCTGGAGATCACCCGGGTGCTGGCCAAAGGTAAGGGCTACCGGGTGGACGAGAGCTGCACCTTCCCGCTGCTGGGTTACTACAAGCGGCGGCAGGCACTGGACAGCCGCACCGCCGGCAATGGCCGTCTGGCCCGCAATACCTTGGAAAAGGCCATCTTCAACCAGAGCCGCCGGCTGATCGCGGAGCCGGGTGCCCCGCTGGATCTGATTTTGCCCAGCGATCTGGAATTTGAAGAGTAAAACCCTCTCAGGCGCTGGCGCGCCAGCGACAGAGTGGAAAATGCGGTACGGTGTAAGCCGTGACGGAGAGGGTTCAAAAAAGCTCCTGTCCATTCGGACAGGAGCGATTTGTTTTTATCCTTTTATTCGTGCTGTGCCGCCAGCCCCAGCACCAGATCCCGCAGGCCCTGGCGCACCTCGGCGGGGGCAAGGATCTCCACCTTGCCGCCGAAGCCGCACACCCAGCCGTAGAACTGCTCACTCACGCAGACCGGGACGTCAAAGTGGAAGTGCCCGTCGGCTTCCGGCAGCAGAAGGACGTCGCGGCCGAAGCGGTCCCGCATGGCGGCTTCCAGGTCGGCGGTGCAGCGCAGGGTCACCCGGTATTCCGGCCCGCCGAACATGTTGAAATGCTTGCGCAGATAGCTGGGCAGGTCGAAGGCGGCAAAGGCCTCCTTGCCCCGGCGGGGGCGGTCCAGCACCTTGACGTAGGACATGCGGTCCACCCGGTAGTTGCGGATGTTGGCGGGATCCTTTTCATCCTGGTAGGCGATGAGGTAGTAGCAGCCGCCCTCCCAGGCCAGCTGCCAGGGGCTGACCGTCCAGGTGCTGTTGTTCTTGTAGCGGAACTGCACCAGCCGCCCGGCGCTGATGGCCGTGTGCAGCGCGTCGATGCTGTACAGCAGGGTGCGGCTGTCGGCCTTGGGGCGGCCGTCCACATACACCTGACGCTGCAGCTGGGTGCCCTCGTACTCGGAGCACAGGGCCTCCAGCTTGCGGATGAGCTTTTTGCTGGTGCGTGCCGAGATGACCTTGCTGGCCTGCACAGCGTCCACCAGCAGCTTGAGCTCGGAAAGCTCAAAGGCACGGCTGGCCATCCAGTAGCCGCCGCCGCGCCCGCGCCGCAGCTGGATGTCGTAGCCCAGCGCGCACAGGGTGTCGATGTCGCTGTAGATGCTCTTGCGCTCGGCCAGAATGCCCTGCTGTTCCAGCAGTTCCACCAGCTGGGGCACGTTCAGCAGGTGGTTTTCGTCGGTTTTCTGCTCAAAGATGTGCAGCAATGCCAGGAGCTTGGTCTTTTGTCCTTCCTGCTTGGGCATGGTGGAGTACCTCCCTTGTTTTACGGCAGCTTTTTGTCAAAGGCAGCGCGGCGCTGGGTGGACAGGCGGAACATCTCTTCCAGCTTGTCCCGGTCATCGGCCACGAGGGCGTTGCGCATTTCGCGCAGGGCCGCATCGAACTGGTCGATCTCGCTGATCAGGTTTTCCTTGTTCCACAGGAACAGTTCCGCCCACATTTTGTCGTTGATGCGGGCAATGCGGGTCAGGTCCCGGAAGGAGTCAC
>ENA-ORUI01002700-ORUI01002700.1-human-gut-metagenome-genome-assembly--contig:-NODE-2700-length-14217-cov-59.679424_pt1 | contig 14217 bp, 9 predicted proteins | sample MGYA00242078_ERZ509205 | MGnify/ENA primary metagenome ERZ509205 (study PRJEB26280, sample SAMEA2338828) | human gut metagenome | biome: human gut; feature: human-associated habitat; material: faeces... | reverse complement strand
GCAGCAAAGGTAATACTTATTTTTTAGCGGGCAATATGGAGAAGTAGATGGTTACTGATGGGAAAATCAGAGATGACAGATACACCTGATACAATTGCCTCTAAACGAACAAAGGGGAACAACCAGTCTTTGGTCGTTCCCCTTTCTTCGTTATATTACACCTATCAGTTTTCGAAAAAAGTTATTTTATTATCGTTTTGCATAAGATACGCAGCTCTCGGCAATTTGAAAGCGAGCTTTCATTGCACTCACTGGCATCGCTTTTTCCCATTAAAGAAGGTATTTTTCGAATCCCTCCGTCTCCCTTTCCAAAGGGAGCTCCACATCCTAACCAAGCCTTCCCTTCTCAGAAAGGAAGGATGTAACCGCCCTACTCGGTGCTCGGAACCGCTACGCTCTAAGGTTGGCGGACCATCAAAGGTCTACGCCATGGTTGTGCGGGATGGGACCGCCTTGATACGATGCTTTTTATGCCTAATCTTAAGACATATTTTATATGAATCAGAGGAAAGCAAAGACTAGTTATAAATATGATTTTATCTTCTCATTAACTTTGCTGCAAATTCAAAGAAATCAGCAACGGTCTTGAAATTATCAAACTGCTGGCAAATACATACTGGCGTAAGGTTCGGGAAACCTATTGCGTATATCAGCCTTTATCATGCTTGCCAAAGCTTCCTTGGTATAGGCTTTCAGCAATTCATTGTATTGTTCCTCGCTCATAATATTCTCTGTTATTTCAACATCCTTGCTATAAACATCGTCTCATAAACCACCATACACAACTACAAAGAACAGCATTTGGAAATACAGAAGCAAAGTATTCTTTGCTATTCTCTTGTTATTATCAGATGTTGGATTTGACATTTACTCTACTATTGTAAGTGTTCACAAATAAAATCCAAAGGGTTAACATCTGATGATGTATCTATATTTTTAAATAAATATTCTTTTGTCGAGGGAGTTAATGGTACATCAGTTTCTCGGAAGACATCAAAACCTTTTAACTGTTGCTGATATTTTTGAAGTTTATCATTCTTATTTGTCAATATAAAAACAATTGCACTCGCTACAGTATCAGCAATTTGTATCCCCAAATAATCAGTAGAACTTGCTAACTGAATATTACCTATAGGTAAAGGAAACACATGTCTTCTATCACCATAACCCACTTCTGTTTCATCAACAGGCATGTCTCTTAACTTTTCAATCAAGTCTTTTTGAAAAGCTATAGGTTTAGAATTATCAAATATTATATCATCTTTAGCTTTTGTGTCAGTATACCATTTTTCAACCAATGCCACAAATAAGGGCAACGTATTATCCAAATAAAATGGATTATTTTTTACCAACGCATCTTGAACCGTTTCGATTGTTGAAGGAATCACAGATAACAATTCTTTAAAGCTATCGGTCGTTGCCGAATCATTTATCAATAAATCTACAGATTGATAAAACTTCACAACTGCATCTTGGCTGTGTTTACGTAACATTTCCACAAAAGCTTTCTCAAAATTGGATACTAACTCTTGATTTTTATGGAGAATAGAAAAAGTATAAAGGAAATTTGCTAATTTATTGTTATTTTGATTTTCATATAAATCTATACCTCTACTATAAAAGAATGTCTCAATAATTGTATCAACAATTTGAGCATATATACAGAATCTCTTTAGAGCAATACCTGTTTTTATATGTTTTTTATCTAGAAGAGGATGAGAAAACAACTTATCCAGCAAGTTCCTTCCTTCCCAATTAGTATGCATCTTTTTAAAATGCATTTCCGTTTCATAGGCATCCAAGCCTATATCATTTCGTATAGTAGCAAGTTCTTCTTCCGTAAAACGAACCGAGGCCAATGCAAAATATGGTTGAGGCACATTCGTTAAGTCTGCGCCAGTATAACCAGCTTCATCAAAATATATTTTATTCATAAATAACAATTTACACTATATTCCAAACTTCTTAATCCTCTGCTTCTCTTTCAAAGAGCAAACTAACAGTTGTCCTTTCTTCTCAGCTACGATATAGCCATCCAAGCCTTGAATTACCACCTTCCTTTCATCGGCAGCATGAACTACGCAGTTGTTGCATTCATACTATCGGATGTCCTTGCCTACGCTGCGGCGATATAGTCATAGCCTGTTTCTGGGCGGCTTGGCTTAATACCGATGGTAACGATGGCGTTCTTATCGGAAGTATAGCTCAATGCCTTGCTGAGCACTCGCTGATACTCCGTGGTATTAATGACCAGGGCATCGGATGGTGTCACCACGATGTTGGCTACTCTACCATATACTTTTCTATGTAATGGTCCTAGATAGGAGAAATCTTATTGTTGAGTTTCTACACCTTCTTTGGGATTATATCTACTGCTGTTACATGATGGTGCTGAGATAACAGGGTTGCTATGCTCAGACCTACGTAGCCGGTACCGGCTACTGCTATTTTTATATCTTTGAAATTTTTCATCATGATATTGTGTTTTTCCTAGTTATAATATTCCAAAGTCTTCCACTCCCAACACATTCAGTATGACTCGGCTCGTGTATAGCGACACAACCATCATAAAGAGCATTCGGAAGTAAAGAAGTAACGTATTCTCCGTTTTTCGCTTGTTGTTATCTGATTGAGAGGACATAATGCTATACTCTGTTTAACTTAATTTGGTCTTTTAAAAATATCAGCAAAATCATAATTGGCATCTTGATCACCAAAGGTACCAATAACCGCATTATATTTCACATCGTCTGTAGAGATTTTTGCATTTGCTTTTACAGTATCAACATCAGTATCCCATGCTTCCGCTAATTTTGCAATAAACAAATTTGACATCGATGCCTCTAATGCTCTTTCCCTATTTGGCCACCTCAAGGAATATTCAAAATCCAATACATTGCATAATATTGAAACAATACCAGCTTCTCCCCAAAACACATTTGGATTTGCTATAAACACACGATTGTCGTTTCTACGCCTAAACTCTACAGATACAGCTGCATCTGATAATAAGATACATTCATCTATGTTTTCATTTTTGATATAAGAAACCAGTTCATTACAAGAGATATAGCCACCTCGGTATTCAAAACATTTCAAGTCACCGGTACATCCCCCTAACTGTTGGACTATTGTTGCACAATGCATTTGTATATTACCATCCAACCACGAATCAGCCAACACTTGAGACTGTTCTGTTGCCCATTTGGATATTTCTGAATAAGAAACTATCGGCATACCATAATTTCGAGATGCATTAATACTATATCCCTTAACGATTCCAACGATACCACGAATAACACCAGCATTTAGACCTCCTATCGTAATCATACCATCACATAAATCTAAATGCCCATGAAAATGGTAATCCTTATCTAAATATAAAGAAGCTCTTGCTACAATATGGCCTTTTGAATCCGTAACTGTCCTCATGTTTTTCGCCAATAACTCTAACAATTTTGATTGTTGATCATTGGCTACCGCACATCTAGACTTTCCATGTATTCTTAACAGTAACTCCTTAGAGTCCATAGTTATCCAATCATTGCGTGATATGACTGGCGTTGTTTCAGACTCAACATAAAGATTACAATCAAGGCTTGGACACAATCGTTCCAATATTTCAGAAAGAGGAATCTGCTTTTCCAAAAAACGATCATAAAGAAGACTTTTCTTTATACCTTTTTCTATCCAAACACGAACTATAGTGCCACCATCCTTTATATATTCATCAGGATTTGCACAACGTAGGATTGGCCTGGAGTCGAGTCCATGCATAAAATCCAACACATGTGTCTGCTCCCTACCCAACAAGTATTTACGTGATATAACCTGCACTTTAGAACCAAGCATAAATACAGAGAAGAAGCCTATTCCATACTTTCCTGTTGAACTGTAACCTTTTGCTTCCAACAGAGGAAACTCCTTATGCATAAGATTTGTTCCCCAAAAAGATTGACCAAAATCCAACAAAGATTGAGTCATAACCAAAGAAGACATGCCTACTCCATTATCCGAAATTTCGATATACGTGCCATTAGCATCTTCTCCAAACTTAACTCGGATTTTTCCATCAAAAGAATCATCATCATCCAATATTCTTCTTGCCCGTATTGCATCTGAGGCATTTTGTATTAATTCTCTCAGCGGAACTTTATAATTTTTACCATATAACTCCTTGCCTCCCAACGTAGCCACTAGCTTGGGAACATTTGAAACATTAATCGTGGTATCTACTGGCTTCCAACCAACGACCTTTACAGACTCTGTAAGACGAGATGGGGTATCTATGTAAGCAACACCATTGACACCAAATGTGGTTCTTCCTAAGTCAGACAAGAAAGAATCAACACTTTTCAGTTCGCTATCTATCATGCGCAATGTATCAAAGCAAAGCCACCAACTGTCACTTTCCTCTATATCAAAAGGAGATTTTGAAGTAAATAGTATTCTACTTCCTTTTACTGTAGGCTGATTCAACTTATTTTGGAATGTCCAATGTTCTTTTGAAATTCCACTTGGTTTTCTTAAAGTAAAGAGGAGACTTGGTGCTCTGCTGTCATCTACATCAATTGCATCAACAGCACGCATCAAACAACCTAATTTTATCGGGTCTATCGTCCAATGTGAAGGTAAAAATCCTGGAGCACCTATCAAATCCGTACCTAATAGGTGCATCATTCTATCAATCGTAGTTCCATGACTTGCCGCTATTTTTCCAATGATGTCTCCATAAGAGTTTCTCAAATCGGAATCCTCCAATAAAAACATCTGGTTGCCCAAATTATCTTTCCAAGAAGCCAGTGGTAACGTCTCTGCTTTTTGCGCATGCAAATCTCTTAGGGTTGACTCTAAAGCCCATCGCTCTAAATCTTTTTTCTCTAAAGATCCTAGAGTCTTGCGTTCCAATGCTTTATAGGTATCCTGCCACAATGCTGTTTTCTTCAACTCTTCGATGCCCTCTTGATAAGCAACGATTCCCATTCCCAAGTCATGAATCAAGAAAGCAGCACCCAAAACAAACCCTTCCGCTGGATTTAGATTTTCATTAGAGGAAAGTATCATTGAGGCAATCCCCCACAAAGCATCAGCATGTGATATATCATGAATTGTAAATGAGGGTAAGCTTCGATTTATTTCTGAAGCAAAAAGCTGTGCCTTTTGCCTTAATGAATAATATGCTTGTCGCAAAAAATCTACTTGTTCTTGATAACCATTAGTTTGATTTTTCAAGCCCAATGTATTTTGCCATAAAGTTGTCAATTCATATTTATCCATAATATTTATTTTTATCAGTTACATGAAACAAATTGCCCGATTATTGTATATCACCAATACAGCGTCCCCACTATTTTACAAGTAGTTACACGTATCTGTTTTTGAAAAAAGTTATTTTATTATCGTTTTGCAGAAGATAAGCTGCACTCGGCAATTTGAAAGCAGCTTTCATTGCGCTCGATTGCATTATCTTTTAGAATGAAGTATTGCTAATCACTCCTTCACCTCATCTATTTTTTCAATTCCTTACCAGAAAAAGTACCATACGACTTTCCTGAAACTTCACCTTGCTTGTAATAATCGCCAAACATCTTCAACACAACATCAACATCAGCTTCTTCTTCCATACAGATTTTATCATCAATAATCTTTAAAGTATCACCATGCTGTTTGCAAACTCGTTTCATTTGACGAATATCTTTTGCTGTCACATTTTTATAGGTGCCAAGCATTCCTATTTTTACAAGTTTTTTATGTACAGAAGGTTTGGTTTCAATGACAGCTTTTAACTTTTCTATGCCAGAAAAAGTGTTTGTTCCCTCCATTTCTTCTGCTATAATCTTAGCCTTTTCTGCATATTCCTCCTGCAATCCCATCATCTGTTCAAAGTTAAATTTCTTAATCACATAGAATATGTCTTTATAGAATACGCAGTCTATCTGTTTGTCCAGAGTTAATGCATCACCCTTTAACTGTTGAAGCATTAAGCTTTCTGGATTAAACCAAGCTAAGAATTTTGCTTTAAGATTAGCCTCTCGTGTATCGATGGCTACAGAACTGGCTTGCATCTTACGAAATGTATAAACCCATTCGCCAGTTTGTACATCTTCGAAACCGACACAATAGGCCCATAATTTTACTTCATCATTTTCCAAATCACGAATACTTCTTATCTTTGGAACATCTCTTTGCAATTGGTTGGTAACAACATCTTGAAAAGAAAACACCTTATTCTGTATCGGATATGAAAATAGATTTTCTGTATCATCATTCAAAACATCATAGTCAACCATCTCATAGTTTTTGTCAACTATAGATTTCAGTTGACTTATTGATGTCTCATAAATATATTCTCTTAAATCCTCATCGTTATCAACTTGGAAAACATGATAAAGATATTTTTCATGCGCTCTTGCCTTACGCTTCATGTTAGGCTTAAGTGCTCTTGTTATAAAAAACAACTTCGTATCATCAACGCTGGTCGAAGATATTAAATTCAACAATTCCTCTAAATTCATTTCTTGTTTATTTTATTAACATAAAACAATTTATACCCAATATTGTATATCTTTATATTATCACTTTCATAGATATCTCTAAATGGAGAAATCATGAGACCTTGCTTTCGTTGTCCCTGTTCTTCGTATTCCATTTCAAACAAAGAGTATTTGCAATTTAAGACAGGATTTACTAAAAGCAGACTTGAAGTGACATATATCCTATAAATAATAATCAAGAGTATCAATAATGGTATTATGTCGCCTAGCTCGTCAAAACTCTGAAAGAGAAATGGTATGATATAAGTTGCTATATAACCTATAGACTCTGCATTTTTATTTGAAATACTCTTAACCGTAACATTATTGCCATTTTTGGAACTAGAACGAAGTATCTTTAAAAAGAGTATTGTTCCTAATGTCACTAAAACAAGTAAGAGCCCCAAGAGTATAGACAAGCCGAATTTATGTAGCAAGCACAAGATACCCGCCTTATCAAAACCTGCAAAATGTAAATAGGAACGGTTATAATATAGCTGTCTAACTATTATACATACAAACAAAGGTGAATATGATGTTAAGAACAAAATCAACTTTGGTACTGTACGCAAATAATTTGTACGCAAAACACTAACCATAGTCAACTTTTTATATATCACCAATACAATGTCACCACTATATTACAAGTAGTTACACCTATCAGTTTTTGAAAAAAGTTATTTTTGTTCCTCATTGCAGTATCGCTCTGCGCTTGTCGCCACTCGAATGAGGAATATTATTTTTCATTCTACTTTTGAGAGGATTACCTCAGGAGAGGTGCCCATCAGGGTTATGGCGGAGTAATCCATATTACGTGTAATCATACGATTGCCTTCTTTACTAACTGTTCGGAAATTCCGAACAGTTGCTGACAGCATCAATTTTCTGAAGACTTACCTATTTGTCATATTCTTCTAGGAAGCGTTTGATCATGGAAGTTACGGCTTGCGGAGACCGCTTGACATGAACTATCCCCATAATTACAATTTGCTCGCCATCTATCAAATAATAGACACGGTTTGGAGCTAACAACAAGTGGCGTATAACCATATCCTGACCAGATACCCGCGAAGTGTAGCGAGCATCATATATGCCATGTGTGGAATATTGAGCCAGTTCATCTGTCTTTTCCAAGATATTATGGAGAACTTTTTGAGAGGTTAATAAGCCAAAATGTTCTTCCACATAGTCCATGACTTCATCTAACTGCGTCAAAGCTAAGTCAGACCAAACTACTTCCATCCTCTTTTTGCTTTGATAAAAGACTCAACTTGCGAATTTGGAATGCAGCGACCTGCTCTATTTTCCTTCAGAGCATATTCTGCAGCCGCAATCATCACCTCACGTGGTATCCCATGAATCGAATTAGTCGACTCACTTATATCAACATCGCCCAAAGAAGACTCAATTTTAGCTATCAAGGAATATTTATCCTCAATGCTTAAATTCCTGATTTCATCCCAATAAGGAATGGTTCTATCTTGTGATACATTACTTATCAACATAATACATTCTCCTTTATTTTAATCTTTGTCTGCAAATTTACGACTTTCTTTCGTAATCACCAAGGAATTAAGAGAAAAAATGCATTTATTAACCTATACTTGGCTTAGGGCTAAACATCACAATACACAAAATGATTCTGCATCCTTACCGGTTCTACGGCGATAGTCATCACGCATTCGCTTCTCCATTTGTGCTGATTTTTCTACCTCTCCGTCTCTCCTGCAAGGAGAGCTCCACCTCTAACCAAGCCTTCCTCAATAGTCTTTACGACCCCTTCGGTTCCCCTTGTAGGGGACAGAAACCTCAGGAGGAAGGATGTAACCGCCCTACTCGGTGCTCAGAACCGCTACGCTCTAAGGTTGGCGGGGCATCAAAGCCCTCGCCATGGTTGTGCGGGATGGGAGCGCTTTGCTATAACTTACTATAACATTTTACTCAGATAACTCATAGTTTTTTTATGCAACAAGATCATTCTCAACTCAATCTTCTTCAACGACTTCGAGTAAATTTCTACTTATCGTAAGCGTTGCACCACTGATATACTTGATTTCGCTGCCGATGACGGCTTTCTTGCCATTATAACTCTGTACGTATGCTTCCACACCTTTCATGCTGCCTGCTACCACTCGCACTTTGATTCCTTTCTTCAAAGGAACAGGGGCAGCAGTGACAGGCTCTTCATCATTCTCTACAAAATATCGATAGTTGGCAACAACCTGGTCGGGAATTTGATATATTTTCCTTTGACCTGGCATCGTCAGCATCTTATACACATCCGAACGGAAGCGGATTTTGTCAAGTTGTCTCGGAGAAACATTGCAAAAGATAAAGGTGGAAAGAAATAGCTTTTCTTTCACTTTTCGCTTATTGGAACGTTTGTCTATATAAACTACTTTTACCTTGGGAATCCAGTAATCAAACCAAACATGATTGTGATTAAGATTGATTCGTATAGAATCAGCTATTCTCGTTTCACAATTCACTCGCACTACAGCCACATACCATCCTGCATCAGCAGGTTTTTCAAGACCTTCATTAGGCTTTTCCGGAACCTTTTTCTTAGCGTTTGCTTCACTTTTTGCCACGGCTTCGCCGTCGTCCCCTGCAATAGTGGACGTAACCTGTGAGTGTATATTTGTCTCTTTCATCATGCGAATCATGCTCGTTTTTTGATGTCGTTCATCTGAATCTCTACATAAGAGACACAGAAACTCTTTGCAAATATAAGATAATTGTTGGAAACTAGCAAATTATGCGTGTTAAAAAAAATAATAAAAATGATAGGGACACCTTCGTCTCTACCAAAGAAACAAAGATGCCCCTATATATAGTAAGGTATCAGATAATGTGGGTATTAAAAAAATAAGTATTGCTATTTAAAAACCAGAATATACTATCTTACTGAAATCTTCTGACCCTTAGCCTGAGCACAGGACTGGGTAGATGCCTTCACGATGTAAATGCCGGATGGAACTCGCAGAATCATTCTCTGCTTGGCAGGCAACTGATAACTGTGAACCATCTTGCCATCCAATGTAAATACCTGAACCCTGTCGAGCTTCTCACTACCCAGAGCAGAAACAACGATCATGCCTGCAGCTGGTGAGTAAACCTTCACCGGTGCGCTCTGCTCTTCAGTCTCCATGCGGTCGATGCCGGTTGAAGTACGGGTCTGGGTGAGGAAGTATCTTCCGTGGTCACCCGCCTTCACCTTCACAGCCTCGCCTTCATGAACTTCTGTAAAGCTTGCCGACGCAGCATCATAGAGATAAACCGGAGCATCGAGCTTGTTCACACCCTTCAGGGTAAGTGAAACCTCTTCAGCCTGCTGGCTCACGATGCCGAGCGGAATCCAGGACAACTCAGGAACCGCATTCACAGCCACCGCCTCGTTGCCGGCAACGGTATAAACCTGCGGAATATCCTTCAGGTTCTGATCATACAGCAGATCCACATCCTCCTGGTCATCATAGTCGGCAGAAGCCTCCGGACGCAAAGCAATGCGTGCCTTTGAAGTCTGGCCGTTGGAATTCTCTGTCGTTGCTTCAATGCTCTTGACATAGTCTGATGCCATCAACAGACCAGGAGTGATAGTGCGGTCAACATACATCGCAGAAGTGAACCTTACATTTTCTACCGTTTCGCCTCCTTTCTTCTTGACAAAGAACGACTGGGTAGGCTGGATAGCATAGTTCTGCTTATCCAATTCTGCATTGGAAATCGCCTTCACCTCGCCATTCTCTACCATCCATATTGCCTTTTGCAAACCAGTATTAGCCTCGAAGAACTTAGCCATCGAGATAGAGCAGGTATATGGATTGGCAACGAGATAGAATCCGCTGGCGTTATCTGTTGCCAAGGCCTGGGTCTTCTCTGCGAATGTCTTCTCTTCATTACTGTAAGCTACGAGAAACTTGCCATGGCCAGCATCTTTCGCAACCCGAGTCTTGCTTGAAGAGTTCTCATTACCTTTATAATCGAAGTACTGATATTCGGTATCAGCCTTTGGCAAACGGAGGAGCGCCTTCTTTGTCTTATCCTTCGGCAGGAGCGCATTACCCGCCTTGATAGAGAAACCACCGAAGGTTCCATCTGCTGCGGCATAGCTCTCGTCTACCCTATTATATACATGGCTCCAGTAGCCGAGATTCATATCAACATTTTCTGGAGCAGCTACACTTGGGTAATGAGATGCAGGATAATCACTCTTAGGTGTGATTTCCTTCACATCACTCTTCATCCAAGCTCTCTGATAAACCGGATACTTGCTTCGGCTATATACATTCGTATCAAACGTGATATCCGTAAACGCCTTGGTTTCCTGTCGTCCATCCTTTGCTGGCACATACATATCACCGGCGTAGATATACTGCAGAGGCGAAGCCATGGTGTACCACTTGTTTGGCTCCAGCTCTTTCTCTACCCAAGCCTTATCATATACCAGATAGCACTGGTCGCGAAGCTCGCCCTGAGGCTTGAAGTAAATCTGATGACAGGTATTGCCATAGAACTTCTCGCACTTCAGATTACCTTCTGTATCCAATCCCTTATTGGCATCTGCCTCATTCCAGAACGCCATGATGTCATACTGGATATACTTCGTAGCCTCATTACCCTTACCATTGGTGAGTTTGGTAGCAATCTGATTGGTGCTACGGTAAACCACATTACCGAGGTCAGGGAATGGCAAACCATTCAGATTGCCGATGGTTACCTTGGTAAACTTCATTGGCACATAGCTGTTCAGCGTTGGGATCTCTATCTTCGATGCAGATGCTGCCGCAGAAGTACTGCTGCCATAAGTCTGATAATCGGTATAATCCTTATCATACAATTCTGTAGAAGATGAGCGATGCCAGTTATCATCATTGTTCCAGTTGGCATTCATTCCGCCATCTGCCGTAGGAGTCCAGGTAATGAACTCCGGTACTATCTTCAACTTGAGATAAGACTCGCCAGGGCAATTGGTAGTTCCCGCAGAAGCTGCTCTCTTCTCGTAAGCGAATCGGAGTACATAGTAATATCCCTCGTGGAAATCAGCAACTGCATCATTTTCAAACTTGAGGTTGAGAGTAGCCTGAGTCGTTTTATCAAAAGCAGGCAGCTCTTCGTTCTTCAATGTTGCAACCGTTTGATTCAACTTCTTTTCCCATAAAGGATCGTTTGTAGATGCAACAATTACGCTCTTCGACTTAACAGCAGGGGCTTTACTATCATCAATGAAAGTAAGTGGCTCAGTTATAGCTGTTCCATCTCTCATCGTAGCACTATGAAGAGGTACCTTCAAATATCCATTAGAAGCCTTCAACTTCTCCAGCTGTGGCAAACCGATACGAAGCGATGCCTCATAACTGCCGTCATTGAATGGATAATCCACATCATTGAAACCGAAGTTAAGCTGTGGTCCATCCTTCATTACACGCAATGGTACTGGTATTGCACTAGTACACAACAGATAGGTCTTGCCATTTGGCGCAGTATATTCAATATAGTCATTATTCTGAGTTCCTTCAGGCTTCATATATATATTATGAATCGTACCCAAAGTAAGCTTATCCTTACTGATGGTGATTTCATTGCTGGCAGGTGCAGAAGGATCCACCTTATTTGTTTCACCAGTACCATCGATATACCAAATGAACTTAACACCATCCAATGTTATCTTACCACCATTATAAGGGTCAGTTGTTGTCAATTGTCCCTTGATTTTAACCTCATAGTTGTCAGCTTGATCGCAAGGGATCTTATAATCCGTTACGATATTGCCCTTGGTATCAGTAATGATTGGATGCTGGCTAACCATTTCAAACCAGTTACTGTACAACGAGCAGACCTCAGCAGGTGTACCCCAATTAGCATTTCCCTTGGCTGGATCCTCTGTAGATACAGATACGTAATACTTCTTACCCGTAGTCAAAGGAAAGTCCTTATTGCTGATAACAATATAGGTTTCACCTTCACTATCTTGCTCAATCATATTAGTACCATCGATTTCAAAGTTCTTACAGGTTTCCTCTGAATCGTATACATCAACAGTACCATATTCTGTACCAGAAACTGTACTTGTATTACCGGTCGTTCTATCCTTTAAGGTATAAGAATAATCCGTTTTTACAGGATTTCCATCTTCATCCACAAATCTGAAATAGATCTTTGTATTTTTATGTCCCAAAATCGCATTCAGGGTCTCGTGGATAGCACGTATCTTCAGTTTGATGGTTCCAGTTGTAGCACCGTTACATACCGGCTTCTCCTGAATCACCTGAACCTTAGCCGGCGCAAGATACATACGGATATCATCTACGGCATAGTCGGCACCATCAGTATTGCTACAGTAATTATCAATCTCCAGTCGGAAATCTGAATACTGCTCTACATTTGACTCTTTTTGCAAAGTAATCTTACCATATACCTGGTACCAAGTTGCCGGTTTCAATTTTTCTACATTAGTCTTAAAATCACCAGACGCAAAACTATGTATCAGGTGTTTTTCAACAATATCATCATTGACATTTCTTTTAACACCAAATAGTTTAAACATAATCTGTGGCTTAGTATCCGCTTTAGTCATGTCAGCAATACCCGCTGTGAAGATAAGTTGCTGTCCTGTACAGAGATCTGCCGTGAAATCTGCAGCGGCGATTTTTCTACTTTCGTCTGATGCATCCACATAGAGGAAGTGGCCATACTGAGAACCATTGGTTATCTCATAAGTCTTATCATATAATTGTCCACTTTGCCACCAAAGATATCCATCTTTAAGTGACTCACCATTACCGGAAATACCATTAACATTGGCAGATTTATACAAGCAATAATCTCCATGAAGTGGAGAATGACCGATTTCCCCCAGGTTAACCCACCAAGAAGCATCGCAGTCAATCAAATCACGATATACGAAACTATAAGCACGGCGATCCCATTTAGATGGTAATCGGTCCTGGTTGTCATCCGGACTTGTAGGAGCAGACACAGTCTGTTCTACATCATCATCATCAAATGTAATTGGCTTAGTAGCCATTTTATAATGCTCGTCAAGATAACTAATAAGTCTGTTATTCAATCCATTTTTAACGATCTCCTCTTTAGTCATCGGATGATTATTCATGAATCGAACATCGAAGTTGGCAATAGGACAACGGTTTTCGTCATCATCCATTGCATATGCAACTATGAATACAGGATCTCCATATTCAAATGTAAAACTCTTCGAAGATCCATCCATAGATACAGACGCCCACGGTAGTTTTCCAAGATTTTCCATCGTTAAATCAAAGAAGCGTTTGTCTGTTGTTCCTAAATTGCGACAATAAGTCTTGGTCTTATCGTATGCCCACCATTCAATCTTAGTTGCCTTGCATAATTTATTTTTATCGAAGTTGGATTCTACGAGTTTGTCCTTTTCATCTACATAATATACCCGATGAGTGAAACCTTCTGAAGAACCATTTTTCTTATATATACCATCAGCCAATGGATGGAAATAATATTTCTTTGCATCTGATAAATCCAGTCGAAGAGTAACAACAGAAGAACTTTTATCCTTCATACCAACTGTTATATACTTACCATCCTCATAAGTTCTATAACCTGCTCTTTCAAGATTTTTGCCAATAGCTGTATTCATCCTAAAATCCGCAACTATCATCCAATACACGATTAAGGGTAGATTTATGAG
>ENA-ORUI01002689-ORUI01002689.1-human-gut-metagenome-genome-assembly--contig:-NODE-2689-length-14267-cov-7.318745_pt1 | contig 14267 bp, 10 predicted proteins | sample MGYA00242078_ERZ509205 | MGnify/ENA primary metagenome ERZ509205 (study PRJEB26280, sample SAMEA2338828) | human gut metagenome | biome: human gut; feature: human-associated habitat; material: faeces... | reverse complement strand
GTGTCAGATGTATCTCCTCGCCGTCCAGAGTCAGCATTCTTTTTTCGAAATCAAGTATAAGTCCCTGACATTTGTAAGGACGGATATAAAGAGGCGAGTTTGATGCCATACGGTTGCTGTGACGTAAAGAAGTACGGATTCTGGCAAGCAGTTCCGAAGTTCCGAATGGCTTGGTGATATAGTCATCGGCACCAAGATCCAGAGCGGCCACCTTATCATGTTCTCCGGTTCTTGCTGAAATGACGATGATCGGGCAACTGGTCCATTCGCGGACAGAAGCTATGATATCATTTCCATCCATGTCCGGAAGTCCAAGGTCCAAAAGGATCAGATCCGGACATTGTGAATTGATAATGGACAATCCGGCCTTCCCGGAAGTGACGGTAGTTGTTTTATATCCATTGGCCTTTAATGTTCTGGACATGAAGTCCAGAATATTTTTTTCATCTTCTATGATCAAAATAGAATAGCTGTCATTCATGATTAAGTATCCCCCTTTGGTAATGTAAATAGAAATTCAGCGCCATCTGCATGATTATGTGCGGCAATTTTTCCGCCATGTGCCTGGACAATAGTGTTGCAGATAGAAAGACCGATTCCCATGCCACGGTGGGTATCCGATGTACGTGGGGCTGTATATTCGCCTTTTAAAATCAGTGGGATGGTCTGTTCGTCAATACCCTTTCCATAATCTATGATATGAAAGGTAACGGTATCCGGGTTTTCTGTAATACGAAGGTCGATAGGCCTGTCGCTTTCGGAATGAACAAAAGCATTTTCCATCAGATTCATTAGAACCTGTTCGATAAGAAGCGGATCCATCGGAATGATCAGGACATCTTCCGGAGCGCTTACGTGAATTTCAATATCCGGAAGCCGCCGTTTTAATCGGATGATTGCTTCGGAAACGACTTCTTCTACGACTTCGTCCTCTTTTTTAACAGTTCCGGTATCATCCTGAATTCTTGTGACAGACAGAAGATTTTCGACCATATTCAAAAGCCAGTGTGAATCTTCGTTAATAGACGATACAAGACTTTGCTTTTCCGAATCAGTCAGATTCTGATAATTTTCTATAAAAGAATCCGAAGAGCCTATAATAGAAGTAAGCGGTGTACGAAGATCATGAGAGATTGCCCGCAGCAGGTTGGCACGAAGCTGTTCATTTTGCGCCAGAACAGCCGCTTCCTCTTTTTCTTTGGCGTTTTTGATGCTTTCAAGTGCCAAAGCGCACTCGCCCAGAATAGAGAGGAGTACGCTGTTTTCGAAAGAGTCCAGCGGAATACCGTTCACCGCAATACCAGCCACTCCATATACATGCTGGTTGACCCGAATCGCAAGGTATAAACACTTTGCACTGGATAATGTATCTGTTGTGGCACCGGCGTGTTTATTGTTTCGGAAGGCCCAATCGGCGACTGCTTTCTCGTTCTCAGAAATTAAATCTTCCTGAATGCTATTAACAGCACGAAAAACGTTAGGGGTGGCAAGTTCTTTACCATCAGACAGGTAGACGACAATATCTTTTTTCAGCAGCTTCATGAGCTGCCCTGCCGTAGCGGTGATTACCGCATTCTCATCCTGCTCTTTTTGCAGAAGCTGGTTGGTTTCAAAAAGAATCTTTGTACGGTAAGCTGTATGGGCAGATTGTTTCGCATTTTCTTTCAGCCGGGTAGCGAGAGATCCGGAAAGCAGTGTTACTATAAACATAATGGTAAAGGTAATAATATAGTTCGGATCGTCAAAATGGAATGTCAGTCTCGGAGTGGTAAAAAAGAAATTGAAAACCAGCACACTGACAACCGAGGTCAGAATCCCGCACAGTCGGTTGGTTGTGATTACAGCGGTCACAAGTACGCCTAATATATAAACTGCGATAATATTACTCTCCGTGAACCCAAGAGCGTCAAAGCCACAGCCAATTAGTGTAGCTACCAGCAATACAGCTATACTCTTCAGAACATCACGCAGGGGCATCGCATCTACCTGCGCCTTACTCTTTTTTTCCTGATAGCTGGTTCCTGTGCTGGCATCCGGTATCACATGAATATCCAGATTAGGTACGCTGGAAATCAGGCGTTCCGTCAAGGTGGGCTTGCTGAAAATATTCTTTCGTGCAATGGTACTTCGTCCAATTACGATTTTTGAGATGCCGGAAAGACGGGCAAATTCCGCAATCTGATAAGGCACGTCATCGCCATAACTTGTCTCAATCGCAGCGCCAAGTTGCTGAGCCAGACGCTTATTATCCTGCAAACGTTTTTTATCATCGTCACTCATCGCCGCTGTATTTGTCGTTTCCACATAAAGAGCGGTAAATGTTCCCCGAAAGGCTCTTGCCATCCTTGCAGCAGTCCGAATGATTTTTGCGTTGGATGGCGACGAGGAAAGACATGCCAGAATGCGCTCGTCTGTATGGTAATCGCCTCGGCTCTGTACTCTGGCGCTTTCCGTCAGCAAGTTCACCCGGTCAGCGCACCGACGGAGGGCGATTTCCCGCAATGCGGTGAGATTTTCCAGCGTGAAAAAATTAACTGTTGCCCGCTGCGCCTGATCTTCCCGGTACACATTTCCACTTGCCAGTCGTTCCAGCAACTCCGCAGGCTCAATATCCACCAGTTCTACCTGATCTGCTTGATCAAAGGTGGAATCCGGAATACGCTCCCGCACAAGAATTCCGGTGATAGAGGCTACTGTATCGTTGAGACTCTCAATATGTTGGACATTTACAGTCGTATAGACATCAATTCCAGTATTTAGCAGTTCCTGAACATCCTGATACCGCTTCGTGTGCCGACTGCTTTCGGCATTGGTATGGGCCAACTCATCCACCAGTATGAGCTGAGGATTTCGCTTGAGTGCAGCATCAATATCAAATTCACGAAAGGTCATTCCTTCGTAAGCAACTTGTTTCACAGGAAGCTGCTCCAAACCGTCCAGAAGTGCCATCGTCTGGGGTCGGGCATGGGGTTCTATGTATCCAGCAACCACATCGATGCCACGCTCCTTAGCCTGATGAGCCGCCTGAAGCATGGCATAGGTCTTTCCGACACCTGCGGCATAACCGAAAAAGATTTTGAGTTTTCCGCTTTTCTTAGTGGATGCATCGTTACGGATCACACGAAGACGCTGATCCGGATCTTGTCTTGGCAGTTCCATTTTAACCCTCCTATCTGTCACTCAAGTAAAAGCGATTTCCTTTTTCAATATTATAACACACAACGTCAAAACCTACATCTGCGACTGATCCACGGCAAATTTGTTCAGGCATCCAATGAAAAAATCGACGACAGGTAATTTTTTGGAATCCCTCCATAGTGCTATTTGTGTGATTTGATTCTGGGTAATCGGCTCAAAATTGTTTTCCAGAAAAACATCCAGTTTATTCATCAGAAAATCCCCAAAAATAAATATGGCTGATGTACTTACAAGTAAAATAACATCCTGCATGGATTCACCCCCAATTCCTTTGATTTTTCTTAAAATCAAGTATGAAAGCACTTTTGCAAATTTCTGTTACTTCCTAACGCCAACATGGTATCTCCTGCTTTCAGCACTGTGTCTGAAGTAATAGATAACTCCAGCTTGCCGCTTTTCTTGATTCCCATAATGTTAATATTGAATTTTTTACGAATATCAAGCTCTCCAATCGAATGGTCCGCCCAATCTTTGGGAATGGGAATCTCAAACATGGCATGATTTTCATCCAGTTCTATGTAATCGAGAATGTGATCCGCACTGTAACGGATTGCTGTCCACTTTGCGAGCTGTTTTTCCGGGTAGACTACTTCATTTGCACCGTTACGCAGCAAAAATTTTTCCTGAACATCAGTTGCAGCTCTGGAAACTACAAACCTCGCTCCTAATTCACTGAGCAGAGAAGTTGTTTCCAGTGAACTTTGAAAGTTGTTGCCGATGGCCACAATGCATACATCATAGTTGCGAACACCGAGAGATTCCAAGAAATCGGCATTCGTACTGTCTCCAATCTGTGCATTGGTAACAAGGGGCAGAACAGCCTCTACACGTTCCTCCGAAGTATCTACCGCCATCACTTGATGGCCCAAATGATTTAAGTGCAGGGCAATATGCTTTCCAAATCGCCCCAGACCAATTAGAAGAATTGATTTCATAATGTCTCCTTTATCCTACTGTTATTTTTTCCTTTGGTAGTTTTGAAACTTTCTTTTGTGCACTGGACAAGGCCGCAAAAATTAATGTAAGGCCACCGACTCGTCCAAAAAACATCAGCAGAATCAAAACACTCCGTGAGAGCAGATTCAGTTCCGGCGTAATTCCCAGGGACAGGCCGACTGTGCCAACAGCTGAGGCAGTTTCAAAAAGGCAGGTAAGCATGGGAAGTCCTTCGGAAACGCTGATGATAAGCCCACCGGTACAACATAGCGTGATATACATAAGCGAAATTGTCGCTGCATTTTTTACGACATCATCATCAATGCGACGTCCAAAGAGGTTGGCATTTTCTCTGCGCCGAAAGGTAGAAATCGCAGTAGTAAGCAAAACAGCAATGGTTGTTGTTTTCAAACCGCCTGCGGTAGACCCGGGACTACCGCCGATCAGCATCAGCGCAATGGTGATAAATTGTCCGGCCTCACTCAAATCAGTTAAATCCACCGTATTAAAACCCGCCGTTCGTGGTGTCACAGCTTGAAAAAGAGAAGATAAAAGCCGTTCCTTTCGGGTAAGATCAGCAAACTCAAAAAAATAAAAGTAAATTGCCGGAACGATCAATAAAACCGCTGTGGTACAAAGAATCACCTTACTCTGCATCCGATATTTGTGCAAATGCAATCGATTTGTCCGAATATCATCCCAAGTCAGAAAGCCAATGCCTCCAAACACAATTAAGAACATAATAGTAAAGTTTATGACTGGATTTGCTGCATAGCTGGTCAGGGAGGAAAAGGGAGTGCGCACACCCAATAGATCAAAGCCTGCGTTACAAAAAGCGGACACGGAATGAAACAGTGCCATCCAAAGTCCCTTTTTCCCGAAATCACGGCAAAACACCGGCGCCATCACGGCTGCACACAGCAGTTCCATCACCAGTGTCACCCTGACGATAAAGCCAGTCAAGCGAACGATTCCCCCTACCTTTGGCGCTGAAATCGCCTCCTGCATGGTACAGCGCTGCATCAAAGAAATCTTCCGACCGGAAATCATTGCAAAAGATGCGGCTATGGTAATAACCCCCATGCCTCCAATCTGAATCAGCAGTAAAATGACAAACTGGCCGAAGGCCGACCAGTATGTTGCCGTATCATGTATAATGAGTCCGGTTACACAAACTGCTGAGGTAGAAGTAAACAATGCATCCGAGAAAGGCGTTGCCAGTCCGCTTCGGCTGGAAAACGGCAACATTAAAAGGAAGGTGCCGAAAAGGATCACACCGGAAAACCCGAGGATGATAATTTGAAACGAAGTCAACTTCCTTTTTAACAACACTACTCCCATAACTGCAATCCTCCTTTATACCCCTTTATGTGCCCTTAATTATAAATCAAAGGGAGTAAAGAAAGTAAAAGAGAATGCGCATCTGTATTAAGACCGTCTAAAGATGCAGGACTTATTCTTTTTTATCACGAGCTTGTGCCAGAAATTCAATCAGCCGTTTCCTTGTCAGAATCCCGCATAGAGCATTCCGGCCATCAACGATGGGGACAAAATTCTGATTCAGCATTGAAGTTACAACCTGCTCGGAATCTGCATCTATTTGTAACGCAGGGCAAAAATCTCTGCGAACAATGCTGCCAAGTCGGTATCCCTCCTGTACTTTCAAGTCTGTACCTCCATTTCTATCGAATCACCATGCCACTTCCTACATAGTGGCATTTTTCTTCTACCTGCATAACGTTACTTGGTTTCTTACCAGAATCCTTTTTCTTTCTTGATACTTCTGCATACACACGTTTATATTTATCTGTTCCAACATTATCGAAAAAAGTCGAAACATTATTCACGTCAAATCGCTTATCTCTCTGAAGTAAACGTACAAACCAGCGTATGTCATTTTTTGTCCCTTGAAGCCTTATCTTTAACATATAGGCACCTCCTTGAATAGAAAAATAAAAGGCAGGGATATTCAATATTTGTAATTAAATATCCCTGCCAAATTGGCTATTTTATTCACTTTTATTCATCAAAGAATATTGTGTCCCTCGTGTCGACTCTATAGCCGACAACGACATGAATTCTGTCCACTATCTGCTTTTTATTCCTTTTCACATCGGTTCTGCCGAAATTGAAAAAGCTGCAAAAGTGCGTAAATTCAAGGATTTTCACGAATCTGTACGACGTAGCCCTATTATAGTCTCCACATGACACGATACGTCCTACTTGATGTTAGCCGTCGGGAGAGCTTTCGACTTGGCCTATTCAGAAATCATCACTCTGCCTGTGCATCAAAGGATTGTTTCACAATTTCCATGATTTGCTCTAATTCATCCTGATGCTCCATAAACAATTCTACATCGCCATTTCCCCAACGTCCTAAGCCAGTAATATCTTTGCAAATACCATTAGGGTCATTAATCTCTGAAAACTTCATATTAATCGAGATACGCAATCTTTGTTTCTGAAAAACAATATCAACAAAATTAGTATCTAGTTTATAGGCAACATACAACTTTTTATATTCCTTCTTAACCGCAGGGGATAAGTTCATAATGCGCTTATCTAAAGACTCGAATAGTATTCTTGTAAAAGCATTCACATCATATGTTTCCAAGGAATATTTCTGCACTGTTTTATCTTCTACTTGATATGGCGCAAGTTCTGCAACTGTTAAAGTTGGATATGGCCAAATAGATTCTGCTTTCTTTGCTAATTCGTTTGCCCTCTCTTGGATATGTTTTTCATTCCACTTATTTTGCAAAACCACATATTTATTAAGCCTAAGTGCACTTTCTTTGAATCCACCCGGCATATCCATCTTTTCCAAGAAAGGCCTGTCACTCATTTCAGAATTATATGCAGTCAAAGTAAGATTGCCAATTGTATGTAAATACTTTTTCTGAACCTCTTGCCACTCAGTACCAAGATCAGCTTGCCACTCTAAAGAAAGATTTTTGTTCTGCGGCATAATATGCTCAATGGTGTAATTCTCTATTATAATCGGAGCTTTGTTTTCAAAGTTTTCCAAACGACTGAGAATATAATTTCTAGCACGCATATTATAAATATCACGGCTTACAAATGCATCTTCAAACTTATCGTCATCTGGGAATTCTTTATATGTATCCTGCATCACGAAAAATGCCTTAATAGAATTCAGATAATCATCTGGTCTAATATAATTCTTCAATGTTGCAAAGGTTTTGTTCATTGAGTTGGTCGGGATCTCACAAATTGCACGTCTCAGAACATAGCTAATACAAAGCTTCAAAATTTTCTTCAGTTCATCTGATGTAATTAGTCCTTCTACGCAGTCATGATGAATTTTCAGCAAGAACGGGTAAGATACTTCCATTCTTAAATCGATAATGTCCTCATATAACTTCTTTAAATCCGTGTCAGTATTTCGCTTGAATACAATATTTGTATAATATTTTGCATATTCAAGCAAATCTTGACATAATTCTCTGATAGTTCCAAATTCACAATTCAAATGATACAATTTAAATTCTTCATATACACGTCCTTGCTTTGGAATACGAGAAAGTTTCATGGTCAAGTAATGGCGGAAGAAAGCATCCATTACCGTTCCTTGCGTTTCATAGATAAACAGCTGTTCCATAGGCCGCCAAAGATGTTCATATACATAAGTTTGTTCAGATGGCTCTAATCCCATCAAAACATAGTTACGAATCAAATCAGATTCAGAAAGTTCCTTACCAGTAGAATTCAAACTTTCAAAAATTGCCTGTGCATCGTCAACAGCGCGATCTAATGTGATATTAACAATTTGTAATTTTCCAATTGACTCATATACCTCTGCAGGCTGAATTTCTTTATCAGCAAGTTTTCCAGCAAAAAAATTGTAATTTTCAATCAGTCTTGATCTAGTGCCTTCTGCAATTGGCTTTTCCTCAACAAGGCTTATAAGAATATCTCTATCTGTTTCAGTCAGCAGTAACTTATATCGTTCATCACCACTTTCATACTCGTTTTTTAGAAGCATATTATCTATACGACGAGCATTGATTGTTGTGTCATTCGGATTCTTTATTGCATAATCGCGCAAAGCCAGAAGAAGCAGTGTTAAGGTAGTCATTCGCTGTTGGCCGTCAATAATCATATATTTCTGAACACCTGTTGGCATTGCCTGTTCAGCAATATTAACAATAGAACCTACAAAATGGCCCACTTTACCTTTTCTCTGCATCTCTACAATATCGTTCCAAAGTCGTTTACACTGATCAATGTCCCAGCTGTAAAATCGCTGATAAACTGGAATCAAAAACTGTTTATTTCCATTTAATATCTCATAGATATTGCCTTTACGTGCATCCATACCGCACCTCCATTACTTCTTTTCTCCGTAAGAAACAGTATCTTCTGCCACCTTGCTTAGTTCTATTTCAGACACATATTTATATAGCTTTTCCTCTTTTCGTGGTTCCACATTATCTGTCCAAAGCTCACACTGACTAATTACTGTGCTTATTGCAAAATCGTAATCTTCCGGCGGATACTTATATTTCTTAAGGAGTCGCTTAACCATCTTACGCATCTGCGCTCTAGCAGTTTCTTTCTTCTGCCAATCGATAGTGCGATTCTTACGAAGCATTTCTGTAAGTTCTCTTGTCAGAGCAATCAATTCATCATTCTTGTAAAAATCCTTGATATGCTCTGGTTTTGTAAGGGCATCATAAAATGCCAGCTCTTCTTGCGAAAGTCCCAGCTCTTGACCATTCTTATAAAGATTTGCAATTTCCTCCGCAGTTTTAAGCAGTTCTTTAATAACCTCTTCATTGGTTATCAGTCCATTATAATAAGAGTTCATCAGCTGTGCTATTTTCTCCGAGAATTTTTGTGACTGTACCACATTTGTTCTCTTATATAGGGCCACCTGCTCAGCCATAAGTTTTTTCAAAATCTCAACAGCTATATTCTTTTCCTTCATTCTAGAGATTTCATCCAAGACAGCCGGATCAAACAAGCTGAAATTTTCACCACCACTTTTGCTGCTGTCAAATAAGCTGATGACACCTTCGCTCTGTACTGCCGCTTTCAAAAGTTCGTTGATTTGATCGTTAATCTCAGTAAGCGACAGGCTCTTTCCACCGGTACCACCGTAAGTGATCTTAATAACCGTAGATCGCAAAGCTTCCATATAAGCTGCTTCATGCCTTTCCTGTTCTGTTGTCATACTTGAACAAAGCGAATGAGACTGTTTCAAAAGCATAGCTTCCTTCAAGAACAAATCTTTTCTTTCTGGTACACTTGCATCGAGAATAAAGTTTACACCACCCGTAATAAGCTTAGCCATTGTAAGCGGAGAACCACCTACAAAGCCGCTAAAATCAAAGCCATGCAGTAAATCCTTGCATACCTGCAGCTTTTCTTGAAACTTCGGATAGGCCATCTTTGCAATATTCATGTCACCATATTTAGACTGATCGCGTTTCGTATATTCTTTCATCGCCGCCTTTAGAGCTGACGCAATTCCAACATAGTCAACGATCAATCCACCTTCTTTATCCTTGAATACACGGTTAACACGAGCTATTGCCTGCATCAAGTTATAGCCATGCATTGGCTTGTACACATACATGGTAGCTAAAGAAGGTACGTCAAATCCGGTAAGCCACATATCTACAACAATGGCTATTTTCATTGGATCATTATTATCTTTAAATTTCCTCGCGAGTTCTTCTTTGTGCGCTTTGGTTCCGATAATCTCTTTCCAATCTTCCGGGTCATTGTTGCCGCCAGTCATAACCACACCAACTTTATCTGTCCATGTAGGTCTAATTTTTAAGATGCGGCGGTAAATTTTCATTGCAATCGGGCGAGAATACGCCACAATCATGGCTTTCCCTGTCAGAAGATTTGCTCTGTATTTTTCATAATGTTCAACGATATCATCACAAAGAGATTCAATCGTAGAATCTGCTCCCAGTACGCTTTCCATCTGGCCAAGCATCTTTTTGCTCTTCTCGATCGTTTGCGCATCGGATTGTTGCTCCAAGACATCATAAGTGGAATCAATTAACGCCAGCGTATTCTCATCCAACTTTAGATGAACTACACGGCTTTCATAATAAACCGGACGAGTAGCGCCATCTTCCACGGCCTGTGTCATATCATAAACATCGATATAGTCACCAAAAACCTCACGAGTATTTCTGTCCTTAGCTGAGATCGGTGTACCAGTAAAGCCAATAAATGTAGCATTCGGCAATGCGTCATGAATAACACGGGCATTACCAATTACCGTATGTGCTTCCTTTTCACCGTTTTCATTCTCTGACATAACGATTTTCTCATCAAAACCATACTGCCCACGATGTGCTTCGTCTGCCATAACAACAATGTTTCTACGTTCCGATAAGGCTTTCTCTCCACGCTCAAACTTAAACATCGTAGTAAATATGATTCCATTCGCACTTCTGCCATCAAGAAGTGACTTCAAATGTTCCTTGCTCTCTGCTTGTACCGGTGTCTGACGCAAAAAATCTGCGCATTGTGAGAACTGTGCATAAAGCTGATCATCCAAATCAATACGGTCTGTCATAACTACGATTGTCGGACTGTCTAATGCATCCTGCAATAAATGTGCATAGAAAACCATAGATAATGACTTACCGGAACCCTGTGTATGCCAGAACACGCCACCCTTGCCGTCGGTCTTTGTTGCTACCTTTGCTTTCTCAATAGCTTTACGTACTGCAAAATACTGATGGTATCCTGCTAATACTTTAAAACGATTACTGCTAACGCCTGAAAAAAGAATAAAATTCTTCAAAATATCAAGCAAACGTTCCTTTTGGAACATACCCTCATAGAAAGTTTCAAAGGACGCATACGCAGTATCTTCGTAATTACCGTCTTTTGTTTTCCATTCCATAAAGCGATCTAATCCGGAAGTGATTGTTCCAGCCTTATTCGTAGACAAATCGCTAATTACACAGATTGCGTTGTAATAAAAGATAGATGGAATATCCTGCATATAGTTGCGAATCTGATGATACGCATTCTCCGCTCCCACTTCATCTTTTGCGGGGCTCTTTAATTCCATCAAAACAAGAGGCAATCCATTTATAAATAGAATAATGTCTGGACGACGGTTATTTCCGTTTTCAAGGAACGTAAACTGATTTACCACATAGAAAGAGTTGCTCTTTACATTTTGGTAATCAATCAAACGTACAATCGACGATTGCTCCTCGCCCTTCACAAAAAACTTAACCGTAACGCCATTTTGCAGATAATCCATGAATATCATATTCTTCTGTAGCAGGCTTCCGGTATCAAAATTCTTTAATTTAGACATTGCCTCATCAATAGCTTCTACAGGCAGACCACGGTTGATACGCACCAAACTATCTCTCAGAATAGAATCCAGAATCGGACTGGTATAATCTCTATCAAAATCCGGAGCGTAGAGGTGGTCATAGCCCATGTTTTCAAACAATTCAATGATTGCCTGTTCATATGTATCCTCTGTAAATAAATTTGGCATGTTCAACCTCCTGTATTTTTCGTTATATTCCAATAAGAAAAATATTTTCTGTTCCTCATTTGTAAACTTAATTACTCTTCATATATAATTTCTTTTATCTTCACAGCATCTTCGTTATTATCATCCTTACAAATCATGCTATAAAATTTCTTAACATCCTTATCTTTCAAAATATACATGACTTGTGTGTTTTCTAACGCAATTTTATATAACTTATTTTTTTGCTTTACCGACCAGTCTTTAATCTTTGAAAGTTGTCCTATAACCGTATGCGTATTAGCAAAGCTTTCACTATCTTCAAGTTTATCTATTAATTCTTCTTTCTTGCGTTCTTCTTCACTTTGACCTTTCGTTTCAGATATTTTCTCTGATACACAATCAAAATGAATCTCTTCAAGAATTTCATTAGAGATAGTTCTGTCAATTATTTTTTTAACCAATCGTTCAAGTGTTGAATCTTCTTCATAATCAGCTGGAGCAAAATATTTTATCCTGTTCTCATCAAGCATCCTGAAAACCTTTGATTTATCCTTTGAATCAGAATCATACACTCCTATGGAATGTCCTCCATTTATATTTACAAGCTTCATGCACGGAATATCCGTATCACTATCCCCAATATAAATCATATTTCTAAATGGCACTCTATACTGATTAGGTTCAAAGAAAGAATTAACTTCTTGATCATTTACATCAAGCACTCCCTTTTCTATTCTAAACAAAAATTGTGTTTTATTGGTATAATTAACTACCTGTGCCGGCCATACTGCTTCTCCTGCATCATTATAATAGAATGAACTTGCATATATTTTCTTAAACTCTTTTGCTACCTCTGTACCTTCAATCATTTCTTTTAATCCAGATGAAATAATGTAATGTTCTACAATAACCCCCTTACTTTTACCATATTCGTTAATTCTGTCAAACCATGTGCTAACCCCTGGAAACAATCGTACCTTACCACCATCTTGACGTAATGTTTCCTTTGTGAATAATACTTTTCCTCTTGATTTGTCACGCATCATATACATATAAGCAAGATTTTGATCCATATCATTGTCTGATGCTAACTTATTTGATTCCTTCCAGAAATCTGCCACTTCATACTCAATCGACTGTATATATCCTTGTGCTTGCATATCTTCTGGAGATAAGGTTTTGTCAAAATCATAACAAATTGCTAAAATAGGCTGTTTTTTCATATATTTTTCCTCCCTTTTTCATTCATTTGAAAATTATAAACAATAATTTAGTGGCTTAAAGGTCAATGTCGGACACATCAAGTTCCCCGGACATAAGTTTTGGCAACAATGCATCACGAAGCTCTGATAGGTTAATATTTTCTTTTTGATTTGAAAGTATTGTATCAAACAAGGGCCTGCATAGGGAATCAAAGTCCTGTAACACAAGTTCGGATGGGATCATTACCTGTATCTTGCCAAACTGTGTTTTATTTAAGTTGACTATTGTGCTACCACTTTGCCCAAGTTTGTTGATAGTATCGGCTAATGTTTGCATTAATAGGTAGATATAATATACAGAGATACCTTCTTTGGGAATTATTGAGTTAATCTGTTGATTAGATTGACTCTCTTCGGATACCAAAGTTACCAGACCGGCTGTCCCTATACAACTTACGCATACAGTATTAGGTGGAAGTGTTTTCTTCGGTTGAGAAGCAACACCTGCATCTGAAAGATAACGCTCGGTAGAAACAATATAAACGCAGCCATGCATATCAGGAATTGTTATGAATGGAGTATTACCACCATAATATTCACTTTTCTTGGTAGAGGGTGTTTTTCCACATATGATTTCAGTTCCGAGATCATCAATTGTACCATCTGACCAGTCATCTGGCTTCGTTCCGTCAAAAGGTTCATAATTAACAAACCAAGAACGGTATATAGCCTGAGCTTGTTGCTCTAAATTATTGTTTATTTCTTCATTTTCTTCAATTTTTTTATCGATAGAATTTAGTATCTCAACTATTTTCCTTTGAGTTTCTATCTTTGGTAGCATAAGCGGTATCTGTTCGATAACATTTCTTTTGGCAATATTTACTTGTACAGAACCACTTGAACGTGAAACAATAGCATTATATCCATCTCTTGATGTAAAGAAATATTTCAAATACAACGGCAATATCTTATTTTGATCTACTCTTAACAGCAAAAGTGCTTGGCTAATAATCCCCTTGGGATCATCACTTCTGATAATAGAAACTTTTCCTACTGTCCCTGAACAACTTATTATTAAGTCATCAGTATTTACCTGAAATCGCTTCATCTCATTGAACTTTTGCTCATCAATATAATATCTAAAATGTCTACTATTATAGATAGCATGTTGTTGTTCATATACTGGTATACCATTATCTTTCATATCACCTCTTTTAAGTGCTGATCCAAATGGTCCTCTTATATAGCCTTTATCTACTAAAACGTCAGAAAGATATGTATTGTTCCATTCAGCCATATTCGTTTTCCTCTCTATCCAATATATTTACGATGAGCAATCTTAACATTGCTCTGCTTGACCATTGCATATTGCAAGGTTGTATCTATCTTTCTATGCCCCAAGAGCTGTTGAAGCTGCTCAATGGGCATTCCTTTATCTA
>ENA-ORUI01002686-ORUI01002686.1-human-gut-metagenome-genome-assembly--contig:-NODE-2686-length-14279-cov-2.666971_pt1 | contig 14279 bp, 10 predicted proteins | sample MGYA00242078_ERZ509205 | MGnify/ENA primary metagenome ERZ509205 (study PRJEB26280, sample SAMEA2338828) | human gut metagenome | biome: human gut; feature: human-associated habitat; material: faeces... | reverse complement strand
GGACCCCTGGTTCACATTAAGCCCCCCATGCCCCAGCTCGGCAAGCCGGACCTGGCCTGCCGTAGTCACATTGCCGGAATCAAGATCAAGAGCACCATATAAGGAATTGTCATACCCACCGCCAGCCCCGACCCACAGTTTATTAACTTCCAATTCATTATCGGCCATATGAACCCTGCCGTAATAATGGGCTACCTTGAACGATTCCGCCTGGATATTTCCCGTAAACGTCACCGTGGAACCGGTCTGGGCGCCAGATACGATATTCCCGGCGTATGTGATATTCCCTGCTACGGTCGGATTGCTGGTTCCGTTAAAGGTCAGCGTATCTCCAGTCGAGACGCTCTCGCCGCCCACCAGGTTCCAGAGATACGTGTTGCTGTCGGAAACATTCTGCGCATAGACATTCAAGCTGCCCTCCGCGATTACCGTTTGCCCCGCTCCGATGGATGTCCCCGCATCGGAATCGAATACCATGGTAGAACCCGCCATCATATGCAGGTTGGCTCCGCCAAGCATCCATGATCCCGACTGGGAAGAAGCCCCCAGTCTCAAGGCTCCATAAACGTAAAGATTCTGAAGGGCCGAACCCTCCAGCAAATTGACGCTTCCCGCAGAAGAAGCCTCCGTTTTCATGTAAACCGTGAGGGAAGAATTTTCCCCTCCCGTCACCAGGCTTTCAAAACCGGAAAAACGGTGATCCCCGTCACCCAACGTCAGGGACGACCCGTTGCTTAAAACCGTTTCCTGGGCAAAAAGAGTGGCGCCTTCCCCGGGAAGGAGCGTATAATCCGTCTCAAATGTCATGGAGGAGACATTGATCCCTCCGGAGAAATTGACTGTTTTGGAGCCTTCTGCCGCTGTGAAGATAACGGCATCCCCATTCAGGAAGGAAGTATCCGTCTTGGTTCCGTCACCCTGCTTGTACCAGCCCGTTCCCGTATTGCTCCATGTCCCGTTGGAATTCCACACCAGAGTTTCTGCATCATACCCTTCCCCCTTGTACTGCACGGACATGCCGGAACCGTTGGAAACAAGCAGGAAATTACCCGCCCCCAGCTGGCCGGCGGAATCAACCCTCGTCAATGCCTCATAAGCATCATCCCCGGTTTGCTTCCAAATACGCAGGGAATCCAGGGATGCCCCCAAATCGGCCCCTGTAGACATGAAATAGCGTGTGATCAGGGCATCGTCAACCATCTCGCGATTGGTGACCGCAAGCCCTTCCATGGCGCTGGCAACCACTACCTCCACATTCCATGTTTTGGCGTTCTTGGTAATTGTGGTGGTGTTTGACAGGTTGATCATTCCGTCAAGCCCAATGTGCCAGTAATGATTATCGGCACCGGTACCATTGTCAAAATTGAGATTCCCTCCCGGAGTCGTCATGTTCAGAGTGCCGTCCACATAGATATTGGCATGCCCCTCTGGCTCCATATTTTTGAGCTGGGTACCGAAAGAAGTGGTAAGGGAGGAACCCTTCTCCACGTAAACATTGCCGCCCCATTGTCCAAGCCCCACAGACACACTTCCGTTCCCCGTAACGGAAATACCGCCTCCGTCCGAGGTATTGGGAGGCGTTCCCGTAACCGTCACATCCACGCCATTAAAAATCAAATGCGGACCCTTATTGTCCACGCGGGACGGCGCCGAGCCTCCCTCCCAGTTGCCTGCCGTCCCCACAGCATCGCCTTCCCCTGCCCCCGTCCATGTAAAATCAGGACCGCCAAAATCGGGGATCTGCCAGAAATCCGCCGAGGTTGCAGCATGGGAATAAGAGTAAATGCCGGAGAAGGAAACCAGGGAAGCGAGAAGGGCGGAACGCAAGGACGGAGGGAGATGAAGTCTCATATTGATCAAAGATATTGTGACCAGTAATACCCGGATTTATAATCCGTTGGCAAGTATATTTTCAAAAATGACTCGCATTAAATAAATAATGGAAAATAATAAACTCCACCTGTCCAGCATATCCGCCTACATATCCAGAGAAGCAAAACCATCACTCTTTCATTACAAGTAAAATACATAGATTAAGAAAAGAAGCAGGATTATAAATTCCCAGTCTGCCCATTCGCTTTCCTGATGAAAGAGGTACGGATAGAAACAAAAAGGCCGCTCCCTCCCGGGAACGGCCCTGACTTGAATTATTTTTTCCTTACTGCTGCTGGGCGCCGCTCTGCTTAAGCATCTCCTGAAGTTGTTCCGGAGAAATGCTCATGGGGCCTCCCTGGGGAGCAGGGGCTTCCGAAATGCCGTCCAGTTCCAGATCAAAGATGAGCGGGGAATTGGGTTCAATCGGAGCGCCGGGAGTGTTTTCCCCGTAAGCCAGCTCGGAAGGAATGTAGACAATCCATTTGGAGCCGACGGGCATCGTGGTCAGCGCTTCGGCAAAACCGGGGATGACCTGGAGAGGAAGTTCCACGGACTTGCCCTTGGTGTCGTCAAACACGGTGCCGTCCAGCAGCGTGCCCTTGTACTTCACCTTGAACATGGGGTTCTTGAACTTCTTTTCATCAAATTTTTCTTCGCCGCCCTTGTTCACAACCTTGTACTGGAGGCCGGACTTCGTTGTGGTGACGCCTTCTTTTTTGCCGTTTTCCTCCATGAATTTCTTGCTGGCCTCCAAATTGGCCTTGGCCTTGGCGGAAATGCGTTCGTCAATTTGCTTCTGGAACGCATCCAGGGCGGGTTTCAGCTGTTCCTGGTCCTTGGCGGGCTTGCGGACCATGCCATCCTTGATGCCCTGCAGGAAGGATTCCTGGTCCAGGTCGTCAAAGGTCAGGGTAGGAATGGAACCAAGTTGCTGACCGCTCTGGAAACCCAGAAAATAGCCCAGGTCCTTTTTCATCTGTTCGGGAGACACAGTAATTTCTTTCTCTTGTTTGGGTTGGTCGGCTGCCGGAGCTTCGGCGGCCTTTTCTTGCGCGCCTGCCACACCCGCCAGAAGAGCGGAAGCGGCAAACAGGGCGATGGAAGGTTTCATCTTCATGGTATTTTTATCCTTTCTTTGAAAAGAGGACTCCTTTTTAACGGATTCCGTTCATATCACAAGACAAGAGAATCGGTCATCCTGTCATCCTCTCCCGGCAGGAGGCCGGATTGCTTTCCGGTCAGAAGGAGAATCAGGTCATGCCAGCGTTTCCAGAACGCGGGCGATCATGGCGGGATAAAGGGTATGCTCCTGCTCCTGAATGCGGGCGTGAAGGCTTTCCGGCGTATCCCCCGGCAGCACGGGCACGCGAGCCTGGCCCAGGATGGGGCCGGTATCCATTCCGTCATCCACATAATGGACAGTGCAGCCGCTCTCCGCAGCTCCGGCGTTCACAGCCTGCTCCCAGGCATGAAGCCCCGGGAAGGCTGGAAGAAGGGAAGGGTGGATATTCAGGATGCGGGAAGGAAATTCCTTCAGCAGCGGAAGTTTCACCAGGCGCATGAATCCCGCCAGGCACACGCAGTCCACGCCGTATTGCTTCAGGCGCGCGGCAACGGATGCCTGGGATTCCTCCGGAAATCTGGTTTTAAATCCCCCGCAGTCAATAACCTCCGCCGGAATGCCCCAGGAACGGGCGCGTTCCAGAATATAGGCGTCCGGATTGTCAGACATCACCACGGCGATTTCCGCCCGGAGAGAACCGGACTGGATGGCATCATAAATGGACTGGCAATTGGAACCGGAACCGGAACCGAGTATTCCTAACTTGGGCAATCTGGACATCCGGGGGATAAAACCACAGTTTTTTGCCCGTGGCAAGTCTCCGGCTTGACAAAAAGGCTGCCGTATTTGCCTAATAAAGGCATGAGAGACCCCCGTTTTCAGGCCCTTGCAGCCCAGCTTGCAGGGTATTCCACAGCCCTGCGCCCCGGAGACAGGGTTCTGCTGGAACTGACGGATATTCCGGAGGAAATGGGAATAGCCCTCATCCGGGAGGCGAGGAATGCGGGAGCAATACCCTTTCTGCGCCTGAACCAGTCCCGCCTGAACCGGGAAATGCTCTCAGGAGCAACGGAAGAACAATACGGCATCATCGGCCGCCACCGCCTGGCGGAAATGGAGGACATGGACGCCTACATTGAAATACGCGGCGGGGGGAACGCCTTTGAACTGTCCTCCGTTCCACAGGAAAATATGGCCGCCGCCATGAAAGCCCTGAACCCCGTCTCCCAGCGGCGCATCCGCCATACGCGCTGGTGCGGGCTTCGCTGGCCGTCCGGGGGAATGGCCCAGCAGGCGGCCATGAGCACGGAAGAGTTTGAGGATTTCTATTTCCGCACCTGCCTGATGGATTACGCCGCCCTGCGTCCCGCCATGCGAAAGCTGGCCGCCATGATGGAAAAGGCTGAATATGTGAAAATTACCGGGCCGGGAACGGACATTTCCTTTTCCATCAAAGGGCTGCCTGCCATCCCGTGCGCAGGGGAATGCAATCTGCCCGACGGAGAAGTATTCCCCGCCCCCGTCATCGACAGCGCCAACGGCCACATTTCCTTCAATACGCCCAGCCTGTTCCAGGGAATCCCCTTTGACAACATCCGCCTGACGCTGAAAAACGGACTGGTCGTGCATGCGGAAGCGGGAGATAAAACAGGGGAGCTCAACGCCATTCTTGACACAGACCCCGGCGCGCGGAGGCTGGGGGAATTCGCCTTCGGCGTCAATCCGGCCATCACACGCCCCATGCGCAACATCCTGTTTGACGAAAAAATTTCCGGCTCCTTCCACTTGACGCCGGGGCAGGCCTACCACGTGGCGGACAACGGCAACCAGTCCCGCATCCACTGGGACATGGTATGCATCCAGACGGAAGCGGCCGGGGGCGGAGATATTTACCTGGACGGGAAGCTGGTGCGCCGCAACGGATTATTCACCCTGCCGGAACTGGCCATTCTCAACCCCTCCCTATCATGACCACCCACCCTTTCTCCAAAAAGCGTTCCCAGCTCCGCAAGCTCCTGTATGCGGCCGCGGCTGTCATTCTGCTGGGGTCCCTGCTGGCCTCCTACATGCACTGGGAAGCCAATCATCTGGAATTTAATGAAAACACGGCCCCTGCCGGATGTGTACCCGGCCTTTCCGGCCTTCGTATCCTGGTATTGTCGGATATCCACACCAATCTGCCCCTGCTGGAAAAAGCGGCAACAATAGCGGAACAGGCCAGACCGGACATGATCGTATTTCTGGGAGATCTGTACACGGATTTTCTGCGGGTCACTCATGCAGGCGACTACATCACCCAGATGAAACGCCTCTCCTCCGTCGCCCCGGCCTACGCATGTCTGGGCAACCATGACATGGCCCTTGCGGACAATGTGGAACGCGTCCTGAAGGAAGGGGGCTTCACACTGCTCAGGAATTCCGCCGCCTTCGTCTCCATCCCCAGGCTTGGAAACGTGGAATTCAAACTGGTGGGGCTGGGAGACCTGCGGGAGGGTGACTTTTTCCCGGACCGGTGCATGAGCCCGCGCGAATTGGAGGAAAACTCGCCCATGCCAACCATCGTCCTGAGCCACAACCCCAAAGGAAGGGAATTGCTGGGAAATTACCGCTGGGATCTGATGCTCTCCGGCCATACGCATGGAGGCCAAATCAAACTGCCTTTCTTTTCCACCCCGCTATTGGCGTCGGAAGGGGAAACCATGCACTCCGGGTTTCATCCTTATGAGGACAAGCAGGTATTCGTCACCCGCGGCATAGGCTATATAGGGCCGGGCCGCTTCAACTGCCCGCCGGAAATCAACCTCATTACCATTCCCTAACTTCCCGACCTGACCGCCATGGTTCTCTCTCTGCTGGCCTCCGGAGGCCCTAATGACGCGCCTCCATTCTTCATTCTGCTTACTGTCGTCTTCATGGGAATCATCGCGATTGCCCTCATTCTGGCCCACTTCCGGCAGTCCCTGCTGGCGGGCTACTTCATCTGCGGGGTAATTCTGGCCAACTGCGGCATTCTGGACCACATCCCCAATTCCGACGTCAGCATCCAGGCTCTTTCCGAGGTAGGAATTATCCTGCTCATGTTCACGCTGGGGCTTGAATTTTCCGTTGATGAACTCAAGCACCTGCGGAAAACCGCTCTGGTCGGTGGAGGTATTCAGATGTTCATCTGCACTGCGGCTTTCGGCCTGGGGCTTCATTACGCCACAGGCATGGACATGAGCCACTCCCTGACGGTCGGGGCCATTATGGGACTATCCTCCACGGCGGTGGCGCTGAAATCCTTCCAGGAATTCGGCCTGAGCGGAACCTCCGGGGCAAAAATGGCGGTAGGAATTGCCCTGTTCCAGGACATCGCCGCCATCATGCTGGTGGCAATCATGCCGCAGATCTTCACCGCCGCGCCCGACTCATGGGAAACAGCGCTCAACATCGGCATGGCCGTGCTGCGGGGGCTTGTCTTTCTGGGAGCCGCCTGGCTGATCGGCCGCTACCTGCTTCCGCGCATCATGCTGGCCGTCGCCCGGACCAAAAGCCGGGAACTCTTCACCCTGATGGTGTTCGCCATCTGTTCGGGAATTGCCATGCTCGCCAGTCTGCTGGGCCTGAGCATCGCCCTGGGCGCTTTCACCGCCGGCCTCTTCGTCAGCAGCTCTTATTACAGCCACCGGGTTCTTAGCGAAGTGCTCCCCTTCAAGGACCTTTTCCTGACCATCTTCTTCGTTTCCGCCGGGCTGTTGATTGACATTGATGGACTGTGGGAACACATCGGCCAGGTGGCAACCTTCGCCTCCTTTGTCCTCGCGATCAAATTCGTAGCCTGCCTTACAGCCGCAAGCTTCCTGAAAATTCCCGGGCGCATGGGCATCATGGCCTCCACCGCACTCACCAATGTGGGGGAATTTTCCCTGGTGCTCATCCCTTTCATGCAGGAAATATCCCCCATCCCGGCGCTGGTGACCACCAACGTTTACGCCATTGCCGCCGTCTCCATGGGCATGACTCCGCTGCTGATGAAGGCGGCACGGAAACTTACCCCGCTGCTGGTGCGCATTCCCGGGTTGAAAACAAAACGGGAACGCCTCAACGTGGAAACCCTGATCACACGCATGGAAGGCATCAGGGACCATGCCATCATTTGCGGCTATGGCCCCGTAGGCAGGAGGCTTCATGAAAGCCTGTCCCAGTACGGCATCCCCTGCATCATTATCGACCTGAATGCGGACACCGTCAAATCCCTGCTCAACGGCGGCCATCTGGCCTTTCTGGGAGACATCCAGCACCAAATCACCATGGACCTGGCGGGCGTCCGTACCGCGCGGCTGATTGCCTTCACATTCCCGGACCCTGCCCCGGCCCTGTCCACCTACATGCAGCTCAAGGGAGCCAATGCGGACATCACGGTGATTGCCCGCGCCAAATTCCGTTCGGAAGTGGCTTCCCTGCATCACGCGGGCATCACCAACGTCATCCATGATGAAATGGAAACGGGCGCCGCCGCCGTGCGCCTGGCGAAACAGAGTTTTGATATCATTGAACCGTCGGATGCGCCATCTCTGTCCCATTAAGCAACGATGAATCTGCCGGACGCCCACACCCATTCCTCTACAGCCGCTTCCGGCACGGCGCCGCAGTTCATCTGCGGCACCTCCCCGGTGGACTGGAAACAGGTGGCCCTTCTGGCGGAACGGGATGAACACGTTACGCCCTTTTTCGGCATTCATCCCTGGTTCCTGAACCCGGCTGAATGGAAAGAGGAAATGCCCAGGCTGGAATCCCTTCTGCAAAAAATCCCCCATGCGGGCGTTGGGGAAACGGGGCTGGACAAATGCCGGCGCGGCATCCCGGGGCTGCCTCTCCAGAAGGAAGCGCTGGAACGGCATCTGGAACTGGCCGCGCGTCTGGACCGCCCCGCTTCCCTGCACTGCTGCCGCGCATGGGGCACGCTGGCGGAAATGCTGACAAAATATCCCCGTTTGAACATTGTCCTGCACGGCTGGACGGGGGCACTGCATCCCGGCACGGAACTTCCTTCGGGAAACTGGCTTCTTTCCGTAGGGCTGCGGGAAATGGAACGTCCGGGACTCCTTGCCTCCATACCGCTCCATCGGCTGGCGCTGGAATCGGACGGGCATCCGGAAACCCTTCCGGAACTTTACCGCCGCGCGGCGCAGGAACTGGGCATGACCGTCAACAACCTGGTTGACCTGGTCCAAAGCAATATGGAAAACCTGATCCGCCCTTGACGCCTCCATTCAACGGGCGGACATGGTTTCGCGGCGCCTCTTCATTCACTGGGTTTCTATTTCCATTGATTCTTCGTTCAATCATTTTCCCAGAAAATAAAAATATTTCCGTTGACAGTTCATCATCTTTTTGCCATATGATGGATTATATTAGGTATGGATACAATTCCGCCCATCTCCCATGAATAATATCTTCCGAATTCTCCTTTTAGGAGCGCTCCCCCTGGCAGCCTTTCCCGTTATCCAGGCGTCAGCGCAGGAACCGGATATCCAGACACTACTTTCAGCCGAACGTTCCTCGTTCATCTCCGGAAAAGCCCGGGATATTCTGTGCAGGAAACTGGGAACCGCAAACCTTGACACGGATAAAATCCGGGCCATGGCACACGCCCCGCAAGTCGCCCTGTTATGCCACCTGTACCAATTTTTCAGCACCGCGGAAAACGGAGAACCGTTCACGCAGCATGAACTCAAGGACGGGGCATTCAGGAAATGGCTCTCCACCCACCCGGAAGTCTTCAGAATGCTTGCCCTATCCGGGGCAGCCGGCAAACAAACCCTATCCATATTTTACCGCATCTGGAACGCGAACAATAAAACGCTCCGCCCCGTTGAAACCAGCATGGCTCTGGGGGCAGGGCTTGCCTCAAATGTCATCCCTCCTGAAGAATGCCTGTCCAAATTCAATTTTTACCGGGAATCCTACTTCCAATCCGCATGTCATCCCCAGGCGGACACGATGCAGCCGTGGGAATGGGCCATCGTTTTCCGTGGCAGAGAGAGCCTGGAAGACCTGTCCTGGGCCCAGCAGTTCATAGAGAAAAAACAGATCCCTCCCGAACAGGCTGGAAATAAATTCATGGGTTTCATCCCCTATCGCAGGAAAAACCTTCAGGGAGTCAGCGTTCATGCCGGAGCCGCTTTTTACGACTACAAACCGGTCACATTAAAGCTTTATACGGAATACGGAGGCGTGTGCGGCGCCGTCTCCAAAGGAGCGGCAGGCTTTCTGAGAGCCAAAGGCGTCCCCGCGTGGGCCATCGGGCAGCCGGGACACTGCGCCTTTATCTGGAAACATCCCGGCGGACACTGGAAAATCGGCAACAACATCAGCGGATGGAACTGGTCAACGGGAAAAAGCCAGATACCCTGGAACGGCCCCGTCCAGCTCATCCCGGCTTACAATTCCTTCATTCATCACAGTCTGGCGGAAGAATCCTTCCTGATGACGGTTTTATCTGACTGCTCTCCGCGTCCCGTCCAACGGGAATTGCTGCTGAAAGAAGCCTGCAAGATGAACCCATTTAATTATCCGGCATGGCGTCGTTACCTGAGCATGAAGGCCAAAGGAATCAATGACCGGCAAAAACTCACCCTGCTTAAAGAACTGGCGCAGGCCATGCCCCATGAACACAACCTCCTCCATCATGCAGCGGTAAACATACTCAAAATCCGGGAAAGCAAGGTCAATCCCTATGAACTGTACGCCTGTTTCCTGGACTCTGACTGTTCTCCCGCGGCAGAGGAACTCTTCACGAGGCTGTGCTGGAACAAACTCGTAGCGGATTGCCCTGAAATCGGCAAGATAATCAAATACAGGGAGGGATTCATCGGGAAGCATCTTTCCGTCTGGGCCAGGAAAGGGAACAATGCCTCATGGACGCCTAAAATGAAAAGATACTCCGCCGGCATGATGGAAGGCGCCATCACGGCATTGGAAAAAAGAGAACAGACCCGCACATACTATGTGGCAACCTACCGCCGTCTGCTGGAAATATGGAATGACAAAAAATTAAAGCATCAAGGGGAAATATTGATCAACAAAATCAGCGGCAATAAAGTCTCGCCCCTGCGGCAGAACCGGTAACCAGCACAGAGAATTTTAACATGAACGCGAACGCCATCATCCGGGCATCCGCCCCGTTTTTCCAAAAATACGTCTTATCCCCGGAAATGCCGGCAAAACGCCATCTCGCCATGATGCTGCTGGGCCTCTGCTTCACAGCGCCTTTACTGGCAAATGAGGTATTGCGCATCGAATCGCAGGCGGCAAAGTACTCTGCCCAAATTTATATTCAAGAAGAAGAAAAAGGCTCTGTACCTGAAAAAGAGAAAGAGAACGATCAAAAAAGAAAGAAATTGGGCATAGGTGAAACAGTAATATTGACCCTGGTTTCAGATAAGCCCCAGCTTATTGGAGACCCATCACAAATCGAATGGACAATCGAAGAAGGAGAAAATCTGGCATTTTTCGAAGACAGAGATAAATCTGAAACAACGACATTGATTATTAGAAAAGATATCTCCGCTGGTGGTCCAATTACTATTAAAGCAACAACAGAAGAAGGACTTGGATTTACCGGAACAGGAGAGGGAATCTCTTCTCAGGCAATCTGTTCGCTGATGCCGATCACTGCCTATATTGATGAGGATATTGCGGCAACCAGAAGAAGCTGTGAGGGGTGCGGCGGATGCCAGCGGAAATAGGAGAACTGGAAGAACATAAGATGCCGGAACCTATGTTGTTGACAAAAGAAGAACGACAGAAAACAAGGCGGGAGCCTCTGCTTACCTGGAACTGACCTTTCTCCCTACGGATGTAAGTTTTCAAAACATTCAAATCATAGAGAGGGACGGAGGATGTCTCCCAGCCCCTGCTGAAGACAATCTGGTAACAGTTCATACACCCAATCCCGAACCTGCAGAACTCGACAGAAAAAACAGAATGTTTGACCGGATTGGAACGCAAAGATCCGTAGCCGTGTTAAAACGATATGTTAAATGGCCGCAAAAGTGGACCTGGAAATGTAATTGGAACATGTTTGTCGAAGGAAACGATGTCGCGACTATTCAAACAGAAAATCAATTTTTTTCTTATGACTGGGTTCTTTTTCTGGAAGAAGCTATAACGACGATTTCCAAATTTGGATGCTCCGTCAGCAGGTCAACAGAAGAAAACAACAAGCATTCTTTTAAACCAGAATAAACAACCATGAAACATATTCTTTATATAATTCCCATCATTCTCTTTGGATGTAATTTTTCCTCCGCGGAGGAACATTCATTCGATCATGAACTCATGCCGCCCGATTCTATCCATATCCGGAGAAGTACAGAAGGGCATGCTCCGCTCCTGAAAAGCCTGCTGGAACAAAATGATCTGAAAGCATTTTATCACCACGCCAAAACGGCTCTGTCAGAACTGAACGCCATGCGGCGCCATGGAACGATGACGCGGGAAGAGGCCTGCGACATGCTCTGGAGCCTTTATCTGATCAGCGGAGCCCCCATGTATGAAGCTCCGGATTACGACAACGTTCAGCCATGGCCTTATAAAGATGAGCGGGACAACGACATTGCCGCCAAATCAGGAGTCATTTCCGCGCTCTCCATCGTGGATACGAAACAGATGTCGCGCAACCTGGGCAGCCACGAACAACGGCTGAAACATTTCCATGCCGCTTACGCCGCCGCCATTATTAAAAGGCTGAAATCTCTGCACCTCCCTGATTTCGGAAAAAAAGAGACAGCGCTGAAAGATGAAATAATACGTTTCCATCCTGCCAATCCGGACGGGAATGTCATCGGCTCTGACGTTAAAGATTACGAATGGACTCACCGATGGAACAATCTGGTCACATTTTCGTCAAGAAACAACATGTATCATAGCTATGTTTCTAAAATCATGGAGAAAAGATTCATCCCCATGCTGGTGAAGTACTTCCCCGACCAGGCCGGAGAAGTCGTCAAATACATCAGGAAGGCGGGATACGGAGACGGCGAGGTTCTCGACCTCATCGACCGAACGGCAGGATACAACTCCAAAACCGCCTACCTCTACCAGGGGAAAAGCGGGGAAGAACACAGGAAAAAATTTCATCAAAAAATACGGAACTCCTGTCCGGACGTGAGCCGGAATGCCAATAAATAAAGGATAAAACGCCGGTCACACTCAACAACATGCCTCAACAGCGTTCACCGGAAAACTCCGGGTTCCTGTAAGCAGTCCACGGTTTTTCCTTGGCAGGTTTCCGCCTCCGGCTATCATGAGGGCATGGGTCTTTTTCAGGATCAAACCAGCTCTTTGTCGGAAATCAAGCGGCTTGCCGCCCTCGTCACGGATCCCTCCCGCAGGGAGGAAATCGGTTCGGATCAATGGCCTCTGGCCATGATTGCCTACGGGCTGGTCACCTGCAATGAAACGGGAAGAGAAGAAGAAGGCGTCACCATTTACAATATGTTCCAATCCCGCTGCGCTCCGGACGCCCGCCGCAAATGCGCTCTGCAACTGGCAGCTTTTATCCGGCAGCGCAAAGGAGACGGATGGAGGTCCCTGCTGCCTTTTGCCATGGCGGATGAGGCGCCGGATATTCGCAGGCAATCCGCTTTCCTTATTTATACGCTGGCCGCGCCCCAGCCGGAGGAGCGGTTTCCCGGAATTGCCGGATTGGCGAATGTCATCTGCGCCTCTCCCTGTCCCGGACAGGCGTCCATGGCTCCGGCGCTGGACGCCCTGATGAGCCTGGGAGACATGCGGTTTGCCCCTTATTTGTCTTTCATTTCCAAAAATCTCCCTCCCGGGCGCCTCGCGGACCTGCTGGCCGAAACGGAGGCCATTCCCACGGACCTGGGCTGCGGATGGCTGCTGGATATTCTGGATGAACATCCGAAGCTTACCTCCACCATTGCGGCGGTACTGGCCGGGATGCCCTCCAGAGCCGGAGAAGTGCTGGACGTGGTCGTTCCCGTCCCCTCCTGGCAATTCACCAATTCCGCCGTCCAGCCGCTCCATTCCTGGAGTATTCCCGAATACAGGCTGCGCATGGAAGAGCGGCTCTCCAGATATCTTGCCCCGGAAGAGAGGGAAGCCGTGGACCGGGCATGGAGCTGAGTCTTCCGGTGTATCCCAACCCGCTGCATTTTTCAAAAAGCCGTCTCCCAAAAATGCGGAACGGCTCTTCTGATTCAGAAAATACAGACTCAGGGGCGTTCCACAAACAGGCAAAACCGCAACATGAGCCTGATGTCCTACAGGCTCATATCGGCCTCCCCAAGGATAATTTGCTTCAAGAGGAGAAAATCCCCCATGGCGCGGGTTTTCCCCGGCCATTTATTCACCTCGCCACTACGTGGCGATGGTGGAAATCCACAAAGCTCCGGTATGTCTCCTCATCCAGCAAATCTCCATGCGTCATCAGCAGGAGCGGGAAAGGTTCACCCTCATCCGTATAAGGAGGATGGATATAATCAAACTGCGGATTGGGGACAAAGCCATACCTCTGATAAAACCCCAGCCGCCGACGTGAGATCCCGTCCTCCGGAGGATCAATTTCCAAAATAACCTTGTGCGGAAACGCATCCCTCAATTCTTCCAGAATCCTTTGCCCGGCGCCCTGGCCGCGCAGGGAGGCATCCACGGCAAAATACTCCAGATACACGAATTTTTCCCGACGCCACGTCACCAGCATCGCAACCACCCGGCCTTCCCCATTTAAAAATACTTCATAACAAAAACCGGGGTCTTGAAACGCCAACGGGAAATCCTGTATCCGCCGCTGTTCATGCACCGGAAAGCTTGTCCGGTAAATATCCAGAGAATCCAGAAACAGCGGATCATCCACCCCCGCCACACGGCGCTTGGTCAGCGACTCAGACTTCATGGACCATATCCAACCACACCCGTCTCCTTTCGGCAAGTCCTCCGGAAAGTCTTCCCCAGTCATACAACCAGTTGTTCAGGCTTCAATTGATGCAGTGCTTCCCAATCAAGGAGAAGGAAGAAAAATACCTTCGCGCGGCGATACGGAGACAAGGAAATCCCCGTCTGCCTGCCGGGACTGACGGCAGCCCCGGCACCCGTACAAGGGATGCCGAAACAAAGGCATTCCATGTTCTCTTTTATCTCTATGAATTTACTTTTACCTGATGTATAGAAAAAGCCTGCTCACGTCATGAATTCCATTTGAAATTTTATTCCGGAAACATGGGAACCCGTCTAAAACCATGATGCCGCCCGCCAAGATATTCCTGCTGCTGATTTTTTCCTGGGCAGTTTTCCCCCGCCCTCTCCAGGCCCGGGAAGAGCCGCCCGCATCCCC
>ENA-ORUI01002685-ORUI01002685.1-human-gut-metagenome-genome-assembly--contig:-NODE-2685-length-14280-cov-2.319719_pt1 | contig 14280 bp, 15 predicted proteins | sample MGYA00242078_ERZ509205 | MGnify/ENA primary metagenome ERZ509205 (study PRJEB26280, sample SAMEA2338828) | human gut metagenome | biome: human gut; feature: human-associated habitat; material: faeces... | reverse complement strand
GCGTAAAATGCTGGCTCTGCCTCAAACCGGAGGACAACATCTAATCTTAGCGGAATCACACAATGGCTAATATTCTACCGGCAAAAACAAAGTACCGCAAGGTTCAAAAGGGCCGCAACCGCGGCATGGCAAAGGGCGGAGATACCATCGCTTTCGGCGATTTCGCCATTCAGGCCCTCGAGCGCGGCAAGTGCTCGTCGGCGCAGTTGGAGGCCGCCAGGGTTGCCATCAACAGGCATTTCAAGCGCCGCGGCAAGGTGTGGATGCGCGTGTTCCCCCAGAAGAGCGTGACCAAGAAGCCCGCCGAAACCCGCATGGGTAAAGGCAAGGGCGGCGTCGAATTCTGGTGCGCGATAATCAAGCCCGGAGCGATTCTCTTCGAGGCCTCCGGCGTTCCCGCCTCGATGGCGCGCGAAGCGATGAGGCTCGCCGACGGCAAGCTTCCCTTCAAATGCAAATTCGTCGTACGCGAAGGCGTCGAAATTCTATAAGGAGATTTGACACTGATGAAAGCCAAGGAAATAAGAGAACTCTCCGCCGAAGAGCTTGCCAAGAAGCTCCGCGACATGCGCGAAGAGCTGTTGAATCTCAACATACGCAAAGGCACCGGCCAGGTGGAGAACACCGCCCGCATAAGGCAGCTGCGCCGCGACATCGCCCGTTGCGAAACCGTAAAGACCCAGAAGTAAAGGCAGAAAGATGTCCGAAAACAACAGACAGTCACGCAGAACGCTCGTGGGCGTCGTCACGTCGCTCTCCGGCGAGAAGAGCATAAAACTCACGTACTTTTACAAGGTTCCGCACCCCCTCTACGGCAAGGAAATCCGTCGCAAGACCGTAATCCACTGCCACGACGAGAAGGGCGAATGCGCCCTCGGAGACAAAGTCGAAGTAATGGAAACGCGCCCGCTGAGCAAGCTCAAGAGGTTCCGCGTAATCCGCATAGTTGAAAAGGCCCCCGTTGTGGGCGCCGAATAAGGAGGATACGCGCAATGATACAGATGCAGACAAAGCTTGTCGTCGCCGACAACACGGGAGCCAAAGAGGTCGCGATGATCCGCCGCCTCGGCCAGCGCACGAGAATCGCGCACGTGGGCGACATAATCGTGGTGGCGGTCAAGTCGTCGACCCCCGACGCCGCCGTCAAGAAGGGCACGGTCGCCAAGGCCGTCGTCGTCAGAACCAAGGCTCCCATCCGCCGCGCGGACGGTTCCTACATCTTCCACTTTGTCAACGTGGTGGACGATATTGAGATGAAGATGACCCATGTCATTCGCGGGGAAGACCACATCATGAACACGCCCAAGCACATCCAGTTGTTTGAGGCCTTCGGCGTCACTCCCCCTGTTTTCGCCCACATGCCGCTGATTTTGAACCAGGACGGCTCCAAAATGTCCAAGCGCGACGTGGGCGCCGCCCTGGGAACCTACCCGGAAGAAGGCTTTCTACCGGAAGGCGTCATGAACTTTCTGGCCCTGCTGGGCTGGTCCCCCAAGGACGATACGGAAATTTTCTCCCCTCAGGAGCTGATCGAACGCTTCTCTCTGGAAGCCGTGAACCACTCCGCCGCCAAATTCGATATCACCAAATGCCGCTGGGTCAACCAGCAGCACATCATCGCCCTGCCTGCGGAAGAATTCGCCCTCCGGGCACGCCCCTTCTGTTTGAAAGCCGGCCTGCCGGATTCCCCGATTCTGGACGCCGCCATCGCCACCGTGCAAACAAAGGTGCAGACCCTGGCGGAAGTCCCGGATAAAATCCGTTTCTTTTTTGAACTGGGCATGGATCCGGAAGCCGTCTCCAAGGTTCAGCCGGAAGCCCTGGAACTGCTTTTCAAACTGGCGGACAGGCTGGAACAGGAACCGGAATGGGATGGACATGAACTCATCGGCGTGCTGAAAGCCTTTGCCAAGGAAAACGGCGTAAAAATGGGAGCCGTGATGTTCCCTGCCCGGGTGGCCCTCACCGGGTTAAGCGGCGGCCCGGACCTTTCCTCTGTCTTTTCCCTGCTGGGCCGGGAGGAAACCGTAAGGAGAATCCGTTCCTTTTCCCTGGACTGATTCCCGCCGGAGTATTCATCTTTTCAAACGCCCCGGAAATTTTCCGGTGCGTTTCCTGTTTACGGAAGGGCATCTTCCGGGGATTCGGGAAATGATGCCGGAAGATGCCCTGTCCTTTCCATACGGTTCGCGTTGAAAAAAGTTTTTTTCTGTGAAGCTCACCCTCCGTCAGCAGGAGAATATATAACCTTGACCGTAATGCCTGCAGCCCCTAGAACAGGGACCATTCATGAGCATCCCTGATTACCGGATCTTTTTCCGCCGCTGCGCCGCCTTTTTCCTGGCGGTGGTTCTGGCCGCAGGTTCTGCATCTGCACAGCAGGAGGCTCCGCCTGCCGCCGCCCCGGAACAGGCGGAGGAAGCCAAGGTGGAACAGCCTCAGGAGCAGCCGGTCCAATCGGAAATGGATACCGTAATCATGGCTCTGTGCCATGAAATCACCATTCTGAAAAAGAATGAGGAAAAAAGGATGGCCATCCGGAAAACGCTGGTGAGGGAAGCGGATGCTACCTATAATTATTTTGACACTAGGGTGTATGAAATGTCCGCCGTGCTTTACGCGCTGGACGACCAGAAAATATTTACGCTGGCCTTTTACTGTAAGGCCGCTTCCAGCCTGGTGAAAACGTATTACGCCCAAAAACCGGATTTCCAGGGGCAGGAGGAACGGCTGGACAAGGAAATAGAACGCATTAAAAAGCTGGCGGCATCCCTGGAGGAAGTAAATACGGACACCCTGTCGCAAACCTCCCTTGTTCAGCGGGACGAAGCCCTGTATGCCTGCCAGGAGCTGGAAGAATCCCTCCAAAGTGAAAAGGAGCAAATCAGCTACCTCAAGGAACTTTTCAGCAGCCTAAACGGAAAAATAGACGCGCTCAACAATGAAAGCGCCAAACTGTTCACCGCCCTGTTTAACAGGGTCTTCTACACGCCGTCCCACGCGGCCCGGTACATCTTTCTCAAACCGCACAAGACGTATGAAACGTGCATGGGGGCATGGGAAACATCCGCGGACAGCAAGCTCCAGCTTCCGTCGGACCCGGAAACGCTCAAGCATTACGGACTTATCCTGCTGGGAATCATCCTGTGCTCCTACTGCCTCTCCCGCCTCATCATCTTCCTGGGCTTCCGAAATACATTGAAAAAGACGGGGCATTACAACAAACGCCATGCTTTCGCCAACGTCACCACCATTCTTATCGTGGCGCTAATCCTCGTCATTGCCTCACTGCGCACGCCGAACTACCTGCTGGAAAGCGCGGCCTCCCTGGGCGCGGAATTCCTTCTTCTGGTCAGCGCCATCCTGTTCTCCCTGGTCACGCGCCTTCCGTATGGCACCATTAACTCCGGCATCCGCATCTACATGCCCTATCTGCTTCTGGGCGGATTCTTCATGCTTCTGCGCATGTTCATGGCCCCCAACATCATCGTGGACATTTCCATGCCCATCCTGTTCACGCTGGTTTCCCTCTTCTCCCTGCTGACCTGGGTGCGGCAGAGGCACAAGCTGCCCCGGCTGGACCGTTTTTTCTCCACCGTATCTCTGGTATTCACCATACTGGGCAGCGTCCTGTGCTGGACTGGATTCAGCTTCATGGCCTTCCTGGTGCTGATGACCTGGATCATGCTGATGACCAGCATCCTGCTGCTGGTGGGGCTGTGGGATCTGCTCCACCATTATGAAAACCGCCGGAAGGAACGGAACAAGAGGGCTATCCTGTGGTTCCGCCCCTTCATCTCCAAGCTGCTGCTTCCCTGCCTGACCATTTTCCTCATCCTGTTCAGCATCATCTGGCCCGCCGCCACCTTCGACATGGGGGACCTCATCATCAATAAAATTTTCGCAACCACAGAAATCAAGGATCTGCTCACTTTCAGCTGGAGCAGCGTCATCACGGTCATCCTGATTGCCATTGTTCTCAACTACTTGATATTCTTAGGGAAAAATACGCTGCATGAAATCTATGGAGAAGATTATGAAGTAGGCATCATCCCCACCTTCGTGACACTCTCCACCCTTTTTCTCTGGGGGCTCTTCGTTTTTACGGCGCTTATCATCATGAACGCCAACTACAACGGGCTGCTGATGGTCATGGGGGGCTTGAGCATGGGCATCGGCTTCGCCCTGAAAGACACCATTGAAAACATCATCAGCGGCCTCTCCCTAATGCTGGGTCGCCTGCGCCAGGGCGACATGATTGAATGCGACGGCTACCGGGGCCGCGTCTCCTCCCTGGGCTACCGCTCCACCATGATTGAGACGCTGGACGGCTCTATCATCGCCTTCCAGAACTCCCAGCTCTTCAACAAGAACTTCCGCAACATGACCCGCAACCACAAATTCGAATGCGTGAAGGTGGAAGTGGGCATTTCCTACGGGACGGACGTGGAAAGGGCGCGCAAAATCATTCTGGAAACGCTGGCAACCCTGCCCTTCCTTTCCAAAGTCAAGAAAACCAGCGTGGTGCTGGACAGTTTCGGAGACAGTGCCGTCAATCTGGGCGTATGGGTCTGGGTTCCCGTCATGACAAAGTCCTCCAGCCTTTCCTCCGTGCGGGAACACATCTATAATGCGTTCAACGAACACGGCATTTCCATCCCATTCCCTCAACAGGACCTGTACGTGAAAGAATTCCCCGGCGGAGCCCCCGTCCAGGGAACCTGAACATCCATTACCATACTACAACAACCATGTCCGACGACCATCTGACTCTATTAGGCTCTCAAAGCTCCTTCTTTACCAACCCCGACGACGCCAGGCTGGAATCCTTCCCCAACCGCGGCACGCGTCCCTACACCATCACGCTGGACACCCATGAATTTTCCTCCCTCTGCCCCGTTACCGGTCAACCGGATTCCTGTCACCTGACGATCACCTACGTTCCGGCGGAAAAGTGCGTGGAAACCAAATCTCTCAAATACTACCTGGCCTCCTACCGCAACTACCCGGCTTTTAATGAACAAATCGTCAACCGCATCACGGATGATCTGGTGGCCGCCATTTCCCCGCGGTGGCTGAAGGTGGAAGGCCGCTTCTCCCCCCGCGGCGGCATCCAGCTGACCGCAACAGCCGAACACAATCCGGAAAACCGCCCCCTGTAATCCAGACCATGGACAAAATGGAAACAGCCGTACTGCTCAGCGGGGGATTGGACTCCAGCGTAGCCCTGCACTGGGCCCACCGGAACCACCGCGTCCGGGTGGCCCTCAGCTTTGACTATGCCTCCAACCACGCGGAACGAGAGCTGAAATGCGCTGCCTGGCAGGCCGCCAGTCTGGGCATAGAACACCGCGTGATTGACATTTCCTCTATCTCCTCCCATTTGAAATCAGCCCTCCTCTCCGGCGCGGACGATATTCCGGACGGTTCCTATGATGAAGAACTGATGAAACAGACCGTCGTCCCCTTCCGCAACGGCATCTTCCTGTCAATCGCCGCCGGAGTTGCGGAAAGCTGCGGGGCGCAGCAGCTCGTCATTGCGGCCCATTCCGGGGACCACAGCATCTATCCGGACTGCCGGGAGGAATTCATGGCCGCCATGACAGAAGCCATTCGCCTGGGAACCTATGCCGGCCTGGGCATCCTGCGCCCTTTCATCCACATGTCCAAGGGCGGCATCGCCGCCATGGGCCAGGATTTGGGCGTGGACTTTTCCCGCACCTATTCCTGCTACAAGGGCGGAGCCGTCCACTGCGGCGTCTGTTCCACCTGTATGGAACGCCGGGAAGCCTTCAGGGAAGCCGGGATTCCGGATCCAACGGCTTATGCGCCTGCGGAATAGCATCCAAATGCCAGGAATGAAACGCTAAGGAAAAATCCCCGGCCTATGGCCGAAAGGAGATGCCTATGCCCCAATGACATCGGGGAAACGCACGGAAAGAGCCTTCCTCACTCTTGCCGCAACCTCTTCCTTCCCGGCGTCCGCGTCTATGCGGAGCATCCAGGGAGCATGGACGGATGCAAACACGCTGCGGCAGGCCGCCAGGCCCGCTTCCGTTTCAAAAGCGTCGCGTTCCCCGCGGTTCCCAATGCGTTCCAGCGCCACGGAAACGGGAATGTCCAGCCAGACCACGGCATCCGGCACCGGGGCAAATTCTTCATTGGCGGCGCGGATAACCTCCGGATCTATGCCGCGCGCGCCCTGGTAAGCCATCATGGAAAGATAGTAGCGATCCAGCAGAACCCATGCCCCCCGCGCCAATGCGGGAGCAATCAGCGTTTCCACATGTTCCCTCCTGTCTTTCAGGAACAGGGCTACTTCCTCCTCTACGGAAAGGCGTCCGGTCACGGCGGAGTCCCGGAGCATCCGGCCCCACCGTCCGCGTGTGGGCTCAAAACTCTGCACCACTTCCAGCCCCTTCCCCTCCAAATACTTCCGCAAGTGGCCGATGTGGGTGGACTTGCCCGTGCCGTCAATGCCTTCAAAGACGATCAGCCTCCCCTTTCTCTCTCCGGTAAAACTCATGGCTCGAAAGTGTAGCGACGTCCCGGCTCAGGAACGACGATGGTGGAATCAGGCATTTTGGCGGATAGCGTGTGCTGCATCCACTCCACGGCGTCCGGGTCCCCGTGCACCAGAACCACCTGCCTGGGGTTCAGCTTCACGGCATAATTAACCAGGGAGTCCCGGGTGGCATGCCCGGAAAAATCAAAACAGTCCACGGTGCACTTGCGGCGCACCGGCTGCCCGTTGGGCCTCATTTTCACCAGTTCCCCTTCAGGAGTTGCCTTCAGCAGTCCCGCCGGAGAATCGGGATCCGCATATCCTACGAACAAAATAGCATTCTTCTCCTGGGGAAGAACCTGCTCCGCCATGACGTTGGAAAGCGTATTTTCCGTCATCATGCCGCTGGACACCACATAAATATTCCCCGGGGAACACACCAGCGGAGCTTTTCCCTTGCGCGGAAGGGGCACGGTCTGAATCTCCTCCTTCAGCTTGAATTCATGGTCATGCCTGCGCGTCAACCCGGCAAAACGGTCGTACAACAGGGAAACTTTCGCGCTCAGCCCGCCGAAGTACACGGGAGTATTGGCGGGAATCACCCCCTGCTGCTTGAAACGGTGAATGTTGAACAGCATCTCCTGGCTCTTGCCGATGGCGAATACCGGAATCAGTACGGCGCCGCCGCGTTCCAGCGTCTCCGCAATCGCTTTCCCGAACCTCACCATCTCTTCCGGCCGGGAATAGTGGGCGCTGCGCTGGAAACCGCCGCGCGTGCACTCCATAACCAGCGTATCTACGCCGGATTCCGGAAAATCAGCCCCGGGAATCATGCTCTGGTCTTCAAACTGCACGTCCCCCGTATAAAATACGGTATGGCCGCTCTCACCCTCCAGCATCACGCCGGCAGACCCCAGGATGTGCCCGGCATCGTAAAACGTAGCCAGCACGTTCTGGCGGAAGCCCACGCGAAACACTTCATTGCAGGACTTGGCATGCCAGGCGTCGCTCAATCTGTCCAGATCATTATGGGTGAAAAAAGGATACTCCACAATGCCCAGGTCCAGCCTCTTGGCGCTCATCACATTCACGGAATTATGCAGCATCACTTCAGACAGGGCTGCCGCGGCGGGCGTCATGAACACCTCCGCCGCTGGCTGTTTCTCCTGAAGCACAGGCAGCGTTCCCAGATGGTCCAGGTGGGAATGGCTTAAAAAAACGGCTTCCACGGAATTGGGTTCCAGGGAATCAAAATCCGGCATGGCCGCCTTCCCCTCCTTCTTGGGGTGCATCCCGCTGTCAAGCACAATCCTGGTGCCGTCCATCTCAAGCAAATAGCAATTGGCCCCAATTTCCTCGGCTCCGCTGATATTGGTAAAACTGATCATTATATATGCCGCAGGAGAGTACCCCGTGCCTCCCGCCGTGTCAATGCCGCAAGCCCAAGCGGACCTCTGCCGGGAAGGGAACGCAGGCCAATGGGGAAGAAGCCCTCCTCTACCCTACGGAACGTTTTTGCGACTGGGGGAAAACAGGCTCGGAAAACGGCAGGGACAGAACAAATATTACGGTTCCTTCCGCGCTTTCCGGCACTTGCCCTCTTCCCTTGCCGATGATAATGCCAGGAAAAGGAAATACATGCACGGCGCAGTTATACTCTTTCAAACGCAAGGAAGCTCATTCCCGGAAGAAGCCGGGAATTGCTCTGGACGCGGCCGGGAGTGCATGAGACAATAAGGAAAGAGCTTTCCTGATGAAAAGACGCCTACAGAAAACGGCTTCAAAAAAATCCCTTCCCGTGCCGTTGCCGGAACAAGGCAGGACGAAGGGGCCCGTTATCCCGCCTCCGGGTCTGCTTCCGGTCCATATAAAAAAGAGTTTCCTTTCCATTGACGGTAAATTCACCCCTGCAGCTCCATGAAAAACAAGATTCCCATTCCGCCCAACGGCTCCAGGCAGCAGCTTCTGGTCAGGGCCATCAATTACTTCCGCAGCCGGGAAGGAGAACCGCGCCTGTTCACCAGACGCAAGCTTGTCCTCCTGGCTCTGACGGCTCTTTATGCCTTTTCCCCCATTGACCTGATTCCGGATTTCATTCCGGGAGTAGGACAGATAGATGACCTGACCGTCATCGCCTTCACCTTCCTGGCCCTGTTCATGCCCCCCATCAGGGAACATGGCTCCCATGAAGACCCGGAACCCTGAATTTCCGCCACGCACAACATCTCATGAGCGGATCCTCCCCCACCTTTTTCCATTCCCCCGCCGTTGTCGCGCTGGCCAGGGGAGCCGTTCTGATAGGTGTGCTGGCCGTATTGTTCTGGGGCGTGCGCACCTGCATCACCGCCCCGGCGGAAAAGCCGATGGCTGTAGCGGAAAAACTGATTGAAGCCGGCAGGGAAGCGGGCCTCACCCTGATCAATAAGGGTTTTTCCTCCAACCACGGCGGCGTGGCCCTGATTGTGCAGAAGGATGAAAAAGTGGCCAACCTGGTAACAGTGGAACGGACTTTTGAATATGAATACCGTTACTCCACCACTTGGTGGTGGAGCAGGAAAACGCTGATTCTGAAAGCGGCCTACCGCGCCCACGGGGGCATCAATCTGGAAGGGCCCGAACCTCTTCGGATTATCATTCCCGCAGGAAACAAAGGCCCCATTACGGCAGAGGGCCTTCATGGCAAGCTGATTTCCTGTGAGATGGTGGAGGGGTCCCTGCGAATCGTGAAGGATGACGCCGGCATCTGGAACAGGCTGACTTCCGAAGATGCCGCCATTGCCGTCAACCAGCTGAACGAAAACGCCCGGAAGCATATCATGGAGAGCGGTTTGAAACATCAGGCTGAAGAAAATTTCCTCAAACGCCTCCGGGAAGAAGCCGGGCAGCCGGAAGAACCTTCCGGGAAGGACCGCTGGTTCTGAGGTACAAGAGGAAAACATTTTCAAGGCCGGTTGCTTCAGGAGCCGGCAAAGCTCCAGAAGCACAGTTCCCCATTCCGCTCTTTTATCTTGCCAAACCGGGCTGCGTCCTATAAAGGAACGCACGTCATGGCCAATTTAACATTCACCCCTCCCGCGGACGGTGCAGCCGTCACCATGCAGAACGGCAGGCTTTGCGTTCCGGACAGGCCCGTCATTCCTTTCATCATCGGTGATGGAACCGGTCCTGAGATATGGGCGGCGGCCTCCCGTGTCATTGACGCAGCCGTAGCCAAGGCTTATCAGGGCAGGCGTTCCATCGCATGGTATGAAGTTTTTGCCGGGCAGAAATCTTTTGATAATCTGGGCACCTGGCTTCCGAATGAAACGGTGGAAGCTTTCCGCACGTACCTCATCGGCATCAAAGGCCCCCTCACCACTCCGGTGGGCGGAGGCATCCGCAGCCTGAACGTCACGCTGCGGCAGGATCTGGATCTGTTTGTCTGCCTGCGTCCCGTGCGCTATTTCAACGGCATTGAAACTCCCGTCAAAGCTCCGGAAAAAGTGAACATGGTCGTTTTCCGCGAAAACACGGAAGACATTTACGCCGGAATCGAATTCAAGGAAGGCACGGAGGATGCCAAGCTGTTTTTTGATACCATGAGCCGCATTTTCCCGGACCGCATGAAAAAGGTTCGTTTCCCGGAAAGCTCCGGCTTCGGCATCAAGCCCGTTTCCCGTGAAGGCACGGAGCGCCTGGTGCGCGCCGCCATTGACTATGCCGTGAAAAACGGAAGGAAAAGCGTCACGCTGGTACATAAGGGCAACATCATGAAATTCACGGAAGGCGGCTTCCGTGACTGGGGATACGATGTCGCACGGCGGGAATACGGCGCCCTCCCCATAGGGGACGGCCCCTGGCTGAAACTTCCCAACGGTATCGTTATCAAGGACTGCATTGCAGACGCCTTCCTTCAGGAAATTCTGCTCCATCCGGAAAACTTCGACGTGGTAGCCACGCTGAATCTGAACGGGGATTACATCTCTGACGCCCTGGCGGCGCAGGTCGGTGGCATCGGAATTGCCCCCGGAGGCAACATCAACTACCTGACGGGGCATTCCATTTTTGAAGCTACGCACGGCACCGGGCCGAAACTGGCCGGACTGAACAAGGCCAACCCCAGCTCCGTTATCCTGTCTGCGGAGATGATGTTGCGCTACATGGGCTGGACGGAAGCCGCCGACCTGCTGATTCAGGCCATTGACCGGGTGATTTCCGAAAAAACGGTTACGTTCGACCTTGCGGAAATGATTCCCGGTTCCACGGAACTTACCTGCTCCGCTTACGGCGACAAACTGGTGGAAACCCTGAGCTGATCTCTGTTTTTCCCGCTTTTTCCATCCGGACTGCCCTCCCGCCACACGGTGCGGAGGGCAGTTTTTTGTCTCCATGCCGGAATTTATCCGATCAGGTACCTGCTGCCGGGGAGGAAGGAGAGCAGCTTGATGATTCCCCAGGCTGCCAGGCACGTCGCCGCAGTCAGCAGCGGGATGGAAAGAGAAGCCGGAAGGAACAACAGATGGAGCATGCCAAAGAGGCGGTAAACGGCTCCCACCAGCACAAAGTGGACCAGGTAGATGCCGAAACTCATGCTGGAGAAATCAGCCAGGAACCGCCGCGGCGCGGACCCGGCTCTGAACGCGGGAAGTGACTGGAAGAGAACGAAAACGGCCACGGACATAAGGGCCACATTAATGCTGGCGAAGCCGATGTAGTCGCCGCTTGAGGACCAGGCCTGAGCCGTGGACGTCCGGTAGAAATGGAGAGTAAACCAAAAAGCCGCGGCCAGACACGGAACGGCCCAGCAGACCGTGCGGGCGAAGGAGGCATTCCCAGGGTATTTCCTCAGAAAGCAGCCGAGCACCATGTAACCCAGGTACCCGGAGAAGGAATGCAGGGCCCCGTATTCATTCCAGGGGCATTTTCCCAGATAGCTGGGGAAAATGGTCTGGAGATAAGGGAACAAGAGGGTGAGCGCCCACAGCAGCAGGAAGTAGGCAAAGGCCGCCTTTCCCGCTTTCTCCACCCAGGGGGATATTACTGGCAGGAAGAGGTAAAGGCCCATCAGCACGTAGAGATACCAGAGATGAATGCCCACGCTGAATTTCAGTGGAATCAGCAGCAGGTTCGTTCCCATGGTTTCCAGGTCCGGCGTGACCTGTGAGAGGGGGAAGACGGAGTGAAAGCTGTTCCCCGTGAGCGTTTCATAGCTCCACGGAAAAACAGTGTAAAACGCAGACCACAGCAGGAAGGGGAACAGGACGCGGGTGAAGCGTTTTTTCAGGAATTGCCCCGTCGTATCCCGAACGGGCAGCAGGAGGGCGCCGGAAATCATGAAAAACAGGGGGATGGAGACCCGCACCAGCACCGTATAAAAGGAGGACCAGGCAAAGGTTTCATTGTCCGGAGTGAAAGGAGGCGACACAAAAAACTGCCCCACGATGTGGCTGGTAATAACGAGAATACAGGCAAAAACACGGATATTGTCCAGCCAGGGAATGCGGGAGGAAGGAAGATTCATGAAAAGGTTCCTTAACTACCTGCGGACGGCTCCGTTTCTTTCACCATAAAACCAGACGTTAACAAAACCGGGAAAAACACATTTTCCTGGCGGAGGCTCCGCAAAACATTAAACAGAAAAACAGGCTATTCGCCAATTCCATGAAGAAGAACATGAACAGAGTAACCGGCATCTGCCTTGGAGTCATAGACATGAAAAAGTCCCTGCAATTTTACCGGGACAAGCTTGGTTTTAAAACGGACGAGACCGGGGACAATCCCGACGTGGTATTTTTCTGCACCCCCGGCACCAAACTGGAATTATACCCGCTGGATTTGCTGGCAAAGGACATTGACCCGGGCAATCCTCCGGCCCCCGGTTCCGGCTTCGGAGGGATAACACTGGCCTACAATGCCATCACGAAAGAGGAAGTTGTGGAAATCTAAAAGGGCTTGCCTGGCCAGCATCATCTCCCCGCTGGTGACGCCCGGACTGACGAACCACACCGGATGGCCGTCGCGTGGCCGCCGGAAATCACAATGCCGCTGGGCACTTCCGGCCTGGAATAGCCACCAAGCACGATGCTGTGCCCGCAGCCGTCTTCCACATAAATCCCCCTGCCAGTGCCTATGCAGAAGGCCTCCTTGATCCGGGCCCCCATGCTCGCGCAGAAGGAATAGGCCGTGGCCGTATGGAGCTTCTCCGATTCATTGGACGTATTACTCTGATAACCCAGGGCTATCCCCATGTAACAGTGGTCCGTATTGGACCAGGAACCTACGGAAACGCAGGAATTCCCTACTTTAATATTGATCCCCCAGGGCGGTTCCGGCGGAGTTGGTGCCCACGGACGTGGAACCCACAACGGTACCCCGGTCGTCTCTGGTGGAAGAGGTAACCTATCACAACATTGTCCGTGCCATTGGCGGCACTGGCATTTGTTCCGATTACAACGTTTCTGTCCGCAGAAAGGGCGGACGTATCATCTAAATTCATAGAATGGCATTTGCAGCCATTTCCGTTCCCGGGGCAAGGAGCATGAAACGTTGTAATCGGGGGCCCTCCCGTCACAGATCCCGGCGGATGGCGTCCACCTGCTCCGGCGTATAGGCCGCCTTCTCCACCCCGCCGAACTGGCGGCGCAGGAATGTGAGCAGGTTCGCCAGGTCGCGGGAATCCGTGACGCCGGGCGGCAGCATGGTGGAATCCCATTCCTTTCCATTCACCGTGATGGGTCCGGTCAGTCCCTGGAGGATGATCCTGACGATTTCCACATCAGGCTTTTCCTTCAGCCACTCGGACCCGGCCAAGGGCGGATAGGTCACCTTGTCCCCCATGCCGTCGTTGCCGTGGCAGATGGCGCATTTGGAAAGGTACACGCCCCTGCCCTTTTCCATCACGGCGGCGGCGCGGGCCTTCTTCAGGCGTTCCATGTCCACGGCGGGAGGATGCGCGGCATAATCCGGGTGAATATGGGACAGGGCCGGGAAGGAATGGATTTGGTCGCGCTTCAGGGAGGGTTCCACCCTCCGCAGGGACTCCAGGTAGTTCAACAGGCGCTCCCCGCGCGGGGAAGGCACCAGCTCCCGGCCCCGTTCCATCCGGACAGGCAGGGCAGCCGTGGAGGGGGCGTTCCCTTCCACCGGGCGTTCCTCAAACAGTCCGGGCATGGCCGGACACATGGTCCAGGGTTTGTTGAACTGCATTTCCCGCGGGTTGTAAAGATGCAAGGCCAGCCATTCCCGCACCTGCGCGGCGCGGCGCGTGCCGCCGGATACGGCGTCTTCATATTCCAGCCTCCCGGCGGCGTATTCCGCCGCATTGCTCAGGTCCGGGCCTATGGCCGCCACCCCCGCCTGCGGCGCTCCTTCCCTGTTGAATTCGGCATCCATGTCTTCCGGTTCACTGACCCGGTAGGGGAAATCAGGATCCGTGCCGCGGTCAATCGCCGTCTGCCAGTCCTTTCCGGACAGGGAACGCCGGATAATCTGGGTATGGCACAGGGCACACCCCTCCGCGGCATAAATACCGGAACCTTCCGCATCATGAACGGGTCTCCTGCCCTCCATGGAATCCGGAGGCGGAGCATGCAGAACAACGGCCGCAGCCGTCGCCAGCGCCAAAGCCGCCGCTACGGCTGAAATGAAGAAGAAACGCAGCAAAAACGGAGGGGAAGGCTCCCGGCCTCCGTCTTCCGCTCCCGCTGGCCGCCACAGGCAGAGGCTGCCCGCCAGGCAAAAAGCCATGGCAACGGCGTGGATGCAGGCAGCCATGCCCACCCAGCCGCTCATCAGCT
>ENA-ORUI01002684-ORUI01002684.1-human-gut-metagenome-genome-assembly--contig:-NODE-2684-length-14283-cov-3.405679_pt1 | contig 14283 bp, 10 predicted proteins | sample MGYA00242078_ERZ509205 | MGnify/ENA primary metagenome ERZ509205 (study PRJEB26280, sample SAMEA2338828) | human gut metagenome | biome: human gut; feature: human-associated habitat; material: faeces... | reverse complement strand
ACTTCCGGTTCTGACTCGGCAATGCTCGACAACACACTGGAATTTATGGTGATGAGTGGTATGGATCTGCCGCTGGCCGTGATGATCACGATCCCGGAACCATGGGCAAACAACAAGACCATGAGCCAGAGCAAAAAAGATTTTTATCAGTATTATGCAACGATGATGGAGCCGTGGGACGGACCGGCATCGATCCTGTTCTCCGACGGAGATGTGATGGGAGCAGTGCTCGACCGCAACGGTCTTCGTCCTTCCCGTTACTACATCACTAACGATGGATTCCTGATCCTTTCCTCTGAGGTCGGTGTTCTGGAAGTTCCGGAAGAAAAAATCGTCTTAAAAGAGCGTCTCCATCCGGGCAAGATGCTTCTCGTCAACACCGTACAGGGAAAAGTCTTAAACGATGAGGAAGTCAAAGAATATTACGCAAAGAAACAGCCGTACGGCGAATGGCTCGACAGTTATCTGGTACAGTTAAAGGATATCAAAATCCCGAATCTGCCGGTCGAAGAGTACACGAAAGAAGAGCGGATGCGCCTGCAGAAAGCGTTCGGCTACACCTACGAGGAGTACCGTTCCTCCATCGGAAAGATGGCATTAAACGGTGTCGAGGCAACCGCTTCGATGGGTATCGATACCCCGCTTGCCGTTCTCTCCCATGAGCATCAGCCGCTGTTCAACTATTTCAAACAGCTCTTCGCACAGGTAACGAACCCGCCGATCGACTGCATCCGTGAGGAGATCGTAACTTCCACAAGCGTTTACGTCGGACGTGACGGAAACCTGCTTGAGGAGGAGCCGAAGAACTGCCAGGTATTAAAGATCAACAATCCGATCCTGACCAATACCGATATGCTGAAGATCAAGAACATGAAAGTCGAAGGCTTCAAGGCAGTGACCGTTCCGATCACCTACTACAAGAGCGCACCGCTTGACCGTGCGATGGACCGCCTTTTCGTCGAGGTTGACCGTGCACACCGGGCAGGAGCCAACATCCTGATTCTCTCTGACCGCGGTGTCGATGAGAACCATGTGGCGATTCCATCCCTCCTGGCTGTATCTGCGGTTCATCAGCATCTGGTAAAAACGAAAAAGAGAACTTCTCTTGCGATTATTCTGGAGTCCGGCGAGCCGCGCGAGGTGCACCATTTCGCAACACTGCTCGGCTACGGTGCCTGCGCAATCAACCCGTATCTGGCACTCGACACGATCCATGAGCTGATCGAAGAGGGCATGATTAAGAAAGATTACTATGCAGCCGTTGAAGATTACAACCATGCTGTCATTTCCGGCATCGTAAAAATCGCGGCGAAGATGGGTATCTCGACGATTCAGTCGTATCAGGGTTCCCAGATCTTCGAAGCTATCGGTATCTCTGAGGATGTAATCGACAAATACTTCACTGGTACGGTCAGCCGTGTCGGCGGTATTACACTGGAAGACATTGCAAAAGACGTTGATGAGCGTCATTCTCAGGCATTTGATCCGCTGGAACTGACGACGGATCTGACGCTGGACAGTCTCGGACGTCATAAAGCAAGAAGTCAGGGTGAGGAGCACCGCTACAATCCCCGTACCATCCATACCCTGCAGGAGTCTACAAGACGCGGTGACTACAGGATGTTCAAAGAGTACACTGCCATGGTTGACAGCGAGGAGAGCGGTTACCTGCGAAGTCTGATGGACTTCGATTACCCGGAACAGGGCGTTCCGCTCGAAGAGGTTGAGAGTGTAGATTCCATTGTAAAGCGGTTCAAAACCGGTGCGATGTCCTACGGTTCCATTTCCCAGGAGGCACATGAGACACTGGCGGTTGCCATGAACCGTCTGCACGGAAAATCCAACACCGGTGAGGGCGGCGAGAGTGATGACCGCCTGGAGTCTCCGGAGAGATGTTCCGCAATCAAACAGGTAGCATCTGGCCGGTTCGGTGTTACCAGCAAATATCTGGTCAGCGCAAAAGAGATTCAGATCAAGATGGCGCAGGGTGCAAAACCGGGCGAGGGCGGCCACTTACCGGCCGGAAAGGTTTACCCGTGGATTGCGAAAACACGTCACTCCACACCGGGTGTATCCCTGATTTCCCCGCCGCCGCATCACGACATCTATTCCATCGAGGACCTTGCACAGCTGATTTATGATCTGAAAAACTCGAATGTGAATGCAAGAATCTCTGTCAAACTCGTATCGGAGGCCGGCGTTGGTACCGTTGCAGCTGGTGTTGCAAAAGCCGGAGCACAGGTCATCCTAATTTCCGGGTACGATGGAGGAACCGGAGCAGCACCGAGAAGCTCGATCCATAATGCCGGACTTCCGTGGGAATTAGGCCTTGCCGAGACCCATCAGACGCTGATTAAGAACGGCCTCCGCAACCGTGTCATGATTGAGACGGACGGAAAGCTGATGAGCGGCCGCGACGTTGTGATCGCAGCACTTCTTGGCGCCGAGGAATTTGGTTTTGCGACGGCGCCGCTTGTAACCATGGGATGTGTCATGATGCGTGTCTGCAACCTGGATACCTGCCCGATGGGTATCGCAACGCAGAACCCGGAGCTGCGCAAACGTTTCCGCGGCAAACCGGAGTACGTCATCAACTTCATGCGCTTCATCGCAGAAGAGATGCGGGAATACATGGCAAAACTTGGCTTCCGCACCGTTGACGAGATGGTCGGCCGTTCCGACCTCTTAAAGAGAAATGATAAAGTGACGAACGAGCACGCAGACCGCGTAGACTTAAGCCAGATCCTGAACAATCCGTTTGCAAAAGCAGGCGAGAAGGTAACGTTCGATCCGAAAGATGTTTACGACTTCAAACTTGGCGCAACCCTGGATGAGAAGGTACTCTTAAAGAAATTCGGTCCGGCAATGGATAAGAAAGAGAAGAAGAACGTCAAAGTCGAGATCACCAACACCGATCGTACCGTGGGAACGATTCTTGGTGCCGAGATCACCAGAAAATTCGGCACCTCTCTGGAGCCGGATACGTACCCCGTACAGTGCAAGGGTGCCGGCGGACAGAGCTTCGGAGCATTTATTCCAAAAGGACTGACCCTGGAACTTGAGGGCGATTCGAACGATTACTTCGGAAAAGGCCTCTCCGGCGGAAAACTGGTTGTCTACCCGCCGAAAGCAAGAAAGTATAAACCGGAAGAAAACATCATCGTCGGAAACGTTGCCCTCTACGGCGCAACGAGCGGTGAGGCGTACATCAACGGTATCGCAGGAGAGCGTTTCTGTGTCAGAAACTCCGGTGCTTACGCCGTTGTCGAGGGTGTCGGTGAGCATGGATGCGAGTATATGACCGGCGGCCGTGTCGTTGTCCTCGGCGCAACCGGAAAGAACTTTGCAGCCGGCATGAGCGGCGGTATCGCTTATGTCCTGGATGAAAAGAGCAACCTGTACCGCAATTTGAACAAGGAAATGATTTCGATTGAACTGGTAGAAAGCAAATACGATATTGCAGAGCTGAAAAACATGATTGAAAAACACGTTGCACACACCGGCTCTGAAAAAGGTAAAGAAATTCTCACACACTTTGACGAATATCTGCCGAAATTCAAGAAGATCATTCCGAATGACTATAAGCGCATGATGATGCTGAGTGCCCAGATGGAAGACAAGGGCCTTAGCAGCGAACAGGCACAGATTGAAGCATTTTACGAAAGCATGCGTAAGTAGGAGGAAGAAGAATTATGGGTAAGCCAACTGGATTTATGGAATATCAGCGCAAGACGGGAAACACCGTTGCCCCGCTTGAGCGTATCAAAAACTTTAAGGAATTTCATCTGCAGCTCCCGAAAAAGGAGCAGCAGATGCAGGCTGCCCGCTGTATGGCATGCGGTGTACCGTTCTGCCAGGCGGGAACCATGATTGCGGGAATGGCCTCCGGCTGTCCGCTGCAGAACCTCGTTCCGGAGTGGAATGACCTTGTGTATCTTGGAAACTATGAGCAGGCATACCGCCGCCTCACCAAGACAAACTGTTTTCCGGAATTTACCTCCCGTGTCTGCCCGGCACTCTGCGAAGCAGCCTGTACATGCAACGTAAACGGAGACCCGGTCTGCACGAAGGAAAATGAACGCGCGATCATCGAAAACGCATGGGCAACCGGCCTGATTACGCCGCAGCCGTCGAAAGTGCGCACCGGAAAACGCGTTGCCGTTGTAGGAAGCGGTCCTTCCGGCCTTGCAGCAGCGATGCAGCTCAACCGCCGCGGCCATTCTGTTACGGTCTTTGAACGCCGCGACCGCGTGGGCGGACTTTTACGCTACGGTATTCCGAACATGAAACTCGATAAGAGCGTCATCGACCGCCGTGTGGATCTGATGAAGGCCGAGGGCATCGAGTTTGTGACGAATGCTGATATCGGAAAAGATGTAAAAGCTGACAAACTCTTAAAAGAATTTGACCGTGTCCTGCTCTGCTGCGGTGCGGCAAATCCAAGAGATATCAAGGCAGAGGGAAGAGATGCAAAGGGCATCTACTTTGCTGTCGATTTCCTGACTTCCGTAACGAAGAGTCTTCTGGATTCCAATTTTGAGGATCATGCCTACATCGATGCCAAGGGCAAGCACGTTGTTGTCATCGGAGGCGGCGACACCGGTAATGACTGTGTCGGAACTTCCATCCGTCTCGGTGCCAAATCTGTGACACAGCTTGAGATGATGCCGAAAGCACCGGATCAGCGTGCCGAGAACAATCCGTGGCCGGAGTGGCCGAAGATCTGCAAGACGGATTACGGCCAGGAAGAGGCAATCGCCGTATTCGGCCATGATCCGCGGATTTACCAGACAACCGTAACGGAATTTATCAAAAACAAAAAAGGTGAAGTCTGCCAGATCAAGACCGTAAAACTGACACCGAAAAAAGATGAGAAATCCGGCCGCATGATGATGGTTCCGGTTGAGGGAACAGAAGAGATTCTCCCGGCAGATCTCGTTCTTATTGCAGCAGGCTTTTTAGGATCCCAGAAATATGTGACCGATGCATTTAAAGTGGAAGTCAACCAGCGCACCAACGTGAAGACAGATGACGGAAAATACCAGACAACAAAAGAAAATGTCTTCACCGCAGGCGATATGCACCGCGGCCAGTCCCTGGTCGTATGGGCGATCCGTGAGGGACGCGAGGCAGCAAAGGCAGTCGATGAATCCCTGATGGGATACACGAATCTCTAAGTTTTTCTTGACAAAACACGCGAAAAACTGCTATAATATGCCCAAAACAAGGGTGTTTTTACGCAAGGTGTCTTTCTGCCCTGCCGCGTGAAAGCACCCTTTTCGTTTAGAATCGTCTTTGATAAAGGAGAGAATCGATATGGCAAAGTATACGAAGGAAGCGATCCTTCAGATGGCGGAGGAAGAAGATGTTGAATTTATCCGCCTGCAGTTTACCGATATGTTTGGAATGATGAAAAATATGGCCATCACCGCCGGACAGCTGGAAAAAGCCCTGAATAATCAGTGCGTTTTCGATGGCTCTTCGTTCGAAGGATTTGTCACCATCGAGGAAGCAGACATGTTTCTGCACCCGGATCTCGACACCTTTGCAATACTTCCATGGCGTCCGCAGCAAGGAAAGGTTGCAAGATTGATCTGTGATGTGTATGATAGAGAGGGGAATTTTTATGCAAAGAGTTCCCGAACCATCCTTCAGAAGGTAATTTTCGAAGCGAAAGCGATGGGCTATGAGTTTGAAATCTCACCGGAGTGTGAATTTTTCCTGTTCCACACCGATGAGGACGGCGGTGCAACGAGTGTAACGCACGACAAAGGCGGTTATCTGGATCTGGGACCGCTGGACCTGGGAGAAAACGCGCGGCGCGATATGGTGCTGACCCTCGAAGAAATGGGAATCGACGTTGAGTCTTCCTTCCACGAGGTAGCGGCAGGCCAGCACGAACTGGATTTCTGTCCGGCTGCAGCACTTCGGACGGCAGATCAGCTGATGACTGCCAAATTTGCTATCCGTACGATTGCAAAACGTCATGGCCTTCACGCAACCTTTATGCCAAAACCAAAAACCGGAGTTCACGGATCGGGTCTTCATCTTTCCTTCTCCCTGTTTCATGAGGGAAAAGATGTGTTTGCCGACAAATCCGATGAATACGGGCTCAGCAAAGAGGCATATTACTTTATGGGCGGACTGATGAAACACATCAGCGGAATCGCAGCGATTACCAATCCGCTTGTAAATTCCTACAAACGTCTGACACCGGGATACGGTGCACCGATCTACGTGGCATGGTCTGCAAAGAACAGAAGCCCGCTGATCCGCATTCCGCTGACGGGAGACGGTATCATGGCCATTGAGCTTCGATGCCCGGATTCGGCAGCCAATCCGTACCTGGCACTTGCTGTCTGCATGGCAGCAGGACTTGACGGTATCAAACAGAAAATCGTTCCGCCGTCCCCGGTGGACCGCAATATTTCCGATCTGACAGAAGAAGAACGAAACGCGATGCAGATCACCCTTCTCCCGGGAAGCCTTGGAGAAGCGGTCGCAGAGTTAAAAAAAGACGATTTTCTGTGTCAGGTACTCGGCCAGGAATTTGTGGATGGATATATCAATGCCAAAGAAGAAGAGTGGCATGAGTATCTCCGCCAGGTATCCGACTGGGAGACCGAGAAATATCTGTACCGTATTTAGACGACGAAGGGGCCTGAAAATGCATGAGCAGCATAGTGATAGTACTTCCCAAAATAGAAGATGGAAAGCGCATCCGGGATATTCTGGCAAAAAGAGGATATGAAATCGATGCTGTCTGTTCGACAGCGGCAGCGGCGCTCGGAGAGATGAACAACTTAAACGGCGGTATCGTCATCTGCGGCTACAAGCTCCCGGATATGTTTTTTACGGATCTGAATGAGTGTATGCCGTCCGGCTTCCAGATGCTTCTGATTGCATCGAGCCGCGCATTAAGTGCGGTGGAGGGAACCGGAATCATGGCGGTTACGATGCCGCTTTCCGTGTACGAGCTGGTCAATACACTGGAGATGATGCTGCAGAGTGCGGCACGGCGCAGAAAGAAAGAGCGGGCAAAGCCCAAGGTGCGCAGCGCCGAGGAACAGCACATCATCGATCGTGCAAAAAGCCTTCTGATCGAACGAAATCACATGACCGAGTCGGAGGCCCATCGCTACATGCAGAAATGCAGCATGGACAGCGGCACCAATCTGGTTGAAACGGCACAGATGGTGCTGACGCTTTTGACAGAGTAAGAAAAAGTGAAAAGGAGCGACATAATAATGTTCAAAATCAATGACAATTATCTGAAATTGCCGGGAAGCTATCTGTTTTCCACCATTGCAAAAAAAGTTGCAGCTTACATCGAGGCAAATCCGGATGCGAAAATCATCCGTCTTGGAATCGGCGACGTAACCCAGCCGATCGCACCGGCGATCATTGAAAAGCTGCACGGAGCAGTGGATGAGATGGGACACGCAGAGACCTTCCACGGATATGCACCAGATCTTGGATATGCTTTCCTTCGCGATACCATCGCAAAAAATGATTATCAGGACAGAGGATGCGATATCTCATCTGATGAAATTTTTGTATCGGACGGCGCAAAATGCGATTGCAGCAACATTCAGGAGATCTTCAGCCTGGACAACAAGATCGCTGTATGCGACCCGGTTTATCCGGTTTATGTAGACTCCAACGTAATGGCAGGCCGTGCCGGTGACTACGACGCAGCAACCGAGCGTTTCACGAATGTGATTTACATGCCGTGTACCGCAGAAAACAACTTCACCCCGGAGCTCCCGAAAGAAACCCCGGATCTGATTTATCTGTGCTTCCCGAACAACCCGACCGGCGCTATGGTTTCCAAAGCCGAGCTGCAGAAATGGGTTGATTATGCAAATAAAGTAGGAGCCATCATCCTGTATGATGCTGCATACGAGGCATATATCTCAGAAAAAGACATTCCGCATTCCATCTATGAGTGCGAGGGTGCAAGAACATGTGCCATCGAAATGCGCAGCTTCTCCAAGAACGCAGGCTTTACCGGTATGCGTCTTGGATTCACCGTTATCCCGAAAGACATCAAATCCGGCGATGTGACTCTGCACAGCCTGTGGGCACGCCGTCACGGAACGAAATACAACGGAGCTCCGTACATCATCCAGAGAGCCGGCGAGGCTGTTTACTCTCCGGAAGGAAAAGCACAGTTAAAAGAGCAGGTTGCTTACTACATGAAGAACGCAAAAGTCATCTACGACGGATTAAAGGGCGCAGGCTACACCGTATCCGGCGGCGTCAACGCTCCGTATATCTGGCTGAAAACACCGGGAAATATGACTTCCTGGGAGTTCTTTGATTACCTGCTTGCAGACGCAAACGTAGTCGGAACACCAGGATCAGGCTTCGGCCCGAGCGGAGAAGGCTACTTCCGTCTGACTGCATTCGGTACGTATGAGAATACAGTAGAGGCAGTGGAGAGAATTAAAAAACTGTAAATTGTGTGCGAAATACCAATAAAACGGAATTTCTGTGCAATTTTATAAACACACGAAAAAATAATTTTATATAGATAAAGTTCACGAAAAATGCATTAGAATTTATATAAAATCCGTAAAAATTAGGTGTTTACAAATGCAAAACTGCTGTGCTATAATGCACAGTATGAAAAAGGCAGTGAAGGAAACTCCGTATGCGGAATCTGACAGGAAGCCGATGTCACCGACTGAGAGCATCAGCATGGAGGAAACATACAATGGGGAACATTCCGGAGCCGGTCTGCTGAACATGAGATCCGAACAGGAAATCAAGTAGGCAGATCCGTGATACGCGTTAAGTATAAATGAGTGGGCGTTTTCCCCCGGAAAACCGGAGAGAAAAACGCAATGCGGGTGGTACCGCGGGAATATAAAATATCCCGTCCCGGAACAGTAGTTAAAAAACTGTTCCGGGACTTTTTTATTTGAAAAAGCAATCCGGGACAGGCGAGAAAGAGAGGAGAACAAGACATGGAATTTATGACAGGCGTAAAGAAAAAAGAAGACATCTCCGTAAAAACTCTGCTGGAGACACCGGAAGGCACAGAAGTAAAACTCGAAGGAGCCGTACACATCATCCGTGACATGGGCGAGGTTGCCTTTGTCATCTTAAGAAAGAGCGAGGGACTCGTTCAGTGTGTGTACGAAGAAGGAAGCGTTGACTTCCCGCTGAAAGATCTGAAAGAGGAATCGGCAGTTGCCGTAACCGGAACGGTCAAAAAAGAGGACCGCGCACCGGGCGGCGTCGAAGTCAGGCTGCAGACCATCACCGTTCTTTCCGAGCCGACCGAGCCAATGCCGCTCGCAGTCAACAAATGGAAAATGAACACCTCCCTTGAAGCAATGCTGAACATGCGGCCGATCGCTCTTCGAAACGTCAGAGAGCGTGCAAAATTCCGCATCCAGGAAGGCGTGGTACGGGCGTTCCGTGATTTCCTTCATTCCCAGGGATTCACCGAAATCCATACACCGAAGATCGGCGCGAAAGGCGCTGAGGGCGGCGCAAACATCTTCAAGCTGGAATATTTCCACCGCCCGGCTGTCCTGGCACAGAGCCCGCAGTTCTACAAACAGATGCTCGTCGGCGTGTTTGACCGTGTCTTTGAAGTCGGACCGGTTTTCCGTGCAGAGAAACACAACACGAAACGTCATCTGAACGAGTATACCAGCCTTGACTTTGAGATGGGCTACATCGAGGATTACACCGACATCATGGCAATGGAAACCGGATTTTTACAGTACATGGTGGAGCTTCTTAAAAAGGATTACGCAAAAGAGCTGGAGATCCTGAAAGTTATGCTTCCAAAGACAGAAGAAATCCCAACTGTACCGTTCACGAAAGCGAAAGAGCTGGTAGCCGAGAAATACAACCGAAAGATCCGCAACCCGTTCGACCTTGAGCCGGAGGAGGAGCTTCTGATCGGCCAGTATTTCAAAGAGGAGTACGACGCAGACTTCGTATTCGTCACCGAATATCCGTCGAAAAAGAGACCGTTCTATGCGATGGACGACCCGGAGGATAAGAGATACACAAAGAGCTTCGACCTGCTGTTCCACGGTCTGGAGATTACAACCGGAGGCCAGCGTATCCACGATTACAAGATGCTCTCTGAAAAGATCGCAGCCCGCGGCATGACAGAAGAGGGCATGGAGCAGTATTTAAGTGCTTTCAAACACGGTATGCCGCCGCACGGAGGTCTTGGCATCGGTCTGGAGCGTCTGACCATGAAGCTGATCGGTGAGGACAACGTCCGCGAGACAACGCTGTTCCCGCGTGATCTTACAAGACTGGAGCCGTAAGCGGATCCTGCTGGAAAATAAAAAAGGAGAATGAGTGAAATGGCAAATGTGATTTCAGATGAAACGATGGAATATGTCGGCATCCTGGCAAAGCTGGAATTAAAGGATGAGGAAAAAGAATCCGCACGGCAGGATATGCAGAAAATGCTGGATTATGTAGATAAATTAAACGAGCTCGACACCAGCAAGGTCGAGCCGATGACCCACATTTTCGAGATGGGAAATGTATTCCGCGAGGATGAAGTAACCAATGGCGACGACCGCGATGCAATGCTTGCCAATGCACCGGAAGTCAAAGAGGGCCAGTACAAGGTTCCGAAAACGGTAGAATAGCAGGAGGAGATTCGATATGGAAATCAAAGATATGACAGCAGTACAGCTTTCTGCCGCGATCAAAGAAGGAAAGATCACCGTATCGGACGCTGTGGAAGCGTCCCTTGCGGCAGTCAGAGCGTCTGAGGATGCGATTCACGCCTTCCTTCTTGTGGATGAAGAGGGTGCGAGAGCACGCGCAGCAGAAGTGCAGAAGAAAATTGACGCAGGAGAGCTCACCGGTCCGCTGGCCGGCGTTCCGATCGCGATCAAGGACAACATCTGTACGAAGGGTCTTGCGACGACGTGTGCGTCAAAGATCCTGCAGAATTTCGTTCCGACGTACGATGCGGAGGTTATTACACGGCTTGAAGAGGCGGGAGCCGTTATCATTGGAAAGACGAACATGGATGAGTTTGCGATGGGAAGTACGACAGAGACTTCTGCGTACGGCGTGACGAAAAACCCGTGGAACACCGAACACGTTCCAGGCGGTTCCTCCGGCGGTTCCTGTGCAGCCGTTGCAGCAGGAGAAGTACCGATGGCACTCGGCTCCGATACTGGCGGATCGATCCGTCAGCCAAGTTCCTTCTGCGGCGTAACCGGCATGAAACCGACGTACGGCACCGTTTCCCGTTATGGACTGATCGCTTACGGTTCCTCCCTCGACCAGATCGGACCGGTCGCAAAGGATGTGACAGACTGTGCAGCACTGCTGCAGACCGTTGCTTCGTATGATGCAAAAGATGCGACATCAATGAAACGCGATGATTACGATTTCATGAGCGCTTTAAAAGAAGATGTCTCCGATCTGAAAATCGGTATTCCGAACAGCTATTTCGGCGAAGGTTTGGATCCGCAGGTAAAGGAATCCATTTTAAAGGCTGCCGATGTCCTGAAGGCACGCGGAGCAGAAGTAGAGTATTTCGATCTCGACCTCATTGATTATGCGATTCCGGCTTACTACGTCATTGCATCCGCCGAGGCAAGCTCCAACCTGGAACGATTCGACGGTGTGAAATACGGCTTCCGTGCCAAAGAGTACGAAGGACTCCACGATATGTATAAGAAGAGCCGTTCCGAGGGCTTCGGTCCGGAGGTGAAACGACGGATTATGCTGGGAAGCTTCGTGTTGAGCTCCGGTTACTACGATGCGTATTATCTGAAAGCGCTGCGCACGAAAGCCCTGATTAAACAGGAGTTTGACCGCGCATTTGAGAAATACGATATGATTTTAAGCCCGGCAGCACCATCGACGGCACCGCGCCTTGGAGAATCGCTTTCCGATCCGCTGCAGATGTATCTGGGCGATATTTACACCGTATCCGTCAACCTCGCCGGTCTTCCGGGCATCACCGTTCCGTGCGGCATGGATGACAAGGGTCTTCCGATCGGCATGCAGCTTATCGGAGACTGTTTCTCAGAGAAAAAACTGTTCCGTGCAGCGTACACCTATGAGCAGGCACGCGGTGCATTCGGGCAGCCAGAAAAACGGTAAGGAGGAAGCAAAACAATGTCAAAACAGTATGAAACCGTCATCGGACTTGAAGTACATGTGGAGCTTGCGACGAGAACAAAAATTTTCTGCGGCTGCTCTACCGCATTCGGCGGTGCGCCGAACACCCATACCTGCCCGGTCTGCACCGGTATGCCGGGATCCCTTCCGGTATTAAATAAGAAGGTTGTCGATTACGCCCTGCGCGTCGGACTGGCTGCAAACTGCAAAATCAACCAGCTCTGCAAATTCGACCGGAAGAACTATTTCTACCCGGACAACCCGCAGAACTATCAGATTTCCCAGCTGTATCTGCCGATCTGCCACGATGGATATGTGGAGATCGACACCGCAGCGGGAAAGAAGAAAATTGGCATCCACGAGATCCATATGGAGGAAGATGCAGGAAAGCTGATTCACGATGAGTGGGAGGACTGTTCTCTCGTCGATTACAACCGAAGCGGCGTTCCGCTGATCGAGATCGTCTCCGAGCCGGATATGAGATCCGCGGAGGAAGTTATCGCTTATCTGGAAAAACTGCGTATGATGATTCAGTATCTCGGCGCATCCGACTGCAAACTGCAGGAAGGCTCGATGCGTGCCGATGTCAACCTTTCGGTCCGCGAGGTTGGAAGCGAGAAATTCGGAACGCGTACAGAGATGAAGAACCTGAACTCCTTCAAGGCGATCGGAAGAGCGATCGAGGGAGAGCGTGCAAGGCAGATCGAGCTGATCGAGGAAGGAAAAGCCGTTGTCCAGGAGACCCGCCGCTGGGACGACAACAAAGAGTATTCCTATGCGATGCGTTCGAAAGAGGATGCGAAGGATTACCGCTACTTCCCGGACCCAGATCTGCCGCCGGTGCACATTTCCGACGAGTGGATCGACCGCATTGTGAAATCCATGCCGGAATTCCAGCCGGAGAAACAGGCACGCTACGTGGAGCAGTACGGACTGCCGCAGTACGATGCGGGCATTCTGACCGGTTCCAAGAAGCTGTCCGATCTCTTTGAGGAGACGACGGCGCTCTGCGGCAAACCGAAAAAAGTGGCAAACTGGCTGATGGGCGAGACCTTACGTCTCTTAAAAGAGAACGGGCAGGAGCCGGAGGATCTGCAGTTTTCACCGAAGCATCTGGCATCCCTGATCGAACTGGCAGAAGCCGGATCGGTCAACAACCAGGTGGCGAAAGAGGTATTTGAGCAGATTTTTGCAGAGGATGTCGATCCGGAAGCATACGTCGAGGAACACGGACTGAAAACCGTAAACGACACCGGCCTTCTGGAAGAAACCGCGAGAAAAGTTCTGGAAAACAATCCTGGCCCGGTAGAACAGTACAAATCCGGAAAGACAAAAGTCCTCGGATTCCTGGTCGGCCAGGTCATGAAAGAAATGAAAGGCAAAGCCAACCCGGCAGCAGCAGGAGAGCTGCTGCAGAAGCTGCTGTCTGAATAAAGAAAACAAAATTGCACGAATGGAGGCCTGGAAATGGTCTCCATTTTTCTGCCCGAAAAATCAAAGAAAATGCATAATCTGCCTCCTTTTGGGAAATTCTTTATAAAGAAACCGGAAGAGATAAAAAGACGATACAAAATCCGGAAAAAGGAGGTTTCTTTACATGAAAGGACTGGATTACACCGCACTCACCGTTGCAATCATCGGAGCCGTCAACTGGGGCTTGATCGGATTCTTCCGCCTCGACCTCGTCGCCTTGGTCTTCGGAAACATGACGTGGCTGAGCCGCATCATCTACGCAGTTGTCGGCATCTGCGGCCTCTACCTGATCTCCGTCTACGGAAGAATTTCCGACCACGTACTGGGGCAGGCGTAAGAACAGGAACCCTCTCATATACGCCAAGAAAGGCGGTGTGAGAGGGTTTTCTTCTGCCGTTTTTAAAAAGACAAAAGAAATCGCAGAGTGTTTTTCTGTGAATACCAATACTGTTTACCGCCTGGAAAAACAAATGCGTGAAACAGGTTCTGTAAAAACAAGAACATCACAGAGAGGACGTAAACATGCCCTGACACCGGAAGATCTCCAAAACATTGACCGGGTGGTTCAGCAGGAACCCGATATCACAATTGATGAAATCATTGATAAACTTGGTTTGCATGTTTGTAATGAAACAGTCCGCAAGGCAGTTATTAAACTCGGGTATTCTTACAAGAAAAAAT
>ENA-ORUI01002678-ORUI01002678.1-human-gut-metagenome-genome-assembly--contig:-NODE-2678-length-14314-cov-3.534610_pt1 | contig 14314 bp, 10 predicted proteins | sample MGYA00242078_ERZ509205 | MGnify/ENA primary metagenome ERZ509205 (study PRJEB26280, sample SAMEA2338828) | human gut metagenome | biome: human gut; feature: human-associated habitat; material: faeces... | reverse complement strand
GAAAGTCTTTTGTTGTACGAAATACGACATCGCTTAAGGTGAGTAATGCCAACAGATTCGGTGCCGCCATCAGCCCATTCAGGGTATCGGCAATTCCCCACACCAGATCCAGCTTGGTTACAGCACCTAGAAAGCAGCAAAATAAAAAAAGAAACCGATAAACCAGAACGGCGTTTTTTTTATGAGGCATCAGGTAAGAAAGACTTTGTTCACCATAAAACGACCAACCGATGATGGCGGCGACCGCATAGAAAATCAGTGAAATTGAACCCATTTTTCCGCCCCAGGGTCCTAAAACAGCAGGAAAGGCTGCCGAAGTCATACCTGCACCTGTAAAACCGCCATCGGCTACGCCAGAGGTTAGAATGACCAAAGCGGTCAACGTGCAAACGACCAGCGTATCCGCAAACACTTCAAAGATCCCCCACATTCCCTGTGCTGCCGGATTGGAGGAATCCGCCGATGCATGTGCAATCGGCGCCGAGCCAAGCCCCGCCTCATTGGAAAACACACCCCGCTTGCACCCTTGGGTAATGGCCTGCTGGATGGCGATACCCGCCGCGCCGCCCGCGACGGCCTTGCTGCCGAAAGCGAAGCGGAAAATCGCCGCGAACATGGCGCCGACGCTGCTGATATGGGTAAAGAACACGATCAGCGAGCCGATGATGTACAGCACCGCCATGAACGGCACGACCCGCTCGGCGACAGTGGCAATGCGCTGCAGGCCGCCGATGACGATCAGCGCCGCGAGGATCATCAGCACAATGCCGCAGGCCAGAGAAACCACGCTCATGCCGCCCACGGTAGCAGTCACGCCGCCGAAGAACGCGGATTTCATATTCAGGACGATCTTATTGATCTGCCCCATATTGCCGATGCCGAAGGATGCCAGAATGGCAAAAATGGAGAACAGAACCGCAAGGACGCTGCCGATGGTCTTGCAGTGCTTCTTGCCGCCCAGACCGTCTTTCAGATAGTACATCGCACCTCCCGACCACTCGCCCTGACTGTTGCGGCGGCGGTAGTAGATGCCCAGCACATTTTCGGAGAAATTGGTCATCATCCCGAAAAAGGCCGCAACCCACATCCAGAACACCGCGCCGGGGCCGCCGATGACGATGGCTGCCGACACGCCGGCGATATTGCCGGTGCCGATGGTGGCGGCGAGGGCCGTACACAGCGCCTGAAACTGGGAAATGGTCTTTTTGTCCGTTTTCGCGTGGACACCGCTGTCCCTGCGGAACATGCCGCCGATGGTCTGCTGCCACCAGTAGCCAATGTGGGAGATCTGGAACCACTTCGTGCAGCAGGTCATCAGAATACCCGTGCCGATCAGCAGGACCAGACCGATCTTCACCCAGATAAAGGCGTTGATCTTGTCATTGATCTCGGCGAGTGTGGTCAGAAAATTCTCCATATGTATCCTCTCTTTCCGGCTTCGCGTTCTTTGCAAAGCCAACAAAAAATAAAGACAGACTGCGCAAAACGCGCAATCTGTCCAAAAAAACAAACATTTCCCCTACGGACGGTATGGAAATCACTTTGTCCTTTTGCCTGAGAGATTGACGCGCAATGCGTTTTGCCCCTTCGGCACTCAATTCAATGAGCTTCTCCAAAGTTCTATCGGCTTACAGTCCTCATCCATGCTGGACACCTGAGAGTGTTACTCCTTCGGTTGCGGCAAGCCGCATTTCCTGCAAGCGTCATATAGATGTTAATAATTATACTATGCTCTCCCCAAAATGCAAGTGCAAACCGGGAAAAATTCATTTTTTGTTAGTTTTTCCAACTCAGGACCTTTTCCCGCAGGCCGTCCACGTCCAGAACGCCCAAAGCAAAGCCCTTTTTCACCAGCTCCTCCGGCAAATATTCGTCGTACTTGTCAAAAAGAGGCAGCTCCTTGGGATACACCAGCTCCATTGGGTCAATGGGCTTGCGTATCTCTTCGGCCAGCACCCGGAAAAAAGCGGATTCGTCGGCCTTCATGGTGAACTGAATAAAAAACGGGCGGGCGGAATCCAGATTCCGCAGGCCGAGGCGGTCGGCGCATTTGATTTTCAGAAACCGCTCCATGGTCAGGAAGGTGTACGTCCCTACCCATGGAAGCAGGCACCACATGTTGCCGCCCAGATTGATGAGCGGCTTTTCCGCCGCGCCGGAGTGGGCGGCGGTGAAGCGGGCCTGCTCCAGCCGCGCCACCGCATTTTTCATCAGATAGGGGTACTGCCTGTCCTCCTGAAGCACCCGGCGCATTCTTGTGAGAATTTTGGTGTGCAGGTCGCCGGGGCACTGGCCAAAATAGGCGGGGACGCTGCCCTTCACCTGCTGACAGTAGATCAGGCGGCGCTTGTGGTCCACGTCCAGCACCTGCCAGACATGTCCCGCAATGGCCAGCTTCTCCCCCACGGGAGGCGGCGAAACCACCGTCCCCAGCTCCTGAGACTCGCTGCGGACGGTGTATTCCTCACTTTCCTGAAACACGCCGTAGAACTTGAAGGAGTTGATGACCCGCTCCCCCGCCAGTCCCACGATCAGACCGCCCTGCTCCGTCTGCTGAATGTGGTCTGTGGCGATGAGATGCCGGAGCAGTACCCGGTAGTCCTCCTGGGTGATTCTGTGGAAATAGTGCAGCCGCAGCACCCGGTCGGCCAGCGCCCGGGGGGACATCTCGCCGCAGGAGGCCAGGGTGGACATGGTTTGGTGGTACAATAGGCTGAACGGCAGCCTGTCCAGCCGGGGCGGCTCCACCCAGCGTTCTTCCAGATACAGCTGCACCAGCGCAATGCCCTGCAATAGCTTCCATGGAATGGTGGTGGGCAGCATGGCCCGCACCTCCGGCTCGTCCTCCCGGATGACGAACCACATTTCCGGCGGAAGCTCCCGCCGGCCGGTGCGTCCCATGCGCTGCAAGAACGAAGATACCGTCCATGGCGCGTCGATCTGAAACGCCCGCTCCAACCGGCCGATGTCAATGCCCAGCTCCAGCGTTGCGGTGGTCACCGTGGTCATGTACTGGGAATCGTCCTTCATGATCCCCTCCGCCGTCTCCCGGTAGGAGGCGGAAAGGTTACCGTGGTGGACGAGAAAGCGGTCGGGTTCGTGGTTCAGCTCGCAGTAATGGCGCAATGTGGTCGTCACCATTTCGCATTCTTCCCGGGAATTGACGAAAACCAGACACTTTTTGCCCCGGGTATGCTCGAAGATATACCCAATGCCGGGGTCTGCGTTGGCGGGGGCGTCGTCGGTTTTTTCTTCCAGCACGGGCAGTGCGCCGGGAATCTGCTTATCCTCCGCGGCCTGGGCGTCCTTGACGTAGAAATGCTCCATGCTCAGCCGCCACTTGCTGCCCTTGGCGTCGATTTTGGGAATGATGGTTTTCCTCCCCGTGCCCAGGGACAGAAATTCGCCGGTTCCCTCCGGGTCACCGATGGTGGCAGACAATCCGATGCGCCGGGGATTGACTCCCGCAATTCGGGACAGCCGCTCGATGAGGCACAGCGTCTGCCCGCCCCGGTCGCCCCGCAGGAGGGAATGCACCTCGTCAATGACCACGAAGCGAAGGTCGCCGAACAGCTTTGCAATGGCCGCGTGCTTGTGCAGAAGCAGCGCTTCCAGAGATTCCGGCGTGATCTGGAGAATGCCGGAGGGGTGACGCATGAGCTTTGCCTTATGGCTCTGGGCAACGTCCCCGTGCCAGTGCCACACCGGGATATCCGCCTCGGCGCACAAGTCGTTCAGCCGGGAAAACTGGTCGTTGATCAGCGCTTTCAGAGGGCCAATATAGATGCAGCCCACGCTGGAGGGCATATCCTCGGAAAACAGGGTGATGACGGGAAAGAACGCCGCTTCCGTCTTGCCGGAGGCGGTGGAAGCGGTGAGCAGCACGTTTTCATCCGTGTTGAAAATGGCGTCCGCCGCCGCGACCTGAATGGAGCGCAGGTTTTCCCAGTGGTTTTGATAGATATACTCCTGCACAAAGGGCGCGTATCGGTCAAATGCACGCATAGTCCGTCACCTTTACAGTTCAAATTCCGCAAGGGAATCGTCGGTCTGTTCCTCTTTCACTGCGTTCTGGGCGTAGCGGAACTGATCGGAACCCAGAAGCCCCCGCACGCTGATGCCGGGATTCTGGTAGACGATGTCCAGCACCTCGATAAAATCCCGGATGACCTCACGGGGAGTGATATGGGTGTCCGCCCCGATACGGCCGAATTCAATCTCAATGAAATCCACCATATCCTGCTGTGTCACGATCTGGGAATAGTCGTACAGCCCCGCGTGAATATCCGCCAGCTTCTCCGTCAGGATCAGCATTTCCTCGTAGGTCAGGGGCTGCAAGCGAATGACGGGGGAAAGCAAGTCCTTATGCTCCCCGGAGAAGTGACCTTCGGCCAGGCGGGAACGGAGGGCTTCGTAGCTGTAAACGCCCCGGCGGGGGTCTTCCATGCACTGGGGCGTACCGCAGAGGATGAAGCCCAGATACCGCGCCTTGCCCTGCATGGCGTCGTTGTACATGGTCAGAATTTTCTCGTAATTATACTGCCGGGTGATGGCGTTGGGAATTTTGTAGATGTTCACCAGCTCGTCAATGAGGATGAGCATACCGGCGTAGCCCGCCTGCTTGAGAAAACAGGCGAATAATTTGAGATATTCGTACCAGTCGTCGTCCGTGATGACAATATTCACCCCCAGCTCCTGCCGGGCTTCGGTCTTCGTGGCGTACTCGCCCCGGAACCATTTGAGCACCTTGGCCTTCGTCTCGTCGTCATCGGCGCAGTGGGCTTTGTAGTACAGCGTCAGCAGCCTCGCAAAATCGAAGCCGTGAACCATTTCGTTCAATGCGCCGATCACCGCGGAGATCCGCTTTTCCACCAGCGGCGCAAGGCCGGGGTCGGTCACCCCAAGGCCGGAGGATGCCATGACCTCCTGCTGCACGCTGCTGATCCACCGATCCAGAATCAGGGGCAGCGCGCCGCCCTCCGGTTTGGTCCTGGTGGACATATTGCGGATCAGCTCCTTGTAGGTCGCCAGTCCCTGCCCGCGGGTGCCCTGCAAGCGGCGCTCCGGAGAGAGGTCGGCGTCTACCACCACGAAATTCTTCGCCATCACATAGTTCCGGATGGTCTGGAGCAGAAAGCTCTTGCCGCTGCCGTATTTTCCCACGATGAAGCGGAAGGACGCACCTCCGTCGGCAATGATGTCCACGTCCCGCAGCAGGGCGTCAATTTCGTCCTTCCGCCCCACGGTGACGTAGGGCAGGCCAACGCGGGGAACGACGCCGCCTTTCAGGGAGTTTATCAGCGCCTGAGCAATTCTTTTTGGTATTTTCATGGATGAATCATCTCTTTCAAATCCGCAATATAGTCTTCGATCAGTTCCGGCGGGTCGTCGCCCAGCAGAACGGAATCGGAAAAGGTATCGTACAGTTTGTCGTTGATGCCGTCTACGAGAACGGACAGCATCAGCCCGGAAGACCGCACCCAGCCATAATCCTGGCCATACAGCAGGCTTTGGAGCAGCCGGTACTCATCCTTGGTCAAAGGGGTGTCCTCCGGTTCTGCGTCAGGTTCCGGGGGCTGCACCGGGGGCGCTTCTTCCTCCGCTTCCTCGTCCACCATCAGCCTGTCCCGGGTGACGGCGGCGTCATCCCGGATTCTGGCAAGCCGGGAATAGTCGATGGTGATCTTCTTTTCTTCCGCCGCCTTCTTTTCGGCGAGAAGGTTCTGGGCTTCCTCCTGAATGATCTTGAGGATCCATTTGGTCTCCAGCCTGTACTGAATGGGGCGGCCGTAGTCATAGCATTCCCGCATCACGGCGTCGATGGCTTTCAGAACATCCCCCAGCTTCCCGTTGGAATGGGGAATGCAGCTGTACTTCTGAACGCTCCACAGGCCGTTATGGCAGCGGTAGATATATTTTTCGTCCACCGTATACTGGCGGCTGCCCTGCTCCTGACGCCTGTGAAAAACCGCCGAGTCGAACAGAATCACCTGAGACTGGGTAAAGCTGCCAAAATACTGCTCGACCATGGTCTTTTTGCACCGGGTATCGTAATGCTCCGCCATCCTCCGCAGCACCCGGACGATCACGGTGTCGCAGTCCTCCCGGTATTCCCTGTAGAATTTGGAGCGCTCCAGCCATTTGGGCGACAGCTGCTTCACCGCGCGGATGACTTCTTCGTCGCCACGGCTCCGGATGCTGTCCAGCACGGCGATGTCTCGGTTGAACCGCACTTGGGGCATATCCGCCAGAAGTCCGGCGTCCAGATTATAATAGACCACGTAGTCCATCAGCCACTGGTTCAGATATGGCAGAATACCGTCGTCCAGTGCGCCGTACGCGTCCCGGAACTCCGTCAGCTTCCGGTAGCCGTCCATGGGGTCGGCGACGCCGATCTGATTGAGCAGCTCGTAGATATACAAAAACGCATAGCTCAGGGACGTTTCCTGCAAATCCCCCCGGCGCAGCTTCGTCCGCCATGAGAAATATCCCCGCAGCTCCGGGTCGGTCAGGGATTGGTAGGTGGGGAAATAGCGGAGCACCGGCCGGTCGTAAACATAGTCGTCCTCGTAACCTGCCAGCAGCTTTCCCTGTTTGACAAAAATGGACTCCCGGGACTGCCGGTAGGCGGGCATACCGTTTTCCAGCGAGCGGGCAGCCAGAAGGGGCGAAGGCAGCGGCTCACGGGGCATCTGGGGTCTCGGCTGAATGGCTTCGTCCCGGAAAACGTTGATGTAGAACCATTCCGCAGCCTTCTTTACACGATTCGTGTCCGTAGCGTCTCTCCCCTTTCGCCCATATGTTTGATATTATCATACAATATTTGCCGCACGCAGTCAAGCACGCAGGCAATATTTTCCCAAAAAGCAGCGGGGACAGGCCGCCTTGGCCTGTCCCACGAAAAAGCTTGTCCGCTTACACGTCCAGATATCCGCAGATCACCTTGAGGGTGTTGTACACGCCGTCGATGTGACTGCGCTCGTAGCCGTGGCTGGCGTAGACGCCCGCGCCGATCAGGCCGTGACGGATGTCGAAGCCTGCCCGCAGGGTCACGTCCACGTCTGAGCCATAGTGGGGATAGACGTCCACGGCATAGTCCGCACCCATCTTCTTGGCGGCGTCAATGAGCTTGCCCACCACCTCGTAGCTGTATGGACCTACGGAATCCTTGGCGCAGATGGAGACCTGCCGCTCGGTGCAGCTCAGGCCCTCGCCCACGCAGCCCATGTCCACGGAAATGGCCTCCGTCACCCCCGCAGGAACGGAACTTGCGCCGCCGTGGCCGACTTCCTCGTACACCGTCACATGGACGTAGGTTCTCCGGGGCAGGGTGATGTGGTTGTCGGCAAGATATTTGGCAAAGCCCAGCAGAATGCCCACGCTGAGCTTATCGTCCAGAAAGCGGCTCTTGAGATAACCGGACGCCGTGCGGCGGGTGCGGGGGTCGAAGCACACAAAGTCCCCCACCTCAATGCCCAGCTTCCGGGTGTCCTCGGCGGTAGAGACGTCCTCGTCCGGCACAACTTCCACGGTGTCATAGCTGCGCTTGGTAGAGCCGTACTCCCCGTTGACATGGACGGAGGCGTTGCACAGCTGGCAGGTGCCGTCGTAGACCTTGCCGGGACGGGTGTAGATGCGGACGTTTTCCGCTTCGGCATTGTTCGGCTCCATGCCGCCCACCGCCGTCAGGCGGAGACGACCGCTGCCCTTGATCTGGGCAACCATTGCGCCCAAGGTATCACTGTGGGCTTCCAGAAACAGGCCATCGTCGGCATTTTCGCCGCCAAGATCGGCCAGAACGCCGCCCTTGGTGGTGATCTTCGCCGGAAAGCCCAACGCTTCAAAGGCCGTCTTCACCCATTCGGCCGCCCGGCGGGTAAAGCCGGAGGGAGAGTCGATGGCCAGCAGCGCGGCGGTCTGCTCCCATGCGTAGTCCGCATATTTTTCGTTAATCATAGTTTCCTCCCAGTAAAATATAGTGCCAGACACCAGCCACTTCCCGCATGAAATGGTTGATCTTCTGGGATAAACGGGATGTTCTTGCGGGAATCCCCACGAATTCCACGCCGCACGCTTTTGCGAACCGGCTGGCGCGGTACAGGTGGTACTCGCTGGACAGCACCCCCAGCTTCTGAGGACGCTCACCGGTTTTTTCCTCGATGAGGTCAAGAGAAAAGTTCAGATTTTCCCATGTGGAGGTGGCGTCTTCTTCCATCCAGAGGCGCTGGGGGTCAATGCCCAGATTCACCAGCTCCCGGTACATGCACTCCGCCTCGGTGATTGGCTCGTCCGTACCCTGACCGCCGGAAAGCACCGCGGTCACGTTTGGATGCTCGTCCAGATAGGTGTAGGCGGCGCAAATCCGATCCCACAACGAGACCGACGGGCCGTCCCGGTTCACCTTGGCGCCCAGAACCACCACATAATCCACCGGCTCCTCCGGGTTTCCGAAGCTGGCATGGATGATAATCCCCTCCGTAATGCCGACCACCAGCACCCCCACCGCGAGAATCACGGTGACGGCGGTCTGAACCGCTTTTGCAAAGGCGGGGAATTTCAGCCCCACAAGGGGAAACAGGGTGTAAAACAGGATAATGCCGATCAGACACAGGCACACCAGTGCGGAAAAGCTGTAGCCCGGGACGGCGAATTTGAGGAACAGAGCCGCCACTGCCAGAACGCCGCAGCAAATCAGCGCCGCGATTCGTCCCGCGCCGAGAAGATGAAAAAAGGCTTTCATTTCAGAAAACTCCAAGTAGAAAATAGTGTCACGGCCAATGCCGCTTTTCGCTCAGCAGCGTTGTGCCAGATTCTACCCTGCAGTTTACCACATTATCCCAAAGAAAACAAGCCGCCCCGGCGGGGGCGGCCTGCAAATTCAGGAAATCTTAATGTTGCGCCTTGTGTTCTTTGCTTGCCTTTACCAGCGCAGTAAAGGGGCGCTGCATCCGTTCCTCCACGGCAGCCACGGCCTCCGGGTGCCACTGCAAGCCCAGAAGGAAGCGGCCGTCCTCGGCTTCAATGCCCTCCACGATTCCCGCCGGGCTGAGGGCGCAGACCCGCATCCCCGGCGCGGGGGTGTCCACCGCCTGATGGTGGACGCTGTTGGTCAGCAGCTCGTCGCAGCCCATGAGACTGTGCAGAAACGTGCCGGGAAGCACCCGGGCGGGATGGTCGGGGGCATAACGGTGTTCATTGTCACGGTGGTTCTCCCCGGCGGCTTCGGGGCGCTGGCTGGGTATGTCCTGAATCAGGGTTCCGCCCAGCGCCACATTGAGTATCTGCTCCCCCCGGCAGATGCCGAGAACCGGCTTTCCCGTATCCATGACGGCTTTCAGCAGCGCCAGCTCAAATTCGTCTCTCGCCGGGGTTGGCGTGCCGCATTCCGGACGCATGGACTGGCCGTAGTATCTGGGGTCAGGGTCGCCCCCGCCGGTGAACAGGAAGCCGTCCAGATGCTTTGCCCAGAACGCCGCGTGCTTCGGCTTCCAGGGCAGGAACACCGGGACGCCGCCCCCGCGGCGCACGGCCTTGCCGTAGTTGCCCCGGAAAATCTGCTGCATCCGGGGGTCGCCCGTAAAAACCACACCGATCAGCGTCATTTAGATGTCCTTGCTCTTGGAAGCGATCTCCGACAGGCACTTGGACAGGAAAGCGTCCATGGTCATGGCGCCCAGATCCTCGCCCTTGCGGGTACGGACGGAAACGGTGCCGTTCTCCATATCCCGGTCGCCCACTACCAGCATGTAGGGGATCTTCTGCATCTGGGCTTCCCGGATCTTGTAGCCCAGCTTCTCGCTGCGGCAGTCGTCCTCGGCGCGGATGCCCGCATCCACCAGCTTCTGGGTCAGGCCCTTGGCGTACTCATGCGCCCGGTCAGTAACGGGCAGCACCTTGACCTGAACAGGGGTCAGCCACAGGGGGAAGGCACCGGCAAAATGCTCGGTAATGACGCCGATGAACCGCTCGATGGAGCCGAACACCACCCGGTGAATCATCACGGGACGATGCTTCTGGCCGTCCTCGCCGGTGTACTCCAGATTGAACCGCTCGGGCAGCTGGGAATCCAGCTGGATGGTGCCGCACTGCCATGTACGGCCAAGGCAGTCCTCAATGTGGAAGTCCAGCTTCGGCCCGTAGAACGCGCCGTCGCCCTCGTTGACAACGAAGTCCTTGCCCATGCCGGTGATGGCCTTCTTCAGGATCTCCTGATTGGCTTCCCACTCCTCCACGGTGCCGATGTGGTCTTCGGGCATGGTGGACAGCTCTACGGTGTATTTCAGGCCAAACACGTTGTACACCTCGTCGAACAGGCGGACAACGTTCTGGATCTCGCTCTCCATCTGTTCCCGGGTCATGAAGATGTGGGCATCGTCCTGCGTAAAGCACCGGACGCGGAACAGGCCGTGGAGCGCGCCGGACAGCTCATGGCGATGCACCAGACCCAGCTCGCCCACCCGCAGGGGCAGGTCACGGTAGGAGTGGGGCTCGCTGGCGTAGACCAGCATACCGCCGGGGCAGTTCATGGGCTTGATAGCGTAATCCTCGCCGTCAATGACGGTGGTATACATATTGTTCTTGTAGTGATCCCAGTGGCCGGACTGCTCCCACAGCTGACGGTTCAGAATCATGGGGGTGGAGACTTCCACATAGCCGTAGCGCTTGTGGACCTGACGCCAGTAGTCGATCAGGGTGTTGCGCAGCACCATGCCCTTGGGCAGGAAGAAGGGGAAGCCGGGGCCGTAGTCGGTGAGCATGAACAGTCCCAGCTCCTTGCCGAGACGGCGGTGGTCACGCTTCTTGGCCTCTTCGATGCGCTGAAGGTAAGTCTCCAGCTCTTCCTTGCTCTGGAAGGCGATGCCATAGATTCTCTGGAGCATCTTCCGGTTGCTGTCGCCCCGCCAGTAAGCGCCGCAGGAATTGAGCAGCTTGAAGCCGTTGTGCTTGACGCGGCCGGTGTGATCCAGGTGGGGGCCGGCGCACAGGTCGGTGAAATCGCCCTGCGTATAGAAGGAAATGACCGCATCCTCTGGCAGATCGTTGATCAGCTCCACCTTGTAGGGCTCATTGCGCTCCTGCATGTAGGCAATGGCCTCGGCACGGGGCTTCTCGCTGCGGACGATGGGCAGACGCTCCTTGCAGACCTTCTTCATCTCCGCCTCGATCTTGGCAAGATGCTCGGGCGTGAAGGTGAAGGGCGCGTCAAAGTCATAGTACCAGCCCTCGTCAATGGCGGGGCCGATGGCCAGCTGCACCTCCGGCCACAGGCGCTTGACGGCCTGCGCCATGACGTGGGAACAGGTGTGCCAGTACGTTTTACGGTACTGCGGGTTTTCAAACGAGAATTCATTGTTTTCGGACATGGTTTTTTGCCTCCTAAATTGATTTGGGGCAAAACAAAAACGCCTTACCCCTGTCGTTTCAGGGGTGAGGCGCTGTACGCTCCACGGTTCCACCCTGCTTACGGACGAAAAAACATCCGTCGCTTTGTGTCTCTGTAACGGGAGAACCCGGCGGCGCATTTCCGCACCGCGGCTCAGAAGCGGTATCCGGGCGGGCCGCGCAAAGGCTCTTGCAGCATACGAGCCTCTCTCTGTGATGCGCTGCCGGTGCCGGGACGTGTCTTCGTCTCAGCCTTTTCTGGATGCTACAATAGCACGTTTCCGGGGTTCTGTCAATCCCCCGCGGACACGGAAATGCGTTGCAAACCGGCTTTTTTTCTGGTATCATAGCCTCAGAATCAGACAGGGAGGCCGACTATGGACCTTTGTAATATCAACGAGATCAAGGCGCTGCTCGCGCGGCACGGATTCCATTTTTCCAAGGCCAAGGGGCAGAATTTCCTGACGCAGAGCTGGGTGCCGCAGAACATCGTGCTCGGATCCGGCGTGGATGAGACGTGCGGCGTGCTGGAGGTCGGCCCCGGCATCGGGCCGCTGACGCAGCAGCTGTGCCGGTACGCGAAAAAGGTTGTCGCGGTCGAACTTGACCGGACGCTCCAGCCGATTCTGGCCGAGACGATGGCGGGCAACGAAAATCTGGAAATTATCTTCGGTGACATTCTGAAAACGGACATTTCCGCGCTGGTACAGGAGGAATTCGCGGGCCTGCGCCCAATGGCCTGCGCGAATCTGCCGTATTATATCACCACGCCCGTGCTGGCAGCGCTTCTGGAGAGCCGCGCGTTCGAGGCCGTGACCGTCATGGTGCAGAAGGAGGTCGCGCAGCGCATCTGCTCGCCCGCAGGAAAGGGCGATTACGGCGCGTTCAGCATCTTCTGCCAGTATTACGCCGAACCGGAGTTGCTGTTCGACGTACCGGCAAGCTGCTTCATTCCGCAGCCGAAGGTCACGAGCGCAGTCCTGAAACTCACCATGCGCAAGGAGTCGGTCTGCGAGATCAAGAGTGAGGCCATGTTCTTCAAGGTCGTCCGCGCAGCGTTCGCCCAGCGCAGAAAAACGCTTCTGAACGCGCTTTCGTCCGGGCTTTCGCAGTTTGACAAGCCTGCGCTTGCCGCCGTGATCGAAGATTGCGGCTTCGCGCCCACGGTGCGCGGGGAGACGCTGGATATTCCGGGCTTCGCCGCGATCGCGAACGCGCTGACGGAGCTGTAATGTATTTCGTCTATATGCTCCGCTGCCGGGGCGGGAGTCTGTATACCGGCATTGCTGCCGACATGGAAAAGCGCCTGCGGCAGCACGCGTCCGGCGGCGCGGCCTGCGCAAAATACACGCGTGCCCACCCGCCCGAAGCCCTCGCCGCACTCTATCAGGCGGAGGATCACGCAGCCGCCGCACGGCTGGAAGCATTCCTCAAGACGCTCCCGCCCGCAAAAAAGCGGATGCTGGCCGCAGGAGAAGCAGCGCCGGAGGCGCTGTTCGCGGAAAGGCTGAGCGGGCGTGTCTATCTCCGCCGCACGGACGAAGAGCTGCGCCTGAACGCGCTGCTGGCGGCACTGCACAGCGAAGGATAGAAAACTCCCCCACCGCGGGTGGGGGAGTTTTGCACGGCTTACTTCGATGATGTCGGGTCGTAATTGCGGCCAAATTTGAGATCTTCAAATTTGATCGTCGCGCTTTCGGGGTGCATGGGGCGTGCGCTTTGCTTGGACAGTGCGGGCGCGGAGGCGGTCTTCGTTTCGGCTCCGCTGTCGCTGCCGATCAGCTTTTCAAGGTTGTCGGAGATCTCCGTCGCGATTTTCTCTGCGTCCTCACTGGGAGCGGGAGCGGGCGCTGCGGGCTGCTCTGCCTGCCAGTCGTAGGGCTTTTCATGCGCAGGCTGCGGCTGCTCAGGCGCGGCTTCGCGCGTCAGATCGCGAGCCTTGAGCGTTTCAAGCAGCTCCAGATGGCCCTGAATGTCGCGCTCGACCACGGAGATGAAATTCAGCGCGGTCTGCTTGGCGTAATCCAGCCGCTCCTGCTCGGCGTGCAGCTGCTGATTGAGCTGCGCAAGCTGCACGTTCGCGGCGTTGACCTGCGCATTGGTCTGCGCGTTGACCTCCGCGTTCTGCAGCATGGCGGCGCACCGCGCCTGCGTTTCCTTGAGCAGCTGGGCGCTTTTGGCCTCTGCATCGGCTGCGGCAGTGGACTGCTTCGTCTCCTGCGCGCGGTATTCCTCCAGCTTTTCGACCAGGATCTTCATCTTGGCCTTGAGCACGGAATTTTCTTTGTAAAGGGTGATATAATCCTCTGTCAGCGGCTCGAGAAAATCATCGACCTGCTGCATGTCATAGCCGCCGAAGACGGCCTTGGAGAAGGTTTGCTCCTGAATTTCCTGCGGTGTGAACATGGACGCTGCCCCCTTGTACGATTAGAGATAGACGCCGTTGTTTTCCAATTCGTCCATCAGATTGTCGCCGACGAAGTCGACGTTGTACGGCGTGATGATGTAGGTGCTGATGGCGATCTTTTTGATCTTGCCGTCGAGCGCATAGGCGCAGCCGGACAGGAAATCGACCAGACGGCGGGCGACGTCCTTGTTCGTGGATTCCAGATTGAGGACGACCGCGTGCTTGCTGCGCAGATGCTCCGCGATCTCGGTCACGCTGTCAAAGCGGTCGGGCTTGACGAGCACGACCTGCAGCTGGGCCGTGGCGTGAATGTTCACGACCTTGCCGCTCTGCGTACCGGCGGAGTTATTGCCTCCGAGCGTCCGGCGGCCGGTGGAAGAGCTGCTGCCGGTCGAGGAAAACTCATCGCTGTCCAGATCGAAGCTGCTGCGGTATGAGGGCTTCGGCGCCGAGGACGAACGGGAAGGCCGGCTGGGGCGGGCGTCGTCGTCGAATTCATCAAAATCGTCGTCGTCTTCTGTATAC
>ENA-ORUI01002664-ORUI01002664.1-human-gut-metagenome-genome-assembly--contig:-NODE-2664-length-14349-cov-36.414090_pt1 | contig 14349 bp, 14 predicted proteins | sample MGYA00242078_ERZ509205 | MGnify/ENA primary metagenome ERZ509205 (study PRJEB26280, sample SAMEA2338828) | human gut metagenome | biome: human gut; feature: human-associated habitat; material: faeces... | reverse complement strand
TCGACCAGCATACTCTGAAAGCCGGGACGGTCATAGTTCGTGCCGGAGTAGCCATCATCCACAAAGAACACCGGGTTCGGGAAGTGGTTCTTTTTGGCGTATTCCAGAAGGATGACCTTCTGGTTCTCAATGGACAGGCTTTCGCCGAGCCGTGCGTCCTCTTGCGACAGTCGGCAGTAAAGTGCGGTGATTTTATTCGTTGCTCCAGACATTGTTGTGTCCTCCTTATTCTGTGGAGCAACTGTCAGTACAGGATTGGTTACCGGATCAAGTATAGCAGAATTGGACGCAGTTGTCATTCGTCTGCACCCTCATCTTCAAATTTTTGCTGGGCGTTCTTGGCAACAATGCGCTCCAGTTTCTTCAAAAAGGATTCCTTGCCCTCATAGCTGCCGGTCACGGTGTAGGTGGTGTGACCGACTTTCTCCGTGGTGGTCAGTTCTGGAATCCAGAAAGCGGACAGGTTCTTGACATGGAGGTTGCCGTTCTCGTCCACATAAGAGCCGTGCTTCTTCTGCTCTTCGGTCAAGGGCTGCCGCTTGAAATAGATTTCATTTTCGGAGATGCTCACAGTCTCGCTGGTCTGCTCTTTCGGGGCATCGTCATACAGCTGGGCGAAAAATGCCAGTGCATCTTCGGGTGAGTCTTCCTCCATGAGCTGCTCGAAAACTCGCTGTTCCTCTGCCGAGAGGTTATTCCATGCGGCTTCCAACTCCTGCTCGTTGGCTGCGTTGACGAAGGCTTCGATCTCTTTTTTCATGGGGCATCCTCCTTTGGCTGCGGAAAGCGTTTTTCAAAAAGTATGGGTTTTCGTGAGAGCAAGAATCGTCCCGTGGCCACAAATTTTCAATTCTTGAAAATTTCCTGTCCCCTTTAGGACAGCTTCTTGTTGGGGCGTGCCTGCCCCAAACCCTGCCAGATAAAAGCAAAGGGGCATTATCTGCCCCGATGCTTTTCCTTTCGCTTCTGCTGTTTCAGTTCAAACTGACGTTGCTTTTCTGCTTCGCGTTGTTTACGGCTAAGTGCTTTTCGCACCAGATTGTTTTCTTCTCGCTGCATTTGCAACGCCTGCTGTGACTTTGTACCGATTCCTGTGGCAACTGTTTCCTTTCGGATTTGCCGTTGTAATCGCTTTGGGTTCACAGACTCTTTCTTTACAACTGTCTCAACAGATGGACTGAAGCGCAGCCGACTGTAATTCTTGAGCAGATACTCCCAGACTTCATAGTCCTTTGGTTCTGCACCAAACACGACTTTACACACTGAAAGCTTTCTTCTCTCAATACGTTCAAATACTCCGATCCAGAATGGAGCCTCAAAAAATACAGTCAGCTTTGTAGAATCAATGTCCATAACGAAACCCTCCTGAAATAAATCCTTACAGGAACGGACAACCCGGAGGGGAAGGTTACTTACCTACACCGTGCGGTGCAGACGGCTGGGCTACCTACCAGCTCTGGCATCTCTCGGGAAGAAATGCGTTGCGTTTTTATCCTGCTTTTATTATATTACAGTTCATAAAACACCCTGTTCTTAAAATACCCTATAACGCAAGTATTCGGTAGTTTTCTAACAACACTACTAAATGCATTTCCAAGTTTAACACTAATATGTGCATCGGATCCTAATACAACCCTACGTCCTCCAAGCTGAACATATCGATCAATGATACTGTATCGAGGCAGCGGTTCGTCAGAAGCATTCATGATGGAAGACGTATTAACTTCAAGAATAATGTCTTTTTTAATCATAGCATTTAATATTTCATCCATGATAGTATCACTGACGTTCCAATTATCAAAATAACGTCTGGGAAAATCTATATGTGCCATCGCCTGGAACTCGCAGGTCTGAATTGATTTTAACATAAGATTATAGTATTCATCAATCGCTTTTGATTCCTCTATGTTTTTTGCACCTGGAAAAACAGAGCCATAGCAATGATGAATGCTTCCTAGAATATAATCAAAAGGCATAGAACTGTAATCCTCGAATTCAGTAGGGAATAGATGTGGCTCGGAGAATTCAATCCCAATCAAAATCTGAATGGAGTTATAAATACGTCTTAGCCTATTCACTTCATAGAAATATTCTGACACATCAAAATTTGTAGAAGCTTTATTAATTATTCTTCCCACATTTATTTCAGAAGAATTGAAATCTACATGATCCGTAAAACAAATAATTGGAATCCCAATCTCTATGGCTTTTATACACTGCTCTTCCATAGATGACTTTCCGTCGGGCGAAAAAGTAGTATGAATATGCATATCTGCCAGCCTCATATTATCCCTCCACATAAAATAATATGGTTATTCCTTTTATACACAAAAATAATTGCATTATATTGTCATTGTAGAGACACACCTACTGCCGTGCAAAGGAAAGACAGTACACCCACCTTTCATGTTATGGTTAGCACGGGCGCATACATAGGTGCGTCCGTGCGTCATAGTATTATGGTGAGCGCAAACGATAACCATTAAAAGAATAGTCAACAATGGTTAGAGGGATAATTCATCATTAGTTTTTCTTACGTTTCCTTTTGGCTTTATGTTTTGCAAAAGGGTGACGTTTTTCTTTTCTTATCCCTCTTGTTGTATCAGCTTTATTGTCAGAAAGCTTGTGTATCACAGGCGACATCTTTTCAGGTGAATCAGACGTAGGAGCGTCGTTCCCTTTATTATAATCACTTACTAATTGACCACAGGCAGCTTTTATTCTATTACCTCTTGATTCCCGAAGTTTTACTTCCAAGCCAGCCTCCTCTAGTCTAATCTTAAATGCAACCAATTGTTGCTTGTTAGGACGTTTGATTCTCTTACAGGCAGTTTCATTATATTGTAAAAGATTAATCAGTACATTTTTTCCTCTAAACCATTTACCAAGTTGTCTTACGTCTGAAGCCCTATCATTAATTCCAGGAGCGAGCAGATATGCAATGGTAATCTTTCTGTTATGTCGTTCAGAATAGGAAAGCGCAGCTTCGACAACACTATGAATGCTATTGGATTTCATGTGCGGCATAATCATGTTTCTAGTTGCTTGATCCGTTGCGTGAAGAGAGAGTGTAAACTGAATCTTTAAATGCTCCTCTCTCAGTCGCTTCAACTGTTCAACTGGTCCAACAGTCGATACATTTATGCCATCTGTAGGAAAATTAAGTCCATTGCGATCACGAAGTATATGAATACTTTTAATCAGATTATCATAATTAAAGAGAGGTTCTCCCATCCCCATAAAAACGATTCTGTTGACACGTTCTTTCAAAAGAACGATTTGCTGAACTATTTCAGCTGGTGAAAGATTGCGAATAAATCCATTTTTTCCTGATGCACAGAAAATACACCCCACCGGACAACCGACCATAGTGCTAACGCATACCGTATTGCCAGTCCTTCTTTTAATGCATACTGTTTCAATGCAGTAGCCATCTTGTAATTCAAAAGCATACTTTGTAGTATCTCCCCCTACATATATGTCTTTTATAGTCATAGTTTGATTTTTAGGACTTACGCCATTTTTATACAAGGTTTTGAATAAAGACTTAGCTCGTTCTTCTCCCATACATTTGGCTACTTCATCAAAAGTATAATTGTACGGATTGCCCTGAATCATTTCTAATGTAGGAGGGCCCATTTTCTCTTTATTTGCCATGATAATTCCTTTCCTCGCATTGTATTTAAGTAATATTTTACACAAGCCAACTTGTGTGGATTATAACTTGAAAACATCAAAAGGGTACACAAACCCCATTGTATATATTATACATCTTTTTTTTCTTTCTGTCAAGATAGAAATTGCATCCCAATAATGTGAATTATATCATTTTTCACTTATTGGGATGCATACTTACTTAGAATAATCTTATAGTTGCTTATTCAATTCCTTGCTTCTTGCTCCTGCCCTTTGTCTGGTCCTTCGGCGTTTTTGGCTTTTTGCCGAGCCTTGCGGCATCACGCTTCATCTTCGCCCTCTCAAAGTAGCAAGTCTTTTCACGCTTCGGAGCGTTCTTCTTTGCTTCGATAGCCGCCTGATTCAGCTCATCAGTTACGACTTTCAGCCTTTGCTCCTTAGTATCAAGCTCCTCCTGCTGGGGGAACGGCTCTGCTACGATCTTCTGCGCTTCTGCGTGGTCAAGCCTGAGCTTTGCGAGGTTATCCTGCGTTCTCTCGATTCTGCCGTCGATGTTGTAGAGGGCAGCTTCAAGACGATTCAAGTTGTGGGCAAAACTCTCGATCAGCTTCGTGGTATGTGAAGTGGCACCTTGCAGGCCAGCCGACATACCGCCGCCTATCATGTTGCTGTTTACTGTAACGCTCAGGTCAAAGCCCTGGAACGAGCCGACTTTCACGGGAGTATCGGCATATTTGATAGCCAACACAGCATCTTCAAGAGCCTTATGATTGTCCATTTCCATTCCTCCCTCAGCTTATCTGCCGTACACAAATTCCATGTTCGCTATGTACAGCTTATTTACCGCATAAACACAGCCATACGGCTTATCCACTTTCAGGAGAAACTTTCTGCCGTTCAGCTCAGATACAGCATTTTTGATCTCATCACGGGTGAACTTCGACAGCTCATCGTGGTCACACAGTTCATCGACAGTGGAATAATCCTTTTCGACCTTGTTGAGCATTACGGTAAGAACCGGAACACAAGCCTTAGCATCGAAGTTGTAGTTTACCCTCGGTAAGCTGATTCTTGTAGGGTTTGGCATAGAAAAACCTCCTTGACATAGTTCATCTGAAATAAAAAATCGCTCCTCATTGCTGAGAAGCGATGTACGGTATTCAATTTTGGGCATAAAAATAGCGGACAGCGCTTCTGTTATGAAACACCGTCCGCTTTTGTCCATTATCCAGTTTGATTTGTCAACAGGCTTTCTACCGTTTTAAGGCTGTTTTCGGCTTCTACCAAGTTTCTACCAACTTTTATCCAGTTGGTTTTCTACCGAGTTTCTACCAGAATTCTTCAAAATGCTTGTATTTTCAGAACAGCGCTGTTACACTGTTTTTGGGCTTTCTACCACCAAAAAGCCCCATGGAATCGGAGTTTTAGTGTGACTCAGTGTGACACGGTGGTACTCAGTGTGAAATTGGTTTGGTAATACCATATAAAGCACATCCCTGTGCATTATATCTACCTTAATTGGTTTTCCAAGTGAAGTATACCACACTCGTGGTCAAATGACCACCCATATATACGAGAATTTGGCCGTTTTACTGCGTACGTGCGTACCAACCTTCCGTACGCACGTACGCAGCGATTCGCCCGAAACGCCCCTATATAACCGTTTCCCCTCGGAGAGCCCACTACACTTTGCAGGCCGCAGGGCTGAAAGTGTCATAGTGGGTTATTACACTTCCGCAGAAGTGCATTTCCCTCGCCGCAGACAGCCCGGTGCACCTTTGTGAGAGCTTTCTGTGCGGCGAATCCTCATCGCCCACAGGCGATGTGAGCAGGGATTCCAAGGGGGCGCAGCACCCCTTGGCACACGGACTTTGGTACAAAGTCTAGTGTGTTACACCTTTCCAGAGGTGTACACGTTCCTGAAATGCAAAAAGCCCCATACCCAACACCTTGACGGTGCGGACATGGGACTTGATGCTTCCTCGGCCTAGCCTGGTACTCGTAACCAATCCTGACATGCAGTTGCCGTGTCATTTCTCGAAAACTGTTTTACGAATACCCAGCATTCCCCCACGCCCTGCAGCAGCTGCCAGGCCTTGTACAGCTTGCCGGTGTAGGTGACCACACGGGGATTCAGGATCTCTTCCAGCGCGTCCAGCAGCGGGGCCACCTCCGGCACAAAGGCCAGGGTCGGCTCGCTCTCGTAACTGCCGGGCTGCTCTTCCAGCCAGCCGGTGCGGCGCAGCCGCAGCAGAAAGCCCAGCGCCAGCGTATGGGGGTCGCGGGTGGGCTGTTCCTCCTCATCGCCGGCACCGTCTGCGTCCAGCGTCAGGGGCTTTGCCAGTGCCGCAAAATAATCCTCCGCGCGGGAGACGGCCTCCGCACGGGAAATGCTGTAGTCGGCCGTATGGCGGCACTCTTCCCACAGCAGGAGCAGCAGCTCCGCATAAAACGCCCGGTTCGGCCCCGCCAATGGGCGGAACAGCCGTGGGCTGACCAGTTCAAACAGCTGCATGGAACGTTCCTTTCTGTTCGCATCAGAATACGGTTTTATTGTATCACAAGCGGCAGAGTTTGTCACAAAAAGGCGCAAAAAAGCCCCGGGAGCGGGTGCTCTCCGGGGCAGGAAGATCCGGGTTTATTTTGCGGCCATCTCGGCAGCCGCCGCGGTGCAGCGCTCCGTCATCGGTTTACCCCCTTCCGGAGCCGGGTGCACCATGCCCGGAACACCCTGTTCTGCGCCCATGGAAGGAGGATGCGCAGTTTTTTTCAGATTTCGTGCCGGAACTTTTAAAAATTACACAGTTCTACCATTTTTTCATGCTAAAATGAGGTCGTAAAAATAACAGGCAAAGGATGATCTCCCCATGCAGCACTGTCCCGCCCGGGCAGCCCGGCAGCTGGCGGCAGCAGCACTTGCGCTGGTGCTGCTGCTTGCTCTTGCCGCGCCCCGCGCCCACGCCGCCTTACAGGAAAAACACGGCATCCGGCTGCTGACTTTTGACCACAGCCAGATCCTTTCCATCGGCAACCAGACCTCCGGCAAATGCAGCTGGTATGCACTGCGCTACGCCCGCACCATTCTGGACGGGCGGGTGTGCTCCGGCAGCGGCATGTGGTCCAACGGTGCCGTGTGGTCCGCCGGCGGCTACACCGGGTATTCCGGGGACCTGTCCGCCTGCCTGCATACCATTTACAACGAGCTCTCGGCCGGACGGCCGGTGATCGTGCACCTGAAAAATACCACGGTGAGCGGTGTGAACAAACACGCCAACCGCACCTCTACTTACGAGTATCACCTGTCCGGCTCCAGCTGGACCCAGGTGAACTACCCGCACATTGCCACCAGCGACACCTATGGGCACTGGGTCTGTGTGGTGGGCATAAGCCCCACGGCAGACCCCGATCACCTGAAGGAAAGCGACTTCTACGCGCTGGACCCGGCCCGTGTTTCGGCCAACGGAACGCTGGCGCTGACCCGGCTGCTGGACGGCACCATCTGGACTGCCAACTCTCCCCTCAAAATTGCAGGCTGAAGATAGAAAGAGCAAAACGGCGGACGCACTTGCGTCCGCCGTTTTTGCATGCATCTGTGATTCAGTAGCCGCGCACCGAGAAGCCCCGTTCCCAGGGGTCGGGCGGCAGGTCCTTCTGCCGGATGTCGGTGATGCGCACATAGTCGCTGCGCTGGATCATGGCGAACAATTCCGGGAACTTGTCCGGGTCGCCCTGCACCTCCAGCGTCACGCTGCCGTCGTCCTCGTTTTCCACCCAGCCGGTCAGCTCCAGCGCCTGGGCCGCGTAGCGCGCCCGGTAGCGGAAGCCCACCCCCTGCACCTGCCCGGAGATGGAAAAGTGCCGCCGCACCGTGCCTTCCGGCAAAACCGGCGGGGTGCGGTCCTTCTGTTTCAGAAAATCAAACATCGCAACCTCTTGGGGAATGATGGATCGCACTGCGTGCAATATGATGTGCTGCGCACCGCGCGGTGCATCATTCTTACAATTCCTGATAGGCCGTCATCAATGCGGGGATGAACTGCTTTTTGCGGCTCACCACGCCGGGCAGCGTCCAGCTGCCGTCCTCTGCCGGGTGGGTGTCGAACCCGTCGGCCAGCACCTCGGCGGCATAGCGTCCGTCGCTGATGACCACGCTCTCCTCCTTGGGCACATCGGTGAGCAGCATGTAGATGTCCTCCACATTCTGCTTGTTGCGGGCCTCTTCCAGATAGGGGCGCAGCAGATTTTCGGCGGCCAGCAGGTTCTTGCGGGTCATGTAACTGCCCTGCGCCACACCAAAGCGGATGTCGCCGCACATGAACACCTTGAAGTCCTGCAGGAACACCTCTTCGGCGGTCTTGCCGTCCAGCTTTTCACCGGCCTCGAACATCTCATTGGCAAACTCGTCGATGTCCACCCCGGCGATGCCGGCCAGACGGTTGGCCGCGTTCACATCCACTGCGGTGCAGGTGGGGCTGCGGAAAGCCAGCGTGTCGGACAGGATGGCGGCCAGCAGCAGGCCTGCGGTCTGGGACGGGATCTCCACGTCGTTCTCGTCGTACATCTGGGTGATGATGGTGGCCGTGCAGCCCACCGGCTGGTTGCGGAAGTACACCGGGCCGCTGGTCTCCAGGCTGCCGATGCGGTGGTGGTCGATGATCTCCAGGATCTCAGCCTGGTCAAAGCCTTCCACGGCCTGGGTGGCCTCGTTGTGGTCCACCAGGATGATGCGGCGTTTTTGCAGATTGATGATGTTGCGGCGGCTGACCATGCCGCAGTATTTGCCGTCCTCGTCCAGGATGGGGAAATAGCGGTGGCGCACCTTGGCCATCACGCGGGTGACGTCTGCCACCGGGGTGACGAGGGTGAACTTCATGATGTCGCTGCGGGTCATATAGTAGGAGATGGGAGCGCACTGGCTGATCAGCTTACCGGCGGCGTAGGTGTCCACCGGGGCCGACATGATGGCCACGCCCATTTCCTCGGCAATGCGCTGGATGGTGCGGCCCACCTTGGAGCCGTTGCAGATGATGAGCAGCGACGCTTCTTTTTCAATGGCGCACAGCTGGCTTTCGTAGCGGTTGGTCAGGATGACGATGTCGCCTTTTTCCACGGTATTTTCCAGCATTTCGGGCGTGGCGGTGCCGATGCGGATGTGGCCGGTGGTGCACACGTCGTCCTCGCGGCCCACCACCATGGTGCCGCCCAGCGTTTCCAGAATATTGCGGTAGGTGGTCTGGCTCTTGGCCAGGATGCCGGTGTCGAACACGTCCATGTTGGCGGTGGCAATGTCCTTGACCGTGATCACGCCCTCCAGCTCGTTGTCCGGGCTGGTGACCGGCAGGGTGTCGATCTGCTTGTCGCGCATGATCTCCCATGCTTTGCGCAGGCTGGTGGTGCCGGGGATGCCGGGCATCTCGCGGTAGTCCACATCGCGGATCTTGGGGTTCACGTCGGTGCACATGCGCGGCGGCTTGACCCCGAACTTTTTGAGCACGAATTCGGTCTCCTGGTTCATCTTGCCGGCGCGGCGGGCCTCGCAGACAAGATCGCTGGTCTTGTTTTTCAGCTCTGCATAGGCAATGGCCGAGCAGATGGAGTCGGTGTCCGGGTTGCGGTGCCCGATGACCACGACTTTATGGGCTGTTTTGGGCATAATTCTCCCCCTTTTTTCGGGTCTGCTTCTTATCATGTTGTACGGCCGTGTGCTCCCTGCACGAACACACAGGCTGTGGATTTATTTTAGCACAATTATCTGCGGGGGTAAAGTAGAGCAAACGCACCCAGCTTCATTCTTTTTTGCCATTTCTTGTATACAACGTCTTGTAATTTAGCGCCATCCGCTGTATGATAAAGGTGTCTGAATCAAGTTCCTTTCATCCTGCGGAGGTTTTCCATGTCAACCACCCAAAAACCAATCAACCCACTCTTCACCCGGCAGGCGCTGGTGGCACTGCTGCTGCCGCTCATCGCCGAGCAGGCCCTGAGCGTGACCATCGGCCTGGCCGACACCCTGATGGTGTCCTCGGTGGGCGAGGCCGCCGTGTCCGGCGTGAGCCTGGTAGACAGCTTCAACACCCTGATGATCCAGGTGATGAGCGCCCTTGCCACCGGCGGTGCCGTGGTCACCAGTCAGTACATCGGCCACCGGGAGCCCAAAAACGCCAAGGCCGCCGCCGCACAGATCCTGTTTGTGCTGGCCAGCTTCAGCCTGGTGGTGGCCGCCGTGGTCGTAGTGGGCCGCCACGCCATCCTGCGGGGCATCTTCGGCTCCATTGACGCCGACGTGATGCGCTACGCTGAGACTTACTTCCTGCTCTCGGCGCTGAGCTACCCCTTCATCGGCCTGTACAACGCCGGTGCGGCGCTGTTCCGGGCGCAGGGCAACAGCAAGATCAGCATGCTGTCCAGCCTGGTGATGAACGTGATCAACATTGGCGGCAATGCGGTGCTGATCTACGGCTTTGGCATGGGGGTGCTGGGTGCAGCCCTGGCCAGCCTGGTGTCCCGGGCGGTGTCCTGCCTGGTGGTGCTGTGGCTGCTGCAGCGGCCCGCCTGCCCCCTGCGGGTGGACGGCCTGCGGGCCCTTGCACCGGACGGCGGCCTCATCCGCCGCATCCTGCGGGTGGGCATCCCCGCCGGCATCGAGAACGGCATGTTCCAGATCGGCAAGCTGTCGGTGTCCAGCCTTACCTCTACCCTGGGCACGGCGGCCATTGCCGCCAACGCCGTGGCCAACACCGCCTCCACCTTTTTGAACATCCCGGCCAACGCCGTGGGCATGGCCGCCCTGACCGTGGTGGGCCAGTGCCTTGGCGCCGGGGAGAAGGAGCAGGCCGTGTACTACTCCCGCCGCCTGCTGCTCACCGCCTACTGCGGTGCCTGGGTCATGAACCTTTCTGCCTTCCTGTTTGCCAACCGGTTCGTCATTTCCCTGTTCAACCTCTCGCCGGAGGCACAGACCATGGCCCTGCAGGTGATGGTGTGGTTCAACTTTGTGTCCCTGTTCTTCTGGCCGTCCAGCTTCACCCTGCCCAACATCCTGCGCGCCGCCGGCGACGCCCGGTTTACCATGGCCGTGAGCATCCTTTCCATGTGGGTGTTCCGGGTGGGCTTCTGCTATGTGATGGTGCTGGGCTTCCACGGCCGTCTGCTCTCCATCTGGATGGGCATGTTCCTGGACTGGGTGTTCCGCTCGCTGTGCTTCTTCGTGCGCTTTGCACGGGGCCGGTGGATGGAACAGAGCGTCATCTGACCCCCTGTGTTTTCCAAGCCGTCTGCACCCTTTGCGGGGTGCGGGCGGTTTTTCTTTTTTGCCCTGTGCAAGAAAACGCCGCGCTGGATCGTATTGTAGTCAGAAGGTTCTTTTGGGTGCCAATTTTACGCAGATTCTACAAATAAATCGTTCGTTTTTTGACAAAGTTGTCACCTTTCCTTCTTGTTTTCGCAACAACGTGGGCGTATAATCTTTGAATGCTAAGAGTTTGCCCTGTCGCAAAAAGGAGGCTTTTTCCCATGAAACGCAACTGGTTTGCACGCCACCCCATCGGGTTCATGGCGCTGTATTTTCTGCTGTATCTTTCCGCTTTCAACTTTCTGGAGACGCAGATCTCCATGCCCCGTGTCCTGCTGGTGCACTGCCGGCTGGACGATCTGATCCCCTTCTGCAAATACGCCATCCTGCCCTACTTTGCATGGTTCGCATGGATCCCTTTCACCCTGTTCTACCTGCTGTGGAAGGCCCCGCGCGAGGACTTCTGGCGGCTGTGCCTGCCGCTGTTCGGCGGTATGACCATCGCACTGGCCTGCTATGTGATCCTGCCCACCGGGCTGGACCTGCGCCCCTACTATGTGCCGGGCACCGATCTTTTTGCCCGTGCCGTTCGGATGCTGTACCGCACCGACACTGCCACCAACGTGTGCCCGTCCATCCATGTGTTCAACTCGGTGACCCTGATGCTGGCCTACCACCGCTGCCGCCTGTTTGAGGAGCCCCGCCGCCGCTGGATGCGTCCGGCTGCCGATGTGCTGTGCTTCTCCATCGTGTGTTCCACCATGCTGCTCAAGCAGCACAGCTGCATCGACGTGGTGCTGGGTGCCCTGCTGGCACTGGTGCTGGATGCCCTGTTCAACCGCGCCGCTGAGCGCAGCGAACAGCCGCAGATCTGGCACGCTTAAACGGATCCCTTCAGAATGCCCCGCCCGGAAACCGCCGGGCAGTGACCCACAAAGCAAAAGGGCGGAAGCGCACCGAAAACGTGCGCTTCCGTCCTTTGTTGTAGTTTGATTCAGAACAGCCCCTCCGGCAGGCAGACGTCCTGCTTGGGCACCTTTGCCCAGGAAAAACCTGGGATGAGGCTTTCCGGCGTGCAGGGCGCCGGTTCCGGCTGCAGGCCGTAGGCATAGGCCAGCTTGCCCACGATCTCCTGCGCGGTGTATTTTTCCCGCAGGTTCTCCAGGCTCTGGTCCCCGTCCCGCTTGGACAGCCGCCGCCCGTCCGGGGCCAGCAGCAGCGGGCAGTGGGCAAAGGCTGGAGCCTGCAGGCCCAGCAGACGGTACAGGTACAGCTGCCGCGCCGTGGAGGACAGCAGGTCCGACCCGCGCACCACCTCGGTGACCCCCATGCGGGCATCGTCCACCACCACGGCCAGCTGATAGGCGAACACGCCGTCCGCCCGGCGCAGGTAAAAGTCGCCGCAGTCCCGCAGCAAGTTCTCCGTGTGGGGGCCCATGCAGCCGTCCAAAAAGGTGATTTCCTCGTCCGGCACCCGCACCCGGTAGGCCGGGGCCTTCTTTTTGCGCTTTTCGGCGATCTGGGCGGCGGTCAGGTCCCGGCAGGTGCCGGGATAGATGACGTTGCCGTCCGAGGTGTGGGGCGCACTGGCCGCGTGCAGCTGGGCGCGGGAACAGAAGCAGGGGTACACAAGGCCCTGCGCTTCCAGCTTTTTGTACTGCCCGGTGTAGATGTCCGCGCATTCGCTCTGGTAGTAAGGCCCGTGGGGGCCGCCGGTGCTGCCGCCCTCGTCCCACACAAGACCCAGCCATGCAAGGTCCTGCTCCAGCAGGTCCGCGTAAATGCGCGGGCAGCGCTCGGCGTCCAGATCCTCGATGCGCAGCACGATGCGGCCGCCCTGGCTTTTGGCACTGAGCCAGGCCAGCAGGCTGCAGGCCAGATTGCCCAGATGCAGCCGCCCGCTGGGGCTGGGCGCAAAGCGCCCGACCACAGCCCCGCTCACAGGCCCAGCTTCCACTGCCCGTCCTCCGGCTGGAAGATGGGGGTGTTGTAGTAGGCAGCGCAGGCATTGGCCAGATACTCCGCATCCTTGCAGCTGGCCGTTTCCATCGCCGAGTGCATGGCCAGCTGGCCCACGCCAATATCCACCATGGGCATCAGGATCTGGCGGCCCAGCAGGTTGCCCAGGGTGCTGCCGCCCGCCACATCGGCACGGTTGGCAAAGGTCTGCACCGGCACCCCGGCCTTTTCGCAGATGGCGGTAAAGGCGGCACCGGTCAGGCCGCTGGTGGTGTAGGTCTGGCGGGCATTGTACTTGAGGATGACGCCGCCGCCCATGTTCACCGGCAGCTTCTGGTCGCTCTTTTCCGGGTGGTTGGGATGGATGGCGTGGCCGTTGTCGGCGCTGAGCAGCAGGCAGTTGGTGCGGGCGCGGATGCTCTGCTCCTTCGTCACACCAAGGCTCTCCTCAATGCGGGCCAGCACATCGCTCATCAGGCTGCCCTGTGCGCCCTGCCGGCTGGAAGAGCCCACTTCCTCGTTGTCGAACATCACCCAGATGTCGCCGCGGCCCGCTTCCTCACCGCGCCCCTGCAGGAAACCATACAGGGTGGCATAGGCACATTCCAGGTCGTCGATGCGGCCGGACATGAAATATTCGCCCTGCAGGCCCACACGCTGGGCCTTTTCGGTGATGCAGAGCACTAGGTCGGTGGCCAGGATGTCCTCTGCCTTTCCCCCGGCTTCGGCGGCAAGGGTGTCCTTCAGGCTGCCGCCCTCGGCCCCGAAGATGGGCTGCAGGTCCACCTGGGGGTTGTAGTTCAGGCCGGTGTTGGCCTCCCGGTTGAAGTGGATGCACAGGTTCGGGATGCAGGCCAGTGCCCGCTCCGGGTGTACCAGACGGCTCTCCACGCCATCGGCGGTGCGCACCAGCAGGCGGCCTGCCACGCTCAGGGGCCGGTCGAACCAGGTGGACATCAGCATGCCGCCGTAGCCCTCCACCTCGGCGCGGGCAAAGCCGTGGTCGGCCCCGTCCAGCGTCTTGATGCGCCAGGTAGGCGAGTCACTGTGGCTGGCTGCGGCGTGCCAGCCGGTGAGCGGGCCTTTGGGCATCCGCCAGGCCAGAATGGCCGAGCCGTTGCGGGTGGTGTAGTATTTGCCGCCGGGCACAAGGTGCCATGCCGCGCTCTCCGGGCAGTTCCGGTAGCCCTCGGCTTCCAGAATGGCCGCGGCGGCCGCCGTAGAGTGGAACGCGCTGACACCGGCGTTCAGAAACGCAAACAGATCTTCCATGGAAAATGCTTTGCTTTGCATGGGGATGCTTCCTTTCGCTTTTACTGGTTCTACTCATTATAAGCCCTTGCTCTGCAAAGGTCAATGCGTACAAAAAAGCCGCCGCAGGCGGCAATGCCTGCGGCGGCGGGAAAGCCGGCTGCTCAGTGCAGCTCCGGCCAGTAGCCCTTGTTGGCTTCGATCATATCGTC
>ENA-ORUI01002657-ORUI01002657.1-human-gut-metagenome-genome-assembly--contig:-NODE-2657-length-14379-cov-3.324490_pt1 | contig 14379 bp, 8 predicted proteins | sample MGYA00242078_ERZ509205 | MGnify/ENA primary metagenome ERZ509205 (study PRJEB26280, sample SAMEA2338828) | human gut metagenome | biome: human gut; feature: human-associated habitat; material: faeces... | reverse complement strand
GGAGCTGTTCGACCGGCAGAAAACGCCGGGCTGGGACGCATGGGGCAATGAAATTGCAAGCGATATTACACTTGCGGAAAGGAGTTAGCGCATGGCCTATGTAAACGTGCCAAAGGATTTGACGAAAATTAAATCCAAGGTGCTTTTCAATTTGACAAAGCGGCAGCTTATTTGTTTTGGGCTGGCGGCGCTCATGGGAGTGCCGCTTTTCTTTTTGCTCAAAGGCGGCATCGGGACGACGGCTGCGGCAATGGTGATGATCGTTGTCATGCTCCCCGGTTTTCTGTTTGGGGTGTATGAGAAGAACGGACAGCCCCTTGAAGTGGTGGGGCGGCAGATCATAGAAAGCTGCTTTCTGCGCCCCCAGGAGCGCCCCTATCAGACCGTCAACGCATACGACGCCCTTGTGCGTCAATATCAAATGGAACAGGAGGTAAAGGCGATTGTCGAAAAGAGCAGACAGCGCGGAAGCAAAAAGCATGGCGGACAAGCCCAAGCTCACCCGCGCCGAAAGAAAACAGATTGAAGCCGTCATTCGTAAATATCGCGGTGACGGCAAGCCCCATACCGCGCAGGACACGATACCCTATCAGATCATGTACCCGGACGGCATCTGCTATCTCGGAAACAGGCGCTATTCGCAGAGCATTGAGTTTTTTGACATCAACTATTTGCTTGCGCAGCCTGACGATCAGACGGCTATTTTTGAATATCTCTGCGATCTGTATAACTATTTGGATTCTTCCATCCATGTGCAGTTCACCTATCCCAACCGTAAGTCCAATCGGGAGCAGCTTGCTCGGAGCTTTGAAATGCCGCCCTGCAATGACGGCTTAGACCCGATCCGGCAGGAGCAGACGGACATTCTCAAGCGGCAGCTTGCCCGCGGCAACAACGGCAGCGTGAAAACCAAGTACATCACCTATACCATTGAAGCCGATAACCTCAAGGCGGCACGGGCAAGGCTGTCGCGTATCTCGCTGGATATTCAGGGCTACTTCAAAATCATGGGTGCGGTATCCCGTGTGCTGGACGGCAAGGAGCGTTTAGAGGTGCTGCACGGCATCATGCACCCAGACGGGGAACGCTTCAACTTTGACTGGAAGTGGCTTGCCGCTGGTGGGCTTTCCACAAAGGACTTTATCGCGCCATCCTCCTTTGCGTTCAAGAATAGCCGTATGTTCCAGATGGGCGGCAAGCTCTGCGCTGCAAGTTTTTTGCAGATCATTACGCCGGAGCTGACCGACCGTATACTGACCGATTTTCTTGATACGGACAGTAGCCTTGTCGTCAATGTCCATATTCAGGCATTGGAGCAGACAGAAGCCGTAAAAATGGTGAAGCGCAAAATCACCGACCTCGATGCAATGAAGATTCAGGAGCAGAAAAAGGCTGTCCGGGACGGCTACGATATGGATATTCTGCCGTCCGACCTTGCCACCTACGGTGGTGCGGCGAAAAAGCTGCTGCAAGATCTCCAAAGCCGCAACGAGCGGTATTTTCTGCTGACGTTTCTTGTTCTGAACTACGGAGATACCAAACGCAAGCTGGAAAACGATGTGTTCCGTACAGCAGGCGTAGCGCAAAAGCACAACTGCACCCTGACGCGGCTGGACTTCCAGCAGGAACGCGGTCTTGTGTCCTCGCTGCCACTGGGGGAAAATCAAATCCATATCACGCGGGGCATGACGACCTCGGCCGTGGCGATCATCGTTCCCTTTGTGACACAGGAGCTATTTCAAGGCGGCGATTCCCTCTACTACGGGCTAAACGCCAAGTCCGGCAACATGATTATGCTTGACCGCAAAAATGCACGTTCGCCCAACGGCCTTGTATTTGGCACACCGGGCGGCGGCAAATCATTCTCCTGCAAGCGGGAAATGATCGGTGTGCTGCTGAAAACCCACGATCATGTGCTGGTATGTGACCCGGAGGGCGAGTATGCGCCGCTGGTAAAGCTGCTGCATGGGCAGATTATCAAGCTCTCTCCCACCAGCCGCGATTACCTGAATCCGCTGGACATCAACCTGAATTATTCCGAGGACGAAAACCCGCTGGCGCTCAAATCCGATTTTGTGCTGTCCCTCTGTGAGCTGATTATGGGCGGCAAGACCGGGCTGGAAGCCATCGAACGCACCGTAATTGACCGCGCTGTGCAGCGTATCTATCAGCCCTACTTTGCAGACCCGCGCCCAGAGAATATGCCGATCCTCTCCGACCTCCACGCCGCGCTGACGGAGCAGCATTTGCCGGAAGCCGACCGTGTGGCACAGGCGCTTGACCTGTATGTGTCGGGATCGCTCAATTTCTTCAACAACCGAACGACGGTTGACATTGACAACCGCTTTGTCTGCTTTGACATCAAGGAGCTGCCGAAAAACTTAAAAAAGCCGGGGATGCTGGTGATTCAGGATCAGGTTTGGAATCGTGTCACCCGCAACCGCAACACAGGCGTATCGACGTGGTACTACGCGGACGAATTTCATTTGTTACTGAAAGAGCCGCAGACCGCAGCATACAGCGCGGAGATCTGGAAGCGTTTCAGAAAATGGGGCGGTGTGCCGACAGGTGCGACGCAGAACGTCAAGGATCTGCTGTCCAGCCCGGAAATCGAAAATATTCTGGAAAATTCAGACTTCATCTGTATGCTCAACCAAGCGGCAGGCGACCGCAAAATTCTTGCTGAACGTCTGAATATCTCGCCGGAGCAGCTAAAGTTCGTTACCAACTCCCCACCCGGCGAAGGGCTGCTGTTCTTTGAAAATGTGATCCTGCCCTTTGCAGACAAGTTCCCACGGGACACCGAGCTTTACCGCATCATGTCCACCAAGCCAAGCGAGGTGAACGGTGTATGATGATGGAGCTTGATACCATTCTCTGCGGCGACAGTCTGAATGTGCTGAAAGCCCTGCCGGAGGGCAGTGTTCATTGCTGCGTGACCTCGCCGCCCTACTACGGGCTGCGGGATTACGGCATGGACGCACAGATCGGGCGGGAAGCCACGCCGGAGGAATACATTTCGCGGCTGACAGCGGTATTCCGCGAGGTGCGCCGGGTGCTGCGCCCGGATGGGACCTTGTGGGTAAATATCGCGGACAGCTATTGCGGCACAGGCAGCAAAGGTGATACCCGTGACCCCAAATATCCGCAGGGGCGCAACGGGCAGAACATTTCCCTCTGCCAAGCGGTGCGGGGCTGCAAGCAAAAGGACATGATCGGGATTCCGTGGATGCTGGCCTTTGCGCTCCGCGCCGACGGCTGGTATCTGCGCAATGACGTGATCTGGGCAAAGGGAAACCCCATGCCGGAGAGTACCAAAGACCGCTGCACCCGCAGCCATGAGCATATTTTCATGCTAACCAAGAGCAGGCGTTATTTCTATGACTGGCTTGCCATTGCCGAACCCATTGCCCCCACGACCGCCCTGCGCAAAAAGGCGGGGCGCGGCGTGGGCAAGTATTCCGCTCCCGTGCCGGGACAGCCGCAGACGCAGAATATCAATAAGCCGAGGGAAAAAGGCAGCATCACCGACGACATGATCTCGCCCGTCCGGGCAAAGCGCGATGTGTGGTTTATCAACACCGTGCCTTACAAGGGCGGGCATTTTGCCGCCTATCCGCCCCTGCTGGCAGAAACCTGTATTCTGGCGGGCTGTCCCAAGGGTGGCATTGTCCTTGATCCGTTCATGGGCAGCGGCACAACGGGGCTTGCGGCGAAGCGGCACGGCAGGCATTACATCGGCATTGAACTGAACACGGAATTTTGTTCCCTCGCACGGGAACGGATCGGAGGTGATACCCATTGAAAGAATTTAAGTCCCGCGATAAGCTCACCCAGCGTATGACCCGCGACGGCGCGGTGCTGGACAATCAGACCACGGGTGAAGAAATCCATATTTCCGAGCGCGACGCCGAAAAGCAGCTTTCCCCGGATGGGCAACCTGTCCAGATGGGGAAACGCGACGCACCGATGAATCCGGCAGAGGACGTCCCAAAGCACGGGCGGCAGCTCCGCCCACAGGAGCAAAAAGAACCGGAAAAGGAGCAGCCAAAGCCGCAGCAGCCAAGCGCCGAGCCGTTTCAGCCGCAGGGCGGCAGCCCCGTTTCCCATATCCCGCAGGATATTCCAACGTCCGCCGCGCCGGGTGGTACAGCGGAAAAGCTCATTGACCGTGCGGCCGCAGAGCATGACGCGCACAAGGCGCGGCAGACAGCGCGGATGTCCCGCGACGCAGCACAGCAGCGGTATTCTGCATCCCGTTTGCAGTTTTCCGAGGAAGAACGCGCCGCGCCGGAGCTGCACAAGCATATCCACCGTGCGGAAAAGGCCGCTGACAAGCTGGATGCGGCGCAGGCAGCGATCCCCAAGAAACGGGTGCTGCGCAAGGAGCGCGTTTTTGATGAAGCCAGCGGCACAGCCAAGGCCAAACTGCGCTTTGATACCGTGGATAAGTCCCCGCCCAAGCTGAAACCGAATCCGTTAGGCCGTCCGCTGCGGGAGGTCGCAGTACAGGCGCACGGAAAAATCCATGAGGTCGAGCATGAAAACGTCGGCGTAGAAAGTGGGCATAAAGCCGAAGAACTTGCCGAGCATGGCGCAGGCGGTGCAATTCGCTGGGAGCGCCGTCACCGCAAGCTGAAACCCTACCGCGCTGCGGAAAAGGCCGAGCGCAAAGCCTTAAATGCCAATGCAGAATATCTCTACCAAAAGGCGCTGCATGATAACCCTGAAATGCTCTCCGGCAATCCGCTCAATCGCTTTTTCCAGAAGCAGCGTCTAAAGCGTGAGTATGCCAAGGCTGCAAGAACGGCAAAGGCTGCGGGCAGCACCGCGCAGGCAACCGCCAAAAGCGCCGAAAAAACCGCAGAAGCCACCGCGACGGCAGCGAAAAAAGCGGCAGAAAAGGCAAAGGAAGCAGCGGAGTTCGTTGCCCGCCATTGGAAAGGTGTGCTGGTCGTTCTGGCTGGTTTTCTGCTGATTGTCATGCTGATCGGCGGGCTGCAATCCTGCTCTGCGCTGGTGGGCGCGGCTGGCGGCGGTGTGGCGGCATCCAGCTATCAGTCGGAGGACGCGGACATTCTTGCCGCCGAAGCCGCCTACTGTGCGCTGGAAGCCGAGCTGCAAGAATATCTCGACACCTATGAACGCACACATGATTACGACGAGTACCATTATGACCTTGACGAGATCAAGCACGATCCGTATGTCCTGGCATCTATCCTCTCTGCGCTGCATGACGGCGCATGGACGGCAAGCGAGGTGCAAGGGACGCTGCAAATGCTCTTTGAAAAACAATATATTCTCACAGAAACCGTCGTGACCGAGGTGCGCTACCGCACCGTTACCCGGACGGACAGCGAGGGGAATGAGTATGAGGTAGAAGTTCCGTATAACTACTACATCTGCACCGTAGAACTGGAAAACTTCGATCTCTCGCATATCCCTGTCTATATCATGGACGAAGAAACGCTGTCCAAATATGCGTTGTATATGTCGGTGCTGGGCAACAAGCCGGAGCTGTTCGGGGATAGCGAGTATATCCCCAAGTACATCACAAACCGCCCGGAGGGATATGAGATCCCGCCCTCTGCAATGGAGGACGAACCCTTTGCCGCCGTTATCACGGAAGCAGAAGAGTATTTGGGATACCCCTATGTGTGGGGCGGCAGCAGCCCGTCCACCTCCTTTGACTGCTCCGGCTTTGTGAGTTGGGTGCTGACAAACAGCGGCGTGTGCAATACGGGCAGGCTGGGCGCACAGGGGCTTTACAATATTTCCACCCCTGTTTCCAACCCGAAGCCGGGCGACCTCGTGTTTTTCGTCGGGACATACGATACTCCGGGCGTTAGCCATGTGGGAATCTACGTCGGCAATTCCATGATGATCCATTGCGGAGATCCGATCTCCTATTCCAACCTGAACAGCAGCTATTGGCAGGCACATTTCTACGCCTACGCCAGACCGCCGTACAACTAAGGAGGACGGCTATGCTGACGCTGATTCCTGTTTCTCTTGCGCAGGCGAACGAGTTTGTGCGGCAGCATCACCGCCACCACAAGCCCGTTGCCGGACACAAGGTTTCCATTGGCTGTGCTGAAAATGGGCGGCTTTGTGCCGTTGCCATTGTGGGACGGCCTGTGAGCCGCTATTTGGACGACGGCTTTACGCTGGAGGTCAACCGTCTGTGCAGCGATGGTACGAAGAACGCTTGCAGCATCCTCTATGCGGCAGCGGCACGGGCTACGCGGGCGATGGGCTACCGCAAAATCATTACCTACACCTTAGACACCGAAAGCGGCGCGAGCTTACGCGCCGCAGGCTGGACGAATGCCGGACTTGCGGGCGGCAAGGCATGGACAGGCAGCCGCCGTCCTGGCCAGCCGCTCTATCCGGCACAAATGAAATACCGCTATGAAAAGCGGCTGAATGGAGGTTGAGCTTATCAATATTGTTTCCTTTGGGGGCGGTACGAACAGCGCGGCAATGCTGGTCGGGCTGCATCAACATGGCATCCCCGTCGATTTGATTTTGTTTGCCAATACAGGCGCAGAGCAGCCGCACACCTATTGCTTCATTGAAACGATGAACGAATGGCTTGCAGCACACAATATGCCCTCTATCATCACCGTAGAGAATGTAGACCGCTTTGGAAATCGGCTGTCCCTTGAAACGGAGTGCTTGCGCTCTCAAACGCTGCCCTCGATTGCCTACGGGTATAAGAGATGTTCACAAAAGCACAAGATCGCACCGCAGGGAAAATTCTGCAATAACTATCCTCCGTGCCGTGCGGTGTGGGCATCCGGCGAGCGCGTGACCCGCTTCCTCGGCTACGATGCAGGTGAGATCAGACGGTACAATCATTCCAAGACATACGACGCGAAAGACAAAAAGTATCATAATCGTTATCCTCTGATTGAATGGGGATGGAGCAGGACGGATTGTGTCCGGGTATTGGAAGCGGCAGACTTGCCGCAGCCCGGAAAATCCTCCTGCTTTTTTTGCCCCAGCATGAAGCGAGAGGAAATTATGCTTCTGAAAGAACAGCATCCTGATTTATATGCCCGTGCGATTGCCATTGAGGACAACGCCCGCCCTCGGCTGGAAAAAGTGAAAGGTTTGGGGCGCAATTACGCATGGAAAGACCGATTTGGAAAGGAGTAATCACCTATGGCTATGAGCAAAATTGACCGCATTGACCGTGAGATTGAAAAGACCCGCGGCAAAATCACCGAGTACCAAAACAGGCTGAAAGAGCTGGAAGCCCAGCGCACCGAGCAGGAAAACTTTGAAATCGTCAATCTTGTCCGCTCTATGTGCATGAGCCGCGACGAGCTGATGAACTTCCTGCGCGGCGGCGGCAACGACGCGCCGCCCGTGGAAACCGCCTATCACGAACAGGAGGACATGACCGATGACGAAGAATAAGCATTTTCGCTCTGTATTCGCCGCGCTGCTCTGTGCGGTGCTGTGCATGACGGCCTTTGCCACCGTCGCCTATGCGGACGGCGGCGACTACTACGATGACGAGCTGCCGCCTGAAACGTGGCAGGAGGAAACGCAGCCGGAGGACACTACGATTGTCCCCGGCGCTCCGTTCACCGAGGACGGTATCGCCGCGACCCGCGATCTTCTCTACGATAAACACACCAATAAGCAGTTTATCACCGTGGAAACCCGAAATGGGCATACGCTGTATATCGTCATTGACTACGACAAGCTGCTGGACGAGGAAGAAGAACGCTATCAGACATATTTCTTAAATCCCGTGGACGAAGCCGACCTGATGGCGCTGCTGGAGGACGACAGCCAGAATACGCCCGTTGTCTGCTCCTGCACCGAAAAATGCACCGCTGGCAAGGTCAATACGAACTGCGCCCTCTGCAAAACGGATATGACGAATTGTGCCGGAAAGGAAGCGACGCCGGAGGAAACAGAACAGCCCGACGAGCCGATGCCGGAGAAGAAAAACAATGTGGGCGGCATTCTGCTCCTTGTACTGATCCTTGCTGCGGGTGGCGGCGGTGCGCTGTGGTACTTCAAGCTGCGCAAGCCGAAATCCAGCGTCAAGGGCGGCGACGAGCTGGACGAGTTCGATTTTGACGAGGATGACGAAGCCGAAGAATACGGGGATTATGAGGACGCAGACAGCGCCAGCGATCCCGATGAACAGGAGAATGAAGAATGAGTGTTTTGATTATTTGTGAAAAGCCCTCCGTGGCAAAGACCGTTGCCCTTGCGCTGGGCGCTGCGAAGCAAAAAGACGGGTATCTTTCCGGCAACGGGCTGCTGGTGTCGTGGTGCATCGGACATCTTATCAGCATGGCAGACGCGGGCAGCTATGACGAGCGATACAAAAAGTGGCGTTATGAGGATCTTCCTATTCTGCCGCAGACGTGGAAATATGCCCCTACTCCCGGCAAAGAAAAGCAGCTTGCCGTTCTGAAAGAGCTGCTGCACCGCAGCGACGTTTCCGAGGTGGTGAACGGCTGCGACGCTGGGCGCGAGGGTGAGCTGATTTTCCGCTTTGTCTATGAACAGGCCGGATGCACGAAGCCCTTTTCCCGCCTTTGGATTTCCTCAATGGAGGACAGCGCCATCCGCGAGGGCTTTGCCGGACGCAGAGCCGGAACGGAATACGACGCGCTGTATCAATCGGCGCTGTGCCGTGCGCGGGCAGACTGGCTTGTGGGCATCAATGCGACGCGGCTTTTCTCCGTGCTGTACCATAAGACCCTGAATGTGGGACGGGTGCTGTCGCCCACGCTGAATCTGCTGGTGGAGCGCGACGGAAAAATTACGATGTTCCACAAGGAAAAATACCACATCGTGCATATCGGCTGCGGCGGCGTGGACGCGGAAAGCGAACGTATTTCCGACGCTTCCGCTGCGGATGCGCTGAAAACGGCTTGCGAAGCGTCGCAGGCCGTTTGCGTTTCTCTCAAAAAGGAGAAGAAAACCGCGCTGCCGCCGAAGCTCTTTGACCTTACCTTGTTGCAGCGGGAAGCCAACCGCGTTTACGGCTTTACCGCCAAGCAGACCCTTGACTATGCGCAAAGCCTGTATGAAAAGCGTTTTCTGACCTATCCCCGTACCGACAGCAATTATCTCACCGAGGATATGGCGCAGACGGCAACCGACCTTGTTGCGGCACTGCTGCCTGTGCTTCCCTTTATGCAGGGCGCGGAGCTTACGCCGGAGATCGGGCGTGTCATCAACAGCGCCAAGGTTTCCGACCACCACGCGATTATCCCCACGGCGGCCTTTGCAGACAGCGGCTTTGACGGACTGCCGGAGAGTGAAAAGAAGCTGATGTCCCTTGTCTGCTGCAAGCTGCTGTGTGCCGTTGCCGCACCGCAGGAGTATGAAACCGTTACGGCGGTTTTTGACTGCGGCGGCAAACCATTTACCGCCAAGGGCAAAACGATTCTGATTGCGGGCTGGAAAGACATTGACGCCCGTTTCCGTGCTGCGCTCAAAGCAAAGCCGGACGAGGACGGCGCAGAGGATGCGGCGCTGCCGGAGCTTGCCGAGGGGCAGATTTTTGAAGCGGTCACGGCTTCTGTTTCCGAGCATTATACCACGCCGCCCAAGCCCTACACCGAGGATTCGCTTTTGTCCGCAATGGAGAACGCGAGCAAGGAGGATATGCCGGAGGATGCGGAACGGCAAGGGCTGGGAACTCCGGCAACGCGGGCAGCGATGATTGAAAAGCTGCTCTCTGCCGGATTTGTCGAGCGCAAGGGCAAAAGTCTTGTGCCGACCAAGGACGGCATCAATCTCGCCGTTATCCTGCCGGATATGCTGAAATCGCCGCTGCTCACCGCTGAATGGGAAACCCGCCTGACGGAGATTGCCAAGGGCAGCGACGACCCGCAGAGCTTCATGCAGGGAATCGAGGATATGACGCGGGAGCTGGTGAAGCGGTATTCCCACATCACCGAGGACGGCAAAAAGCTGTTCGCGCCGGAAAAGGAAGCAGTCGGCATCTGCCCCCGCTGCAAAAGCCCTGTCTATGAGGGCAAGAAGAATTTCTACTGCTCTGACCGCTCCTGCCGCTTTGTCATGTGGAAGAATGACAAGTTCTTTGAAAGCCGGAGAACCGTCTTTTCCAAGAAGATCGCCGCCGCGCTCCTAAAGGACGGCAAGGCGAAAGTCAAGGGGCTGTACTCTGAGCGCACGGGCAAGACCTATGACGGGACGGTGCTGCTGTGTGATACGGGAGAGAAGTATGTGAATTACCGTATCGAGCAGAGAAAATGATCCGGCTGAATGACGCGCAGCATCGCAGAGTGAAAAAGCTGACCCGCTGCCATTGCGCCAACAATGTGCGCGGATGCTGTCTGCTGCTGGACGACGGCGAGCCGTGCGTCTGTGTGCAGGCCATCAGCTATTCGCTGCTCTGCCGATACTTCCGGGAAGCGGTGCTGCCCACAGATCGGGAGCTGTGCGCGGATCTTGCAACCACAGCGGACACCCGAAAGAAATGCGAGCTGTGCGGCAAGCCCTTTCCCGCCCGCAGCAACCGTGCAAAATACTGTGACCGCTGTGCGCCCTATGCTGCCCGGCGGAATGCAGCCGAGCGCAAGCGCCGCCAGCGGGCAAAGGCGCGGTGTGTCACGGTTTAAGGGCTTCAAAAGCCTTGCTGCAAGCGGTTTTCCAGACACGCTTTTGGAGTATGCAGAGTAATCCTATGGAAACTGCGAAAAACGGCTTTGAAAGCGTGACCGAACGCATTTTGAGGAGATAAAAGAACGATTCAGTAACGCAGCAAGCATAGGGAGTGTGGCTACAACTCCCGAAAATCGCCGTCCGGCACAGACCGGGCGGCGATTGCTTGTTGGGATAGTCCCAAACCCTTATGTCAGAAAGGAGCGCAGACGTGGACGAACACCTTTTGGAAGTATATCTTATCAACACCGCACGGCATACCGAGGAAACGCCTGTTGCGGAATGGGTATCGCTGCCTACTAACGCCGATACGATGAAAGCCGTTTTTGAACGGCTGGGCGTAGACGGGAGCGACACGGAACAGTATCAGGTATCTGCCTATCAATCCTCTTTGGACGGGTGGAGCGAAGCCTTGCAGCCCGGCGAAAGTCTGGACGATTTGAACTATCTTGCCGCGCTGCTCACCCAGCGCAGCGACGAGGAACGCGACAAGTTTGCCGCTGCTGTGCTATACGGCGACCATGCGGCAAGCGCGGCGGACTTAATCAACCTGACGCACAATCTGGACTGCTACTGGCTTTATCCCGCCGTACACAATTCCGACGATTACGGGCATTATCTCATTGACGATCTGGACGAGCTGGAATTGCCGGACGCTGCCAAGAGGTTCTTTGATTACAAGAGCTATGGGCGCGAAGCGGTCAAAGAGGATCGCGGCATTTTCACCGATTATGGCTATGTCTACAATAACGGCAACGATTATGCGGAGTGGTACAAAGCCAACCAAGTGCCGCAGGAATATCGTCTGACTGCGCAGCCCAGCCCCCAGCGGGATATGGACGAGCTGCCGCAGGGCGCGGCACTGCCCGCAGAGCCAATCCCCGTGCGTCCGCTGGTGCTGAACGCCACCGACACGCAGAGCAGAATCAAGGAGATCACCGAGCATTTGGAACAGGGCGTACAGGAGGTTTTTGAAAGTGAGCGGTATCGGGATTATCTGAAAGCCATGTCCCGCTTCCACAATTACAGCCTGAACAATACGCTGCTGATCGTCATGCAGAAGCCGGACGCATCCCTTGTTGCAGGCTACGGAAAGTGGCGCGACGAATTTGAACGCCATGTCAAATCCGGCGAAAAGGGCATCAAAATCCTTGCACCCGCACCCTATAAAATCAAAAAGGATGTGGCGAAAACTGACCCGGACACCGGGCAGCCCGTGATCGGCGCAGACGGTAAGCCCGTCACGGAGCAGCAGGAGGTGACGATCCCGGCGTTCAAGGTGGTGTCGGTATTCGATGTGAGCCAGACCGAGGGTAAGGAGCTTCCCGACATTGCCGTGGACGCGCTCACGGGCAATGTGGAACAGTACGAGGATTTTTGGCGAGCCTTGAAGCTGACCTCTCCCGTCCCTGTGACGCTTGAAAAAATCGACGGCAGCGCACACGGCTATTATGACCTTGCAGAAAAGCGTATTGTTATTGACGACGGCATGAGCGAGCTACAAACCATCAAGACGGCAATCCATGAGATTGCCCATGCCAAGCTGCACGATATTGACCTGAACGCGCCGGAGCAGGCGGAGCGCCCCGACCGCAGCACCCGCGAGGTGCAGGCGGAAAGCGTTGCCTATACGGTGTGCCAGCATTTCGGGCTGGACACGTCGGACTACTCCTTTGGCTATGTCGCCGGGTGGAGCAGCGGCCGCGATATTAAGGAGCTGAAAGCATCCCTTGAAACTATCCGCACCGCCGCCAGCGAGCTTATTTCCGAAATCGAGGGGCATTTTGCAGAGCTTCAGGCGCAGCACACCGCAGAGCAGGAACAGGCTGCTGCGCAGGATGTGCCGGAGAACACCTTTTCTATCTATCAGCTTAAAGACGGCGACGCAACGCGGGATCTCCGATTTGAGCCGCTGGAACAGGTAAAGGCCGCCGGGCTGCGTGTTGACCGCGAAAATTATGAGCTGGTCTATACCGCACCCCTCTCCGACACGGACACGCTGGAGGACATTTTTGTTCGCTTCAATATGGACAGGCCGCAGGATTTTACCGGGCATAGCCTTTCCATGTCCGATGTCATTGTGCTGCATCGCGGCGAGCAGGAAACGGCGCACTATTTGGATCGCGGCGGCTATACCGAAGTGCCGGAGTTTTTACAGCCGGAGCAGACCGCGCAGCAGGAAGCACAGGCTGACGCCCCGCCAGCGGAACGACCGCTGACAGAGTTACAGAAGCAGGCTGTTGAAATTGCCAAGCGGTATAAAACGCTTTCCATGCAGGAGAAAATCGGCGTGATCGCGCAGGCGTTCGGCTGCACGTCCGGCACGATTGAAACCTCGCCCTGCACGGGAAAATGGCGCGGCACAAGCGATATTTCCATTCGCTTTGATAACGGCAGCTCTCTGTTTTTAGGCAACCACATGACGCGAAAAGCCAAAACCAAAAAGGTACAGCAGGAGCTTGTCGATAGCGCGTTGGTACGGTATAACCCTGAAATCATCCGCATTGCAAAGGAAACTGCTTATACCGCCCTCAAAGAACGCGAGCTTCAGGACAATGCCATTGCCGCAGAAAAGGGCTTGAAGCCCTACACGCTGCTGAATGTGGAGTTCAACGACGGCGCAGATCAGCAAAGCAGCGGTTACATAGGCTGGTACTATGCGACGCTGGCGGTGGACGGAAAAATCTGCACGCACTTGGAAACGGGCTTGAATCACGACATTGCATCCGGCAGCGTAAGCCCGACACCCACGCGGGAAAATTACTACGCAGCCGGAGCGCTGAAAGAAAGTGATGTGGACTATGTTTTCAACAACGTCGGCTTTTCCTCTGCTTCCGGCCTTTACTCTCTGCATCTGAGCGACGCCGCACGGGGGCGCGCTGAATTGGAGCTTGCGAAAAAGCTGATCGACGATTACTGCCGCGAAGAATTTCATTCCGGCGCAGATTTCAGCGACCTGTCCGCCGTCGGCATTGGACACACGACCATTACGGATGATGAAATCCCCATTCAGGCATACGCAAACCTGGCGGACTTCCGCATTGAAAAATATTTGGGTGATGTGCTGATTGAAAGTCGACAGTATGAATCGCTGGCTGCGCTGATCCAAGGCGAGCTGAACGATATGGAATTTGACGACTTGACCTATGCCAGCGACGAGCAGATTGCCATGTTCCACGACCAAGAGAAAGTGTCCGGCAAGGAAGCGCCCTCCCTTGATCCTGCGGTACAGCCTGTCGTGACGATTGTTTGGAGCGAGAGCGATAAGCTGCAAGAGGGTGAACAGCTCCCGCTTGCCCGCGCCGACGCACTTTTTAAGGCACTGGACGAGGAAAAGCGTTCCGAGCGTGAGAAGCCCGGTTACACAGGCGGCTGGTACGATAAAACCAAATTCCGCATTGACTGCACATTCCACGGGGAACGCGACAGCTACGAGGGACGGCAGGACTTTGGCGACGGGGACGGCGCTCTGATCGACCATATCCAAGCCTATCACAAATACTATGCCAAGGACGAAAACTGGAAAAACTTTGTGCTGCACAACGAGGGTGCGGAAGCGTGGGAAAAGGACAAGGCCGAACGCGAAATGCTTCTCACCGAGTTTGTACCGTATATGCGTCTGCACTGCAATCTCTCCGAGCAGGAGCGCACCGCTGCGGCTATGCTGGAAAATGGAGAAGCCCTGACGCCGGAGCAGACAGCATATTTTCA
>ENA-ORUI01002644-ORUI01002644.1-human-gut-metagenome-genome-assembly--contig:-NODE-2644-length-14436-cov-3.519853_pt1 | contig 14436 bp, 10 predicted proteins | sample MGYA00242078_ERZ509205 | MGnify/ENA primary metagenome ERZ509205 (study PRJEB26280, sample SAMEA2338828) | human gut metagenome | biome: human gut; feature: human-associated habitat; material: faeces... | reverse complement strand
GACATTCCACGCCTTCTGCATCGCCGCGCCCCGTTCGGGCGAGGGCAAGACCACGGCGAGCATCGCGCTCATGCGGGCCCTTGCCCGGCGCGGCCTGCGGGTGCAGGGGTTCAAATGCGGGCCGGACTACATCGATCCTACCTTCCATGCTCAAGCCACCGGGCTGCCCGCCTACAATCTCGATACGTGGATGATGGGCCGTGATGGTGTCCGGGCGCTGTGGGACAGCCGCGCGCATGACGCCGACGCCGCCGTCTGCGAGGGCGTCATGGGGCTTTTCGACAGCCGCGCCCCCGGCGACCCGGCGGGCAGCACCGCCGACCGCGCCCGCGCCCTCGGCATCCCCGTCGTGCTCGTGTTCAACGCCCGGGGCATGGCGTGCTCCGCCGCCGCACTCGTTGCGGGGTTCCGGCTTCACGCTTCCCGGATGGGCGTCCAGCTTGCCGGAGTCATTGCCAACAACGTGGGAAGCCCACGCCACGCCGACATCCTCCGCCGCGCGCTCGAAAGCGAACGCCTCCCCCCTCTGCTCGGGGCCTTGCCCCGGAACGAGGCGTGGCGGATTCCCGAACGCCAGTTGGGCCTGCTCCCCTCCGAGGAAGCCGGTACCACGGAGGCGTGGCTCGACGCCCTTGCGGATGTTGCGGAATCCTCCGTCGATATGGACAGGCTCCTGAGCCTCACCGAAGCCCGCCGTCCGAAAGCCCGGGCCGTCCTTCCTCCGCGCGGCATCCGGCCCCGGCGCATGGGCATCGCCAAGGACAGGGCGTTCTGCTTCTATTACGAGGAAAACGAACGGGCACTCGCCGCCCGGGGATGGGAACTGCTGCCGTTCTCGCCGCTTGAGGATACGGCCCTGCCGCCCGGCATCGACGCGTTGTATCTCGGGGGCGGCTATCCCGAAGTCTTTGCCCGCGAGCTTTCCGGCAATGCGGCCATGCGTGAGGCCATCCGCGCCTTTGCCGAGCAGGGCGGAGAAATCTATGCCGAATGCGGCGGATACATGTACCTGTGCACCCGGCTCGAAGCCTCAGAGGGGAAGGGCGGCAAGGGAGGAAGGACGGCAAGCTGGCCCATGTGCGGGGTCATCGACGCCACGGCCCGCATGGGCGGACGTATCCAATCATTGGGCTACCGAGAGGTAACCATGCTTGGAGACGCTCCGTTCGGGCTCGGGGGCGACGTCTTCCGCGGCCACGAATTCCACTGGTCGGACATTGAGCTGCACCGCGGCTACGCGCCGCTGTACGCCGTACGCACAGCATCCGGGCACGCCGATTCCGGCATCGCCGCCGGGAATGTGCGCGCCAGCTATGTCCATCTGTACTGGGGCAACACCGGCGAGGCGAATTACGCCGGACGACCCGCGCCCTCGGACTTCACCGCCTGCCGTCCCGAACACCGAGCCGCCCGCCCGGGCGAGGCCAAAGCAACATGCGAAAACATCGGACAGGTTATCCTGCTCAACGGGCCGTCAAGCGCCGGGAAAACGACGCTGGCCAAAGCCCTGCGGGATAGGCTGTACGCCATGCACGGCATATGCAGCCTCATGCTGTCCATCGACCAGCTGCTGCGTTCGGCCACAGGCGGCCATGAATCGGTCCTCGCCGGCCTCGAACGGACCGGCCTGCCCTTCATCGAAACGTTTCACGCGGGAGTCGCGGCGGCGGCGAAAGCCGGAGCATGGACCATCGTCGACCATGTCATCGGCGAGGATCCCGGATGGATCGAGGATCTGCTTGGGAGGCTGGAAGCCATCCCCCTGCTGTCCGTCCAGGTGCTCTGCGACGACGAGGAACTGCGGAAGCGCGAGTCCGGACGCTCCGACCGTTCCCCTGACTGGCCGCACGCCCAGCGGCAGGCCCGGCACATTCACCTCCCCCTGCCCACCCAGATGGTGGTGGCCACGACCCGGACCAGCCCCGAAGACTGCGCCGCCTGTATCCTCGCCGCACTGTCCGCCGAAAAAAACGGTATCCCCATCCGTCCCGGCGGGGGCGCACCCATTTCCACAACAGAACGAGGTTCCTTATGAAGCTCGATGCACACGGCGGCGACCTTCTCGCCATGGCGTCGGTGTCCAAGCGCGATCCCGCGTCCCTGCTTGATTTCAGCGTAAACGTCCGCCCCGAAGGCGCGCCGGAGTTCCTCCGTGCCGCGCTGGTCAGGGCGAATACGGGCCTCGCGGCCTACCCTTCGCCCAACGCCGAGGAGGCCCTTGCCGCTGCGGCACGCCGATACGGCCTGCCCGCCGGCCGCTTCGCCTTCGGCAACGGAAGCAACGAGCTCATCCACGCCCTCGCCCGCGTACTCAAAAGGCGCGGCGCACCCTGCGTTTCCATCGTCGAACCGGCGTTCAGCGAATACGCGCTGGCCTGCCGCCTTGCCGGGCTGGAAAGCAGCCCGCTCTGGGGCGGCATCGGTTCCGGTGCGGACGGGCAGCCTTCCGGCGATCTGCTGGCCGGGCTTGCCGCCATCAACATTATCAAGGCTGTCTGGCAGCGCACGCGCTTTGACGACATGCTCACCGCCGCGGGCGCGGCCTCGGGCACACAGATCTACTATCTGCTCCACCGCCCGTCGGTGTATGAGTACGCGATCCTCTGCGGTGCCACGTTCGTTTTGTGGGCACTGTGGCAGTGGCTGTGCGCCGCAAACACGCCGGTAAAACGCCGCAAAGCGCTAACTTTCCACCTCGCGTTCGGCTCTCTCTGCATGGCGTTGGTCGCGGGCTGCCGCCCCCAGATGGTGCTTTTTGCCGCGCTGGCCCTGCCCATCCTCTGGCCGCGCTATATCACGGAAAAGCGCCTGTGTACCCGCCGGGGCGCAGGGGAAGCCGCTGCGTTTATCCTGCCCGTTGTGCTTGTGGCCGTCGGCTTTATGTGGTACAACGCCGCGCGGTTCGGCTCGCCGTTTGACTTTGGTGCCAACTACAACCTGACCAGCAACGATATGACCCGCCGCGGCTTTGCCGTCGGGCGCATCGCCCCGGCAGCCGTGACCTTCCTCGCGGGCATTCCCGGTGTGCAGACGGTGTTCCCGTACCTGACTGCTACGCGGATGCAGACAAACTACATGGGCCTGACCATTACAGAGCTGTACTACGGCGGCGCGTTCGCCTGCCTGCCGCTGCTGTGGGGGCTGGCTGCGCTGCCGCTGGCCCGCCGCCGGTTGGGCAGCTGCCGCGACCTGCGCACCGTCATCCGGCTTGTGCTCGTTTGCACGGTAGCGCTGGCCGTCGTAGATTGCCAGATGGCCGGAATGCTCTACCGCTACCAGAGCGACTGGCTCGGCCCGCTGCTGCTGGCGGCGGCGCTGGCGTGGCTCTTTGCGGAAAGTGTCCTGCAGGCCCGCCCCATCCCCGCGCTGACCAAAGCTCTGCGCACGGCGCTGCCGCTGGCCGTGCTGGCGGGCGTCTGCTACAATTTCTGTGTTTACTTTGCGGCGGAGCCGCAGCTGATGGGGCAGAACCCTGCCCTGTATGAAAATGTGAGCCGCCTGGTCCAGTTCTGGCTGTGACGGCACACCCTAAAAAGGAAAAGGACGTATGGCTGACAAAAACATCTACACCGTCGTCGTGGCTGACGATGAGGACGAGCTGCGCGAGGCCGTCTGCACAATGATCCCCTGGGAGGCGCTCGGCTTCCACCTTGTGGGCAATGCCAGCAACGGGCTGGACGCGCTCGAGCTTGTCGAGCGGCTTGAGCCGGACCTGCTGCTGACCGACATCCGTATGCCGTTCATCTCGGGCATTGAGCTGGCGCGGCAGGTGCGCGAGATCCGCCCTGCGATGCACATTGCCTTTTTGAGCGGCTTCGACGATTTCGAGTATGCCAAGCAGGCCATCCAGTACAACATCATCAGCTACATGCTCAAGCCGCTGACGATGGACGGCCTGGCCGCCGAGCTGAAGGCCATCCACGAGAAGATCGACGCCCGCTATGCCGGGCTGCGCCGGGCTGACTCGGCCCATGCGGATCGCGCAGCGCTCATCATTCCGCTGGTACTGGCCCGTTATGAAAATGCCCCCGAGAATCTGGAGACGCGCCTGCGCCAGGCAGCGGTAGACTGCGGTCTGCTGCGCGGCACCGATGACCGCAGCACGCTGGTGGTGATGGCCGCGGCGCTGGACGGCCCGGTGGACTATGAGGCCGGGTTTACCCAGCTGGTGGATCAGAGCGCCAACAAATATCTGCGGCATTTCGTATTTTATTGCTGCGGACGTGTCGTGGCTTTGCTGCTGGGCAATCCCTCTGACTTTGATGAATACCTGCACATTCTGGCCGATGAGATCTGCCAGCTGGCGGACCGTGCCCTGGGACGCAGTGCCAGCGTCGGCGTCAGCCGTGAATTTGCCCGATTCAGCGACCTGAACGATGCCTACAAACAGGCAATCGAGGCCCTGCGCGCGGCGGCGGACGGCGAGGGCGGCGTCAGCTTTACGGCGGACGCCCGCAAGACCGGCAGCCTGTGCGAACGCGCACTGGAGATCATTGAGCAGCACTACATGGACGAGGATCTGTCCCTTGCGTCACTCTCCGCCATGCTGGACGTCAGCCCCAACCATCTGAGCGCCTGTATCAAAAAATCGGAGGGGGAGACCTTCATCAACATTCTGGTGCGCCGCCGCATGGAGACTGCCCAGACCCTGCTGCTGACCACCGACCTGCAAATTCAGGAGATCGCCCGGCGCTGCGGCTACACCGACCAGCATTATTTCAGCTATTGCTTTAAAAAGTACAGCGGTACGTCGCCTGTGGCGCTGCGCCGCGCCCGCGCCGCGGGGGAGGCCCGGCCGTGAAGCGCCCGCCCCGCACCGTAGTCCTGGCGGCAGCGCTGATCTCCGGCGTGGCCGTGGCGGCGCTGATCCTCTGCACCACGCTGTTTCTGCGCAGCTACCGCAGTGCTGTTGTGGAGGGCGCGCGCACGAACAGTGCCCAGGTCGTCAGCCAGGTCGCAGGCGCGGTGGATAACTACGTCAACACGATGGACAGCGCCGTCGGCATAGTGCTGGAACAGCTTGACAGTGAACCTGCGATGCGGGACGCATTTCTGAATGCCTTTCTGACAGCCCGGCCCGAGGTCGCGGCCATCACGACTTACGACGAAAACGGCAGTCTGTTGGACTGCTGGGCCCAGGCGGGCCGCACGCCGAAATCTGACATACTGCGCAACCTCTCCTTTGACCTGACCACGGCCCGGCGCCTGGGGCATGGCTACATCAGCACGCCGCATGTAGAGTCGATCTTTGACAGCTACTACCCGTGGGTCGTCTCGGTCATCCGCGCTGTGCCGGGGGACGGCGGCAGCAGCCGTTGGCTTGCGGTAGATTTGAGCTTCAAGGAGCTGGCCGCAACGATCAACAACGTCAGCATCGGTCAGCACGGCTACTGTTACCTGATGGATGAGCGCGGCAACATGGTCTACCACCCGCAGCAGCAGCTTTTGTATGCCGGGTTAAAGAAGGAGGAGGCCGGGCGTCTGGCCTGCCTCGGCGACGGCACCTACGTGGAGGAGACGGTCATCTACAGCGTACAGCGTGTGCCGGGCAGCACATGGCGTGTCGTCGGCGTCAGCTACATTGACGAAACCGTCAATGAGAGCTTCCGGCAGATGGTGCGCATCACGGTTATCACGGCGGGGCTTGTTTTTCTGGCCGCGCTGGTGGCGGGCTGGGTGCTGTCCCGTCTGCTGTCCCGCCCGTTGCAGCAGCTCGAAACAGCCATGGAGCAGTTTGAGCAGGACGCCGACCACTTCGCCTTTCAGGCCGTGCGCGGCACGCGGGAGGTGCAGAACCTTTCGGACTCCTTCGGCCACATGGTAGGCCGCATCCAGCAGCTTATGACCACCGTGCGCGAAGAGGAAATCGTCCTGCGTAAGACCGAGCTGAAGGCGCTGCAGGCACAGATCAACCCGCATTTTCTCTACAATACGCTGGATTCCATCGCCTGGATGTGTGAGCGCGGCAAAAACGCCGATGCCGTCCAGATGGTCCATGCACTGGCGCGGCTGTTCCGCATCAGCATCAGCCGCGGGCATGAGCTGATCCCGATCGAAAAGGAGCTGCAGCACGCCGAGGCGTATCTGCAAATTCAAAAATACCGCTACAAAAACCAGTTTACCTACCACTTTACGGTGGACGAGAGCTGCCTGCACTGCCTGTGCAACAAGATCACGCTGCAGCCCATCATCGAGAACGCCATTGTTCACGGGCTGGATCTGATGGTCGATTCCGGCCACATTGAAATCACCGTAAAGCCCGACGGGGATGATATTCTGCTCATCGTCGCGGACGACGGCATCGGCATGGAGCCGGAGCAGGTCGCGGCCCTCTTGCAGAATGAACCGAGTGACCGCACCGGCATCGGCGTCAAGAATGTCAATGACCGTCTGCGCATCTACTTTGGCGCGGACTACGGTATCTCCATTGAAAGCGCCCCCTACGAGGGCACAACGGTGACGATCCGCACCCCGCGCGTGCCGGAGGACAGGGAGGGCGACTATGACAAAAACCATTAAACGTCTGCTGCCCGCGGCCCTGGCCGTGCTGCTGGCAGGCTGTGCCATGCAGCCCGTGGACAGCACAACGGCCCGCTACAGGGTCGCGCTCATAGCCAAAAACAACCGGAATTCCGAGTTCTGGGACGCCGTCTTTATCGGGGCAGAGGCCGCCGCCACGGAATATAACCTGCAATTGACCATAACGGCCCCCGACGATGAGGAGGACTATGCGGCGCAGAACCAGCTGATTGCCGATGCCGTTGAGGACGGCGCACAGGCTATCGTTTTCTCCGCCATTGATTATGAGGCCAACGCCGCCGCCATTGATGCCGCCGCCGCGGCGGGCGTGACGGTCATCAGCGTGGATTCCGCGGTGAACTCTGACAACGTTGCGGCCTACATCGGCGCGGACAACTACGGCGCAGGCCGGATGGTGGCCCAGAGCGCACTGGACGGCATGGAAGGGGCGCTCTGCGTCGGGCTTATCAACTATGAGGTCAACGGTGCCAACGGGCGGGACCGGGAGCAGGGGGCGCGCGATGCTTTTGCGGAAAGCGGACGCGCCAGGATCACTGCCGCCGTGTCAACACACCCCAACGCCGCCAGTGCCCGCGCGGACACGCTGGCCATGCTGCGCACCCACCCGGAAATCAACGTGCTGATCGCCCTCAGCGAGACGACTGCCGTCGGCGCGGCGCAGGCTGTCCAGCAGATGCAGCGCGCCGACGACCTCTGGCTCGCGGCGTTCGACTCGAACATCGAGACGATTGATGCCCTGCAGACCGGTACGGTGGACGCGCTGATCGTGCAGAACACCTACGGCATGGGCTATTTCGGCGTCGAAAGCGCCTATAAGCTGCTGGCCGGGCAGGGGAGCAGCGTCGAAAAATCGAACATCACCGCCACCCGCACCATCACCCGGGAAAATATGTTTGCCATGGATAAGCAAAAGGCCCTGTTCCCGTTTGGATGACCCCCGAAGCCCGGCCCCTACGAGCCTACCGCCAAAGCCCTTCTCCCACGCCGGAGAAGGGGCTTTTTTATTTTTCCATCACCCGCAAAAATCTTACAAAATGAAAACAACAAACACCCTTTTGTTACTTTTGCTGCGCATTCTGCACAAAAACAAACGCTTTCGACTGGCGAAACTGCCCTGAACGGTGAAAATTTCCACCCCATGGTCGGTGAAATTTCACCTTGTTTTTTCACCCGTCCCCGAGTATTATAATAACTGTCAACAGGGTTCGCTCCTCTACAAGCGACCCGCCCGAAAATCTACTGCATATCTAAAAAAGAAGGAGAAACTCATTATGAAAAAGTTTGCTGCTCTGGCCCTTGCAGGTTGCATGGCCGTCTCTCTCGCCGCCTGCGGCGGTTCTGCCTCCACTTCCACCGCTGCTTCGGAGTCCACGGCTCCCGCAGAGTCCACCTCTGCTGCAGAGTCTGCTGCTGAGTCCGCAGCCGAGAGCGTTACCGAGGCCACTCAGGGCGGTAAGGTCGGCGTCTGCATTTACAAGTTCGACGATGCCTTCATGACCACGTACCGTAATGCGCTGCAGGAGATCCTCGAGGGCAAGGGCTACGAGGTTACCATCGTCGACGGCAACAACGACCAGGCCAAGCAGAACGAGCAGATCAACACCTTCATCACGCAGGGCGTTGACGCACTGATCATCAACCCCGTTATGACCTCCGCTGCCGACCAGATCATCTCCACCGTCAAGGGTGCCGATGTTCCCACCGTCCTGATCAACCGTGAGCCCACCGCCGATCAGATGTCCGCTTATGACAAGCTGGTCTACGTCGGCTGCGACGCTGCTCAGTCCGGCACCTTCCAGGGCGAGCTGATCCTCGACACCGAGAACAAGGGCGACATCAACGGCGACGGCAAGGTTTCCTACATCATGATTCAGGGCGACCCCGAGAATATCGATGCCCAGCTGCGTACCGAGTACTCCGTCAAGGCTCTGACCGATGCCGGCGTTGAGGTTGAGCAGCTTGACCTGCAGCGCGGTGACTGGGACCGTAACAAGGGCCAGGAAATCTGCCAGAACGACCTTGCCAAGTACGGCGATCAGATCGAGGTTGTCTTCTGCAACAACGATGACATGGCTATCGGCGCTCTGCAGGCCATTCAGGCTGCCGGCCGCACCGTCAACAAGGACATCTACCTCGTCGGTGTTGACGCTCTGGACGCTGCCAAGAACGAAGTTGCCAACGGCAACATGACCGGTACCGTTCTGAACGACGCTAAGGGTCAGGCTACGCAGGCTGTTGCTTCCATGGAGGAGCTGCTGGGCGGCAAGACCTTCGAGGCCGGCCACCAGAGCGTCTATGTTGACTACGTCAAGGTTACCCCTGACAACGTCAAGGACTTCCAGTAATTTGACAAAAGCCACAGCTTAAACCAGAACAACCGGGGTGCGTGTGCGCAGGCGCACGCACCCTTTTTTCGTGAAAAGGTTACAAAAGATTAAAGGGGGCCAGCGAATTGTCAGAGTACCGCTTGGAGATGTGTGATGTCGTCAAGACGTTCCCCGGCGTCAAGGCACTGAATCACGCACAGCTGAAATTGAAACCCGGCACCGTCCATGCGCTGATGGGAGAGAACGGCGCGGGCAAGTCTACCTTGATGAAGTGCATGTTTGGTATCTACCACATGGACGAAGGCAAGGTCATTTATGAGGGGCAGGAGGTCCAGATCAAGGGCCCTCTGGATGCACTGAACCGCGGCATTGCGATGGTGCACCAGGAGCTGCAGCCCATCCCGGAACGCTCCATAGGCGAGAATATCTACGTTGGGCGCTATCCCACCAAGAAATACGGACCCGTCACCGTTATCGACCATGACAAAATGTATGAGGATGCGGCCAAGGTCCTGAAGGAAGTCCATCTGAATTATGATCCGCACGCCAAGCTCGGAACCTTGAGCGTTTCCCAGATGCAGCTGGTTGAGATCGCCAAGGCGGTCTCCGCAGACTGCAAGGTGCTGATCCTCGACGAGCCGACCTCCTCGCTGACGGCAGCTGAGGTCGAGGCACTGTTCACCATCGTGAACGAGCTGCGCGCCAAGGGCGTCTCCATCGTCTACATCAGCCACAAGATGGACGAAATTCTTCGCATCAGCGACGAAGTCACGATCATGCGCGACGGCCAGTACATCGGCACCTGGGAGGCCAAGGAGCTGACCACCGATATGATCATCACCAAGATGGTCGGACGTGAGCTGTCGAACCTCTACCCGCCGCGCTCGAATACGCCCGGTGAGGTCGTGTTTGAGGTCAAGGACTTCACGTCCATCAACCCCAAGAGCTTCCGTCACGTCAACTTCAACGTCCGCAAAGGCGAGATCCTCGGCGTTGCGGGTCTGGTCGGTGCCCAGCGCACCGAGCTGATGGAGGGCCTGTTCGGTCTGCGCTGCCACACGTCGGGCACCATCACCTATAAGGGCAAGGAACTGACAATCAACCAGCCGCAGGACGCCATCAAAAACGGCATCGCCATGCTGACCGAGGACCGCCGCGCCACCGGTATTCTGGGTGTGCTTTCCATTGCGGATAACGTCTCCATTGCATCGCTGAACAAGTATCTGATCGGCGGCATCATGCTGGACGACAACAAAATCGAAAAGCTCGTGCAGGATAATGTCGCCAAGCTGTCCATCAAGACGCCGTCCTCCAAAACGCAGATTCAATCGCTGTCCGGCGGTAACCAGCAGAAGGTGCTGATTGCCCGCTGGCTGGCCAACGACCCCGATGTTTTCATCATGGACGAGCCGACCCGTGGCATCGACGTCGGTGCAAAGTATGAAATTTACTGCATCATCGCCGAGATGGCCAAACAGGGCAAGAGCATCATCATGATCTCCTCCGAAATGAGCGAGCTGATCGGCATGTCTGACCGCATCATGGTCATGTGCGATGGCCGCTGCACCGGCTTTATCGACGGTGATAAGGCGAACCAGGAGAACATCATGACGCTGGCTACCCAGTTTGAATAAGGAGGAGATCCGAAAATGGAGAAAAAATTCGACTTTAAAAAATTCCTGTCCAATAACGCGATCATTATTCTGATCATTTTGCTGGCCCTCTTCGTCGGCTGCACGACCCAGAACTTCTTTACCGAGACAAACGGCAAAAACCTGCTGCTGAACGTCGCCCCGCGTTTCATCATCGCCTGCGGCGTTTCGGGATGCCTGATTACCAAGGGCACTGACCTGTCCGCCGGCCGCCAGGTCGGCCTGGCCGCCTGCTTCTCCGCCATGCTGCTGCAGAGCGTTGACTACTCTGCCCGCATGCTGCCCTGGCTGCCCGATATTCCGTGGCCCGTGGCCCTGCTGATCGTCATGGCGATCATGGCCTGCTTCGGTGCCATCAACGGCTGCATTATCGCATTCCTGAAGGTTCCTCCTTTCATCGCTACGCTGGGCATGCAGACCATCGTTTACGGCCTGTGCTCCGTCATCACCAACAACCAGCCCATGGGCGGTTACAAGCAGAGCTACCTGACCGTTGCCAGCGGCACGCTGGGCCCCATCCCGTTCCTGGCCATCTTTGCGCTGATCGTCGGCATCTTCTTCTGGTTCCTGTACAATAAGACCCGTCACGGCAAGTACATGTACGCCATCGGCGGCAACGAGAACGCCGCTCAGGTTGCCGGTGTCAACGTCACCGCGTCCCTGATCCGCATCTACATCCTGGCCTCCTGCATGTATGCTCTCGGCGGCTTCCTCGTCGGCGCAAAGGCCGGCGGCGCTTCCACCAACACCGGCAACGGCTATGAGCTGGAAGCTATCGCAGCCTGCACCATCGGCGGCGTTTCCACCAACGGCGGCGTCGGCAAGGTCTCCGGCGTTCTGGTCGGCGTTCTGGTCTTTGAAGTCCTGAAGATTTGCCTGCAGTTCCTCGGCGTCGACCCCGCTTACACCTACATTGCACAGGGCCTTGTCATCGTCATCGCCGTTGCCCTTGACCTGCGCAAGTACCTGGCCAAGAAGTAATATGGAAGAAGAAAAAACCACCTCTGAAACGCAAAAGTCCGATTCCCGCCCGGATCACAGCCAACTGAACGCCTTTGAGAATTTCTATGAGAAGTTCCGCAAAGTGCCGCTGAAATACATTGATGTCTTTATCGGCGTCTGTGTTGCAGCACTGGTCATCGTTGTGCTGGTCGGGATACTGAAAAGCAAGGGAATATTGTAAAAAGCGTGCCTCCCACAGAAACGCTCTGTGGGAGGCACGTCTTTTATTTTACCGCTTATCACTCTGTAGGGGCCGGGCACGCCCGGCCCGCGGCCTTGCGGAAGAAAGCCGCTCCCGGAAAAACCGCAGGGGAGGGATTCATCCCTCCCCTACAAACCGGCCCGGAAGCAGGCATCACTTTTTAACGATTTTTTTCTTCTTCCGCACGCTGTACCCAAAGCTGCCCAGTTTTCTTCCCAGCGCCAGATAATCCCCGTGGCTGTAGACGATCAGCTTCGCCTTGTTCAGGCACAGCTTGCCGCTCTCGTCCAGCAGCCGCTCGTCCACATCCACGGCGACGCACTCGGCCAGAAACAAATCATGCGAACCCAGCGGAATTACCTGCGTGACCTTGCACTCCAGATTCACGGGGCTTTCCTCCACCAACACCGTGCCGACCTTGGCCGCAGGGACAGCGGTCAGGTGCATGGCAGCGAACTTGTCCACGTCGCGCCCGCTCTTGACACCGCACCAGTCGATGGCGCGGACCAGGCTCTCGGTGGGCAGGTTCACGACGAACTCGCCGCTTTCCTTAATTAGATGGTGGCTGTACCGCTCGGGCCGCACGCTGATGGACAGCATCGGCGGCTGGGTGCAGATCGTGCCGGTCCAGCCCACCGTGATAAGGTTCGGCTTCTCCGGGGCCCCGCAGCTGACCAGTACGGGCGGCTCCGGGTTCAGCAGGGTAGACCCCTTCCATACCTGTCGGCTCATTGCGCATCCTCCTTGATCTCACCAAAGTTTGGCGTTGCATCGCTGATAATATACCGCGGGCGGTGCTTGGATTCCAGATAAATTTTGCCGATGTACTCCCCGATAACGCCCAGACAAATCAGCTGCACGCCCGACACAAAGCAGATGATGCTCGTCATCGACGCCCAACCGGACACGGTCAGGCCGAGCGCGGCCTCGATGACGGCCCACAACACGCCGATAAAGCTGACGAGCGCCACAAACACGCCGAAGCCTGTGATGAATCGGATGGGTTTGATGGACAGGCTCGTGATGCCGTCAAACGCCAGCGCCAGCATTTTGGACAGGGGATAGTGGCTCTCGCCCGCCATGCGCTCATGCCGCTCGTAGGTCACGCAGGTGGACTTGAAGCCGACCAGCGGCACCATGCCGCGCAGGAACAGGTTGACCTCCCTGAACCGGGCAAACTCCTCCAGCACGCGGGCGCTCATCAGGCGGTAGTCCGCGTGGTTAAAGACGACCTCCGCGCCCATGGCGTTGAGGATTTTATAGAAGCTCTCCGCGGTGAAGCGCTTAAAAAACGTGTCTGTCTCGCGCTTGCTGCGCACGCCGTACACGACGTCGCAGCCGTCGCGGTAGGCGTCCACCATGGCGTCCATCGCGTTGATGTCGTCCTGCCCGTCACAGTCGATAGAAATCGTAATGTCGCAGCGGCTTTTGGCCTCCATCAGGCCCGCCAGCACGGCATTCTGGTGGCCGCGGTTGCGGCTCTGGCAGATGCCGACGTAATGCTCGTCACTGGCGGCCAATTCGTTGATAATTTCCCAGGTGCGGTCCTTTGAACCGTCGTTCACAAACAGCACACGGCTGTCCGGGCTGATCTTGCCCGCGGCGGTCAGGTCGGCGAGCTTCTGTAAAAACATCGGTGCTGTGATGGGCAAAACCTCCTGCTCATTGTAGCAGGGGATGACGATGTACAAAATCGGGTCGGTACGGTTGTTCATACAAATAACCTCAATATGTTAAAATTGCGGGCAGGCGGCATGCAGGCGCTCGGGGTCGGGCAGCTTAAAGCTGCCCCGGAACAGTTCGATCAGCCCTTCCTCCTGCATCCGGCTCAGCTCGCGGGAGAGCGCGCTGCGGTCACAGTTCAAAAACGCGGCCAGCTCAGTGCGGGTCATGGCGGTGGAAAACGTATCCGCGCCGCACCGCTCGCGCTGTTCCAGCAGCCACATGCAGATGCGTCCGCGCAGGCTCCTGCAGCAAATTAGCTCCAAACGGCGGTCCAGCGCAAAATATTTGTCGCTGATGGTCTCCAGCCAGTTCTGCAGCAGCTTCAGGTGTGCGCTGTGCAGCGCGGCGCAGGGGCGCAGCAGTGCCTCGCAGGGAAGATACAGTGCCAGACAGGCCTCGGCGGCGGAGACATTGACGGGGCTGCGGCTGCGCCCGCCCGCCAGCACGTCGGCAAAGACGCCGCCCGGCCCCATACGGGCCATGACGACGGTAGAGCCGTCGGCTAGCGGCTTGCTTGCCGTGATAGCACCTTCCAGCACAAGGCCGACTTCGTGGGTATCGTAGCCCGCCATCAGCAGCAGCTCACCTTTGGCGTAGCGGCGCACCCGCGGCGCAAAGCAGGCCATCAGCGTGTCCAGCTCGGCGTCCGTCATGCCGCGCAAAAGGCTTGTGCGGCGCATCGTTTCGTAGTAGGGTGTGTAGTCCATACAGCTCCTTGCAAACGGTTGAAAAGGGTATCTGTTGCACGGGCAACAGACAGTTCACATTTATTATAGTATAGTAGGGCCGCAAAAGCAACAAGGAGGATAAGATTTTTATGAAACTGAAACGTATTTTCGCCGCTGTAACGGCGTTTGCTTTGTGCGCCTCTCTGGCAGGCTGCGGCGCGGCCGCGACTGTGAGCGAGTCTGCCGCAGAATCTGCCGCTGAATCCGCCGTCGAGCCAACCCCCGCCGTCACCGAGGCCCCCGCTACTGAAGAAACCGCC
>ENA-ORUI01002631-ORUI01002631.1-human-gut-metagenome-genome-assembly--contig:-NODE-2631-length-14507-cov-2.620606_pt1 | contig 14507 bp, 14 predicted proteins | sample MGYA00242078_ERZ509205 | MGnify/ENA primary metagenome ERZ509205 (study PRJEB26280, sample SAMEA2338828) | human gut metagenome | biome: human gut; feature: human-associated habitat; material: faeces... | reverse complement strand
AGCCCAGGAATCAAACAATCCAAGTCCCATATTCTGCAATTTGCTGTTCGATACATTCCATAAAATAATGAAATGCATCTTCTTCATGATATTCTTTCAACTGCATTGCCGCTTTCATCTCCATTTGATGCCCGTGAATCAGCAATATGCGATGCCCGCTGATTTCCAGTATTTCTTCCTGACGCAAGCACCAGGCATCTGCGTCATGATTCCCCTGGACGATATGAAAACCCTCTAGCAAAGACGGATCAAATCCGATATCTCCCAGATGGACATACAGATCCATGGCGGGATGCTCCCGGCAAATCGCCTGCATTCGTTTTTGTTCGCCGTGTGTGTCACTCAGCAGCAGAATATTCATCGTCCACCTCCCGGTCATAAAATAAGCAGGCCCTTCATGCGCCTGCTTTTCTCTTTTACTGTCGATTTAAAATATCAATGATCGGCTGATAATAATCATAGCGGCCGTCAACATACTGTAGTGCATCATAAGCAATGCCTTTTGCTTTATCCAGATCGATATCCTCATAAACATGAGCGAAACGATAATAAATGTAGTCCTTGATCTGATTTTCGCGAATGATATAGTTATAATCCGCATCGCCGTGTCCGTAATCCTCATGCAGGATATAAAGATCAGCCACATCCATCATCAGTTCATTATTCAGCGCAACGAAGAGATCATTGAACTGGGAAAGCAGTGCATATGCAAAGTTCTCATAGAATTTCACATCATCATACTGCCATCTTGGCAATACAGTACGAGCCAAACGCATAAAATGACGCATCAAATCATTCAGCTCAACATCGATCACGTTTTTCAGCTCTTCCTGTGAATGAAGTCCCTGTCGCTGGGCAATCATCAAAATACGCTCAAACAGATGGAATTCATTAAGATATTCTTCTCCGTCCTTTTCAAAATCACTGCCCATTTCATAGGCGATGCAGGCTTTTGACTGTTCGGCCATCTTCGGATAATCACTTGCTTTGAAGTCGACCGTCTCTGCAATTTTAGCTAAGACAACCGGAATCAGATCCAGGTCATAGCCGTCATTGTCATAATCAAAGGCTTCCGCATTCAGTTTAAAATCAGAAATGAGCTTCTGTTCGATTTTCTTAAGATCAGCCTCATTCATCAGTTCTCTGGCATAATCATCATAGCTGTAATGAACACCCATTGCCTGCATCATTGCGATGCAGCTGTCCATGCTGAAGCTCTCATACTGCTCCACTTTGACCTTCTTGCTTGTTGCCTTGGCAGCTGCCGGTTTTGCCGCTGCTTTCTTTTCCGTGGTCTTTTTCGCCGTTGTCTTCTTGGCAGGCTCTTTTTTTGCTGTTGCCGCCTTCTTTGTCGTTGTCTTCTTGGCTGCTGTTGTTTTCTTGGCCGGAGCTTTTTTTGCTGCTGTTTCAGTCTTTTCTTCCTTCACAGCTTTTTCCTCCGTCTTTTCTTCTTTTACAGCCTTCGCTTCTTCCGTTTTTGCTTTTATCGTTGTTGTTTTCTTTACTGCTGTTTTTTTAGCTGCCGGCTTTTTGACTGCTTCAGCCGCAGTTTTTGTTCCCTCTTTTTTTGTATCTTCTGCTGTCACGGTCTCAGGTACCTTTTTTTCAGTTTCCTTTGCAGCAGTTTTTGCCGTGCTTTTCTTCTCTGCCATAGAGTAACCCCTCCAATATCATTTTCACAGGCCTCTCCTGCAGGGAGAAGCTGTCTACACTGTCATTATAACACAGTTTGAAAATGATAAAAAGATTTACGACATTTTTTGGAAAGCACTTTCATTTTTCGACTTTTTTTCTTCAAATGAACGAAAACAATGATAAAAACAGTATTTCCAGGCTGTTGTTAAATTTCGGTATCACATGATTTCTTTTGTGACTTTTTTGTGAAGAGCATTTCATCATTTTTTCAGTTTTCGAACACATTCCTTTCCTTTACAAAAAAGAGCCATACGAGTATATTAAAAAACGTGGAATTCACATAGGAATCGTGAATTTCTGACACAATTATTTTATATACTCACCATGTAAAAGCTTTATAGCAAAGGAGGTCTTTTTATGAGTGAAGATAATCGCGTAAATGAAACGGAAAATGAAATCGAGGTACATGAAGTGCAAAGTACTCCTGTTTCAGAAGAGAAGAAAAAACGCTTTAAACATACCATCGAACTGACATGGGGAAAACTGGCGGCGATTTTTGCTGTATGTCTTGTCCTTTCAGTCAGCTGCGGCATTGGCAGTGCCTATTTGTTCACCAATGCAAATGACTCCAGTGTCATTTATCAGAATTCCGCACAGGCTGTCAGCACTTCCGCCGAAAATTCCGATACGATCAAGGCAGTGGTCGAAGAATGCGCCAATTCAGTCGTGGAAATTCAGACTGAATCAGTAACCAACGGCAGCAATCCTTTCCAGCAGTATGTCAGCAGCGGTGCAGGCAGCGGCGTGATCCTGACAAAAGACGGCTATATCGTAACTAACAACCATGTGGTGGACGGAGCCAGCACAATCACAGTACGAACCAGAAACGGCGATGAATATCAGGCAAAGCTGATCGGTACAGATGAACAAAGCGACCTGGCAGTGATCAAGATCGATGCAGATAATCTGACACCGGCGGTTTTAGGCGATTCCACAAAGCTCGAAGTCGGAGATCTGGCAGTCGTGATCGGAAATCCGTTAGGTGAACTGGGCGGTACAGTAACCAGCGGCATCATTTCCGCACTGGATCGTGAAATGACGATTGACGGACAGACGATGACCCTGCTGCAGACAAATGCAGCTGTCAATCCCGGAAATTCAGGAGGCGGTCTCTTTAATTCCAACGGAGATCTGGTAGGTATCATCAATGCCAAATCCAGCGGTGAGGATGTTGAAGGCATCGGCTTTGCCATTCCGATTTCATCCGCCAAAGAAATCATCGACGAACTGATCGAGAACGGAGAAGTCACATCACGTCCGACGCTCGGTGTCACACTGTATAATGTCGAAGACAGCAATGCGGCTGCCCAGCTGGGCGTTGACAGTGCAGGTGTCTACGTCATTCAGGTCGTCAGCGGCGGTGTCGCAGATAAAGCCGGCATAAAGAGCGGTGACCGCATCATTGCCTTTGATGAAACGACCGTCAATACAGCTCAGGATATAAAGAGTCAGCTGAGCAAGCATAAGATCGGTGATACCGTAACCATTACGGTCGATCGTGACGGAAAACAAACTGACTTGCAGGCAACTTTATAGTCTGCATATCGGAAAAAATCAAAAAAACACTGAAATTTCCTGTTCTTTGGGCGTTACAGTGTTTTTTTTCTGCCGTTTCGCGGTATAATGAACATATATGGAGGTATCAGTAATTATGGAAGAAAAAATCAGAAAGAGGAAAATCGTCTTAGTGGGTACCGGTTTTGTCGGCATGAGCTTTGCTTACTCACTGTTGTCTGAAAAGGGGATCAATGAGCTTATCCTCATTGATATGAACAAAGATAAAGCAGTGGGAGAGCAGATGGACCTCAGCGACGGTCTGCCTTATGCAGATTCAAAAATGACGATCAAGGCAGGCGACTACGATGAATGCAAAGACGCTGATATCGTTGTCGTTACAGCAGGGGCTGCACAGAAACCGGGACAGACACGTCTGGAACTGGTAACTATCAATGCCAAGATCACAAAAGACGTTGCAACTCAGATTAAAAATTCCGGTTTCAACGGCATCATGGTCGTTGCCAGCAATCCGGTAGATATCATGACTTATGTTGCCTATCGCGCAAGCGGTCTGCCAAAAGAACATGTCATCGGTTCAGGTACGATCCTGGATACTGCACGTCTGCGCTACAACATTTCAAAACGCCTCGGCATTGCGCCAAGCAACGTACATGCCTATATCATGGGTGAGCACGGAGATTCAAGCTTTGTACCGTGGATCCACTGCTACCTGGGATGCAAAAACCTGCTTGAATACATTGACGAAGAAGATAATCTGGGTCTGGAAGATCTGCAGGATATCTACATGGAAGTACGTAATGCCGCATATGAAATCATTAACCGTAAACGTGCAACATACTACGGCATTGGTCTTGCTTTGAAACGTCTTGTTTCCTGCCTGTTAAACGATGAAAAAGCAATCCTGACTGTATCTACATACCAGAACGGCGAATACGGCCGTGAAGGCTACTACATTGGTACACCAGCTGTTGTCGGCAGCAACGGCGTTGAGAAAATTGTCCGTCTGCCGCTGAACGAAATGGATCAGGATAAATTCAATCACTCTTTCGATACCTTAAAAGAAACAATCGACGAAAACCTGATGGAAATTCTGGCTGATCTTAACTAATCAGGCATACAGATCCTACGATAAAAAAAAACACCTTTTGTGAAGGTGTTTTTTTAAAGCCGTTTCTCGAAATTTCCGCTGATGCTCATGCCTTCGCTGAAAATCACGAATGCATGCTCATCCAATGTATAAATGATCTTCTTCAGCTGGTTTTCTTCATACTTATTGATCGCACAGACCAGGATCAGCGTTTCCTCATCCGTATAGGCACCGGCACCTTTCCAATAAGTAACGCCGCGTCCGGTTTCCTGCATGATGGCATACTGGATATCGATGTTTTTGGTAAAGATCATTGCCGTCATATTGATATTTTGATAATGTGTACGGTCACAGACACTGTACATGACGACCATGTAAATGATAGAATAAATGGCTGTTTCCACATTAAACAACAATGCACAGATGCCAAACACGAAAATATTGATCAGAATAGACAACTGTCCGACCGTGATCGGAAAACTTCTTTTGGAAAGATAGAAACCGATAATGTCTGTGCCGCCGCAGCTGCCGCTGCTTCGCAGTGTCAGTCCGACGCCGAATCCGCTGAGAATCCCGCCGATCACGCAGGAAGCAAGCACATCATCCAAGATCGGCTCCCGCGGTATCATGACAAAAGACATCACCAGTGTCTGAACAACGATGCTTAAGATAGTCTTGAAAAAGAACCCCTTTGAAATGGAACGATACGCCAGCAAAAACAGCGGTATGTTCAGCATCATATTGATGATACCGGCAATATCGAACTGCGCTGTAAAAGGCAGTACAGGCGTCAGGACGGTTCGCAGGATCTGCGCGATTCCGACGATACCGGCACTGTATAAGCTCACCGGAACAATCAGCAGATTGACACTGGCGGCAAACAGGGCACTCCCCAACACCACATATAAATACTGCTTCCAGCTCTGCAGTTTCACCATATGAAACACTCCCCTCAAACAACGGCATTGTAGCATATTTTCATCATTGTTTGAAGCGCTTTTTGTTGGCGGATTTACCATATAGAAAAAAAAGAGTATAATGAACATGTTCGAAAAAAAGAAAGGATAATCAGCTATGGTGCATATTGGAAATGACTGGGATGAGTTACTGAAGGATGAGTTTCAAAAAGAGTATTATCTGAGACTGCGGCGATTTCTTGCCTACGAATATAAACACCATACTGTCTATCCCGATATGTATGATATTTTCAATGCCTTGCGCTACACGGCATATGCGGACGTCAAGGTCGTCCTGCTTGGTCAGGACCCTTATCATGGACAAGGACAGGCTCACGGGCTTTGTTTCTCCGTACAGAAAGGTGTCACACCTCCTCCCTCTTTGCAAAATATTTATGCAGAGCTGCATCGTGATGTAGGATTCCAGATCCCTCGGCATGGCAATTTAAGTGCATGGACCAGACAAGGCGTCCTTCTATTAAACACGGTGCTTACAGTGCGTGCGGCACAGGCCAATTCACATGCCGGCAAAGGATGGGAACAGCTGACAGACAAAATCATTTCCCTTTTAAATGAAAAGCCGGAACCGGTCGTCTTTCTGCTTTGGGGACGCAACGCAAAATCCAAACAGGTGCTGCTCAATAATCCAAACCACCTGATCCTGACCGCCTCACACCCGAGCCCCTATTCCGTACATTACGGTTTTGACGGCTGCGGTCATTTTTCCAAGACAAACCGTTTTTTGATCAGTCATGGCAGCACGCCGGTACAGTGGCAGCTGCCTATGGAGATTTGATCCAGGCAGCTTTTGCTGATTGCTTATGGCAAAATAAAAAAATCGCTAAAGCGATTTTTTATTTTTTTATCATTTCGTCAATTTTTTCCTTCTTCTCATTCAGAAGGATCCATTGTTCCATCTTGGCTTCCAGCTCATCCTCCAGCTGCTTTCTTTGCGTGCTGAGTTTTTCGATTTCCAAAAAATCAGTGCTGCTGCCCATCTGCTGATCAAGACGGGCTATTTCATCCTCCAATGCGGCAACCGCATCTTCCATTCCTTCCAGCTCTTTCTTTTCTTTACTGCTCATTTTTAAGACCGTGGTCTCTCTCTTATTTGTTTTCTTAGAAACAGCCGAAGCCTGCGGCCGCTGCAGGATCAGTGCCTCGTTTTCGCTAAAGGCCCCGCTGCAGGCGATGATGGAACTGTTTTGAAAGACCAGCAGAGAATCACAGACACGGTCCAGGAAATAGCGGTCATGAGAGACCGTGATGACAATGCCCGGAAACTGATCGAGATAATCTTCAAGAATTGCCAGTGTAGTAATGTCAAGATCGTTTGTCGGCTCATCAAGGAATAAAATGTTAGGAGCTCCCATCAGTACTTTCAGCAAGTATAGACGCCGTTTCTCTCCTCCGGATAACAATGATATCTTCGCATACTGCATGCCGGCATCAAACAAAAAGCGTTCCAGCATCTGAGAAGCATTCAGCCTGCTTTCACCGGTATCGATTTCGTCACCGCTTTCCCGTATATAATCGATCACACGCATGGAAGGATCCATTTCTTCATGTCCCTGATGAAAATAACCTACTCTGACGGTATCACCGTATATTACCTGTCCCTGATCCGGTTTCAGTTCCTGTGCAAGGATCCGCAGCAAAGTCGTCTTGCCGCAGCCGTTCTCACCGATGATTCCGATCCGGTCATGGCGTTTCAGCTGCAGATCAAAATGTTCAAACAAGACCTTGCCGTTAAACTGCTTGCCGATATTTTCGCAAAGAATCGTTTTTTTGCCCAAACGACTGGACGCAAAAGACAAATCGATCTGTTCATTTATTTCCTCATATGTCTGTGCATTCAGTTTTTCAAAACGCTGAAGACGGGAACGGCTTTTGGTCGTACGCGCCTGTACCCCTGCCCGTACCCATTCAAGTTCCTTTTTCAGAAAGCTCTGCCTTTTTGCTTCACGGCTTCTTTCCAGTTCCAGACGCTTTTCTTTCTCTTCCAGATAAGCTGAGTAATTTGCTTCATATACATAGATCTTGCCGCGGGAAAGCTCCAGCATATGATCGCAGATCCGCTCCATAAAGTAACGGTCATGCGTGACCATCAGCACCGCGGCACTCAAACGTTTCAAATAGTTTTCCAGCCAGCTGATCATAACGGCATCCAGATGATTGGTCGGTTCATCCAGGATCAGAAGATCGCACGGCTCCAACAATGCCTTAGCCAATGCCACCCGTTTTTTTTGTCCGCCGGATAAATGTGCGCAAGTCATGCTGAGATCCTGCATCCCCAAACGATTCAAGATGCTCTTTGCCTCATACTCCGCACTTTTCTGTGCATGAGAAAGGACTTCCTCAAGGATCGTCGCTGCATCATTCAAGACTGGTTCCTGCTCAAGGTAAGCAATGCGCAGCTCTTTTTTTCTGATGATCGTTCCGCTGTCCGGCTGTTCAAGTCCTGTCAGGATCTTCAGCAGCGTTGTTTTCCCGGTTCCGTTGATGCCGACAAGAGCCATCCTGTCATGATCCTCTATTGCAAAGCTGACATCATCCAAAATCGGTTTTACTGCATATTTTTTTGCAATGTGTTCAATACTCATCAACATAATTTCACCTGCTCACTGATACGCAATCCTTTCGGATAGCGGTTTTTGATCCAGCTTCCGTCCCCTTTGCCAAATCCCAGCGGAAAGCCCTGATAACACAGGCACACAAAACCGCGCAGACTTGCCGCCAGCGGATAACCTTTCAGAAACTGTTCACATTCGGATAAACTCATTTCATAAACATGGGATAGCTTCGCCTGATGAATTCCCGCCGTATAAAAATGCTGATGCGGCTCAAAGCGTTTTTTGACGATTTCACCGCACAGCACGCCCTGGCGAATGACCTGAAGACCATCCAGCACGACAAAAGGCTGCATGCGGGCATAGACTTTCGTTCCCTGCTGCATGACACAGGGATCGCCTTCTTTCAGCTGTCCCTTGAAAAATGCCTCTGCCAGCGGATCTGTCTTTGACTGTTTGACTTCCTTCAAGTGACGTCGTTCTCCTTCACCTTTCTTTTTCATTTTTGCGATGAAATGTCCTTCTCCGCCGTCCATCGGAAAGATCCTGCGTACCTTCGATACATCGATTCCGGTATCCGGCAAGCCGCATCTGCCAAAAGAGACATTGCAGTCAATAAGCTCCATATCCGCATGCTCCTGCAAAAAAGCGGCAATAGTTTCTTCATTTTCTTCTTTAGCGTATGTACAGGTGGAATAAACCATTGTGCCGCCTGGCCGCAGCGCCTGATATGCTTCATGCAGGATCTCACGCTGCCGCTTGGCACAAAATAAGACCTGTTCCTCGCTCCAGTCTTCGATGGCCTGTTCGTGTTTTTTAAACATCCCTTCCCCGCTGCATGGGGCATCCACCAGCACTTTGTCAAAACAGCCTTGCAGTTTTCGGCAAAGTTTCTGCGGCGTTTCATTGGTTATGGCATATTCACTGAAACCAAGCCGCTCCATATTGGACAACAGAGCCAGCACTCTTTTTTTATCTATTTCATTGCTCAGCAAAAAACCGCTGTGATGCAGCTTTGCGGCAATCTGTGTGCTTTTTCCGCCCGGTGCGGCACACAGATCCAGGACCCATTCTCCTTCTTTCACATCCAGTACTTCCACCGCACTGCTGGCGCTTGGCTCCTGCATATAAAATGTCCCTGACAAATGCAGCGGGTGGTTTCCGACGTGTTCCTCTTTGATATAAAATGACTGCGGACAGATAGGACTGGGTTCACACTGCCACGGTGCCAGTTCCAGAAATCGCTGTATGGAACAGCGTGTCTCATTGACACGCAGGCCACGGAAACGAGGCTGCTGCAGTGAGTGCTCATAAGCTTCATATTCATTTCCCAGATATTCCTTCATCCGGTTCAAAAACTGTTCCTTCATCCTGTGCTTCCTCCTTATGATAAAAGAACAGGGGCTCTGGCGAACCCCTAACTTTCTGTGTCTTCTTTTCTCTGATTCGACAATGTAACCATCTTTTTGGCAACCAAACGGGATGCAAAGGCCAAAGTAATCAGACGAATCGGCACATTATCGCGATGAAAGCTCATCAGATACTCATTTACTTTTTCCGTCTGCTTTTCCAGTACCTGTGTTCCGATCATCCGCAAAGCATTCTCCTGCTCGTCACAAAACATATTGAAGGCTCCCTTTGGTCCCAGCTGCGCGATCTGATAATCGATACCGTCTTTCACCTGAGAAATGGTCAGTACCTGTTTGATCAGCGTTATGGCGAGCAAATAGGCAATATGAACACGATTATAACGTTTTTTGACCGGTTTGGGAATCATTCCCATTTTTACATAATTATTGATCATCGAATTGGTGATGATGACATCATCTTCGTCAAAAAGATCCTTGACATACTGCTTTACCAGTGTAATCATCTGATCCATATAAATGTCAAAGGCAGGAAGCTCCTCCCATCTGGGCAAACGATAAGCAATCATCTGCTGGCAAAAAGAGTTCAATGCTTCATTTTCTGTTTTCACCGAACCTCCTCCTTTCGTTCACAATATCTTGTATTTATCATTATATGCGCATCAGAAACATTCGTCAATCTGGTTTAAAATACGAATTAGTAAAGAAATTTTGACCTTTCTTCCTGTGTCAGAGTTTTTTCTGACGTTTTATCCCTTCATAAGCCCCCTCGATCATTTCGCAAACATACGTAAATCCCTGTTTTTCATAATAGTCATTTAATCGTTCGTTCCCTTTTTGCGCATCCAGGCGAAGAAAGCTTTTTCCTCTGTTTCGGGCCTGCTGTTCGCAAAATGACAGCAAGGCCGCCCCTGTGCCGGAATATCCCGGCAAAACGGCAAGATGATGAACATATAATGCGTCTTCGGCTCCCTGCCAGCGCTCATCGCTGGAAAACAGTGCCGCGATCCCGATCAGCTTTCCTTCTTCAAAAGCTCCGTATAACTCTTTTTTTACGACGAGTGATTCAAAATAAGAATACGGATAGCAGGAAAGATAGTCAGTGACATTCCACTGCCTCAGATGCATTTCATCCATCCAGCGGATCCGTTCACAAATGATCGCAATGGCCTGCTTTACTTCATCCTTGCCCAAACAGCGTATCTTCATCCTATTCCCCCTGTCTAAAAAAAGATTCCCCGATCTAGCCGGGGAATCCGCAAAGCTGTTTATTCTCTGCTGTTAAAATGCTTCTTTTCCTTTAACGTAAGTCATTTCAACAGAATAATCATCATTCAGGACAACGATGTCTGCGTCGCATCCGGCACGGATCGCACCCTTACGGTCATCGATTCCCAGCAGACGTGCAGGGTTCAGCGTACAGGAGTTGATTGCATAGTCCCAAGGAACCTGTGCCTTTTCAACTAATACTTTCAATCCTTCATTTACCTTCAATGTAGAACCTGCCAGTCCTTTTGTGCTTGTCAGATGTGCACTTCCATCCGGATAAAGTTCGATTTCATTGCCGCCGAACAATACTTTAGTACCTGTCGGAAGACCTTTTACCATCAACGCATCGGTGATCATGATCGTATAGTCACGGCCTTTGGAAAGGAACAGATTGTTCAAAGAGTTTACGTTGGAATGATTTCCGTCGCAAATAACTTCTCCGTATGTATCACGGAAACGCATAGCAGCTCCGATCAGTCCCGGGTTGCGGTGATGGAACGGTGTCATACCGTTAAAGATATGAGTCATGCTGCGGGCACCGTTGGCAATGGCCATCTGTGCCTGTTCGAATGTAGCTCCCGAATGTCCGATGCTGACGATAACACCGTGCTCGGCAAGATAATGTACCAGTTCGAAATCATCATCATGCTCTGTTGCCATTGTGATGATCTTGATCAAACCTTTTGCCGCTTTCTGATAACGTTCAAACTGTTCGATCGTTCCCTTTACACAGTACTGTTCAGGCTGTGCTCCTTTGTATACCTGATCCAGATAAGGTCCCTCAAAATGGATACCCAGGATTTCGGCACCCTCGTATCCTTCCTCTACTACTTTGGCAACATTGGCAACCGCCTTTGTCAGCACTTCCTCACTTTGTGTGATCGTTGTCGGCAGGATACCGGTTACACCTTCCTGAGGGATGTTCTTCATCCAGTTGCGCAGACCTTCTTCTTCCGCATCGTTTGTATCAAATCCATATGCTCCATGTGTATGAATGTCGATAAAGCCGGGAACGATTCGCTTTTCTCCATAGTCTTTATCCGCTTTTTTTGCATCATATGGAAGAATTGCTTTGATCTTTCCTTCTTCGATTTCGATCTGTGCCTCCAGCCAGTTGCCGAGCACCCAGACCTTCTTACTTTGAATAATCATCTTAGAGTACCTCCTATAAAGATCTTTCCTCTTTTTTATATTATACTCCTATTTTGCCAAGAAGCAAAAGGGAACGCTTTCTTTATGCCAATTCCTGCAAACATTATGGTAAAAAGTCTACTCACTGTTCGTCTTTTCGCTGTCTGCCGGCAGCGGTTTTCGCAGCTGCAGAAGATGATCCAGAGACTTACCGGCCTCATAGGCTTTTTCTCCATCTGTCTCGATCCAGCGGCAGAGAAAGCCGATGGCCCCCTGAACCAGAAAACAGCGTACATATGGATCGTCGCTGTCGATCATAGCCGAGAGAACCTCATCCAATACCGTCCTCAGCTGAGCAGGATATGAAGAAAGACAGGCACGATGATATGAAAGGTCCTTTTTCAGCCATTCGAAAATAAAAAATGTATGCGGCAGCAGTTTCTGCTTCAGATGATCTTTTCGATAATCCGTATACGCTTCTTTCAGTTTTTCCCCTATTGTCTTATCCAGTTCTTCCCTGGCTGCTTCCATCGACGCAAAATGAAGATAAAATGTCCCTCTGGTCATGGCAAGCTGTTCACATACGCTCTTAATGGAAGGAGCCGCTTTGTTTTCACAGATCATTTGATAAAGACAGTGCAGAATACGTTCATGTGTTTGCACCGAACACTGATATGTCTTAGCCACCCGAGCACCTCCTGTTACTGAGCCCATTATAGCGGATAACAGATAATTACTCAAACGCACAGTCATGTTTTTTGCGGCATTATTGACTAAAAGATATGAGTGGATTATAATTACATCGCAATAAACAAAAGCGGGGAGGTCGTGTAACGATCTGAGAGGAAGTATAAATGCTTCGACCCATCGAACCTGTCGGGTAATGCCGTCGTAGGAATCATATTTGTCATTCATTGACCGTGTCATACAAATATGATGCGGTCTTCTTTTTTTAAAGGGGGTAAATGATTCATGAAAAAAAGAGAAATATGGATGCCCGTGGCAGTTGCCTTATTTGTTCTTTTGTTTTGGGAAATATGCGTACATGTCTTTCAGATACCTATGTATCTGTTACCGGCACCGACCAGCATTGCACAGGCGCTGGTCGAAAACCATGAAGTGTTGTTTTCTCATGCCATGGTCACTTTGCTGGAAGCAGTGCTCGGATTGCTGATTGCTCTTGTGCTTGCCGTCATTACCGCCATTTTAATGGATCTTTCCAAAACATTTCGAAACAGCATCTATCCTCATCTGGTAGTAACTCAAACCGTTCCGGTCATGGTACTCGCTCCGTTATTCAGTATCTGGCTCGGTTTCGGAATGGCACCGAAGATCATGATCGTCATCTTTATGTGCTACTTTCCGATCACTGTCTCTTTTGCGGACGGACTATCCCAGGTAAGTCAGAAACAAATCAACCTGTTAAAAAGTTTTCAGGCGTCCACATTTCAGATTTACACAATGGTCAAGATTCCTTCCGCCGTCAACAGTCTTTTTTCGGGATTGAAAGTATCAGCCACATACTGTATCGGCGGAGCCATCGTCGGTGAATGGATTTCTTCAGCAGCCGGCCTTGGATATTATATGCTTCGTGTAAAAAACGGATATATGCTGGATAAGGTGTTTGCGACCGTTATCGTCGTCATTGTCTTGAGTTTATTGATGAATGCATGTGTGGAAGCAGCAAAAAGACTGCTGTGTCCCCATGGAATGAAAAAATAGGAGGAAGTCATGAAAAAGTTAATGAAAAGCCTGCTGGCGGCAGCCTGCATCGTAACATTGAGCGGCTGCGGCAGCCAAACCAGCACAGAAGAAACCAAAGAAGTAACGCTTGTGCTTGACTATGTGCCAAATACTAACCATACAGGCATCTATGTAGCGCAAAACAAAGGATATTTCGAAGAAGAAGGTCTGAAAGTAAATATCATCGAGCCGGGAGACAACAACACTTCTGCCGCACTGGTTGCGGCCGGCAAGGGACAGTTCGGCATCAGTTATCAGGAAGATGTAACTTATGCACTGACTGCTGAAGAGCCGATGCCGATCAAAGCAATCGCCACGATCATCCAGCACAATACGTCCGGTTTCGTGACCCTGAAAGACTCAGGCATCACTTCTCCGAAAGATTTCGAAGGCAAAACCTATGCCGGATGGCAGTCACTGAGCGAAGAAGCAGTCATCAAAGCGGTCATGAACAATGCCGGTGCCGACTTTGACAAACTGACCATGGTCGGAGCTGACGGCAGCGGTCTGTCACAGCTGAACAGCGGCATTGACATCTTATGGGAATTCAAAGGCTGGGCCATCATCAAGGCCGAAATGGAAGGCATGGAATTCAATTACATGCCGCTGAATACACTTGATGAGCGTTTGGATTACTATACACCTGTCGTAATCACAAACAATGATATGATCGAAAACGATCCGGAAACCGTACAGAAATTTATGAATGCTGTTAAAAAAGGCTACGAATTTGCCATCGACAATCCCGATGAGGCTGCCGAGATCCTGCATGAATACATCCCGGATTATGATCTTGATTTCCTGAAAGAAAGTCAGGCTTATCTTTCTGCAGAATACGCAAAAGATACGGACAGCTGGGGCGTCATGAAAGACAGTGTCTGGGACGGCTATACTGATTTTATGTATGAAAACGGTCTGATCAGCAAAAAAATAACTGCCGGCGAACAGTATACGAATGAATTTTTAAAGTAAGGAGCTCCAAATGAAACTGAAACTGCAAAACATCTCTATGTCATTCTCTGACAAAAAGATCCTGTCCCAGATCACGATGAATATTGAAGAGGGCGAATTTGTCACGATCCTGGGTCCCAGCGGCTGCGGCAAAAGCACCATTTTAAATATTCTCAGCGGGATCCTGCATCAGGATGAGGGGACTGTCTTTGTCGATGAC